>Ga0209211_10012353_pt1 | contig 10754 bp, 7 predicted proteins | sample RifGroA2_FD_183992 | JGI IMG/M metagenome (GOLD analysis project Ga0209211, IMG submission 183992) | Groundwater microbial communities from Rifle, Colorado, USA - Groundwater A2 (SPAdes) (version 2) | ecosystem: Environmental > Aquatic > Deep subsurface > Groundwater | place: Rifle, Colorado...
TTATTTGCGTCCCTATTTTTCTGAAATCTTGTTGAGTGATTTGAAATATTCTTTTTTTTGCGGTGAAGCATTGTTTGACAATATCACGGCAGAATGGGCGGAATGTGTTCCTAATGCATTGATCCAAAATGCTTACGGACCGACAGAAGCAACAGTCTTCTGCACTATTTATAATTGGGAACGAGGTGTAATACATCGCAAACACATAAACGGAACCGTGCCGATTGGAAAACCCGTTCCTAACACCAGCATAATGATTGTGGATGATGAGTTAAACGAATTACCCAACGGAAGCAAAGGAGAATTGTGTATTGCCGGCGATCAATTAACAATTGGATATCTCAAAACGGCAACTAATATTCAAGCCTTCTTTACTAAAGCGGTTGATGGAAAAGAAACCAGATTTTACAGAACAGGTGACCTTGCCTATTTTGATGAAGACGGCGATCTTAATTTCTTAGGAAGAGCGGACAATCAAATAAAACTTCACGGCTTTAGAATCGAATTAGGTGAAATAGAATTTCATGCACGCAAATTTACTTTTCCCAATGAGGTTGTTGCGATTTTTTACAAAAACAAATTAGGGATTGAACGCATTCATCTTTTTGTTGAAGGTTACAAAAATGAAATATCAATACTAAAAGAATTTTTGGAAGCTAATCTTCCCTACTATATGATCCCAAATAACATTTCTATCATTGATACCTTCCCTTTAAATAAAAATGGAAAGGTTGATAGAAAAGCATTGTTACACATTTTGCAAAGTAAGACAAGGAGTTAGTGAACTTGGCCAATACTGACCGGATACATATTCGACAAGCTGAGAGAAGTGATATCGATTTCATTATTGAAGCAATATTGGAGGCTGATAGAAGCGATACTGATCGAATAAGTTATTGTACAATATTTAATTTGTCACGCGTTGAATTTAGAAAAATATTGAGAGAGATTCTCATCGAGGATATTCAAGGATCGGAATTGTGTTTATCTGATTTTTTAGTTGCCACCGTTGAAGGGGAAACCGCCGGTGCGTGTTGTTCATGGATAGAAGCAATCGATGGAAATCCAAGTTATCTGATCAAATACAGTCTACTATCGCAATATTTAAGTGAAGATAATATTGAATATTCAAAAGGGGTCGGATCTTTCATTAAAGGATTGCATATCGATAGAGAGAAACAAACTTTGCAGATTGAGTCGGTTTATGTAAATCCAAATTTTAGGGGTTTAGGAATTAGTGGCAGAATAATAAACGAACACTTCAGACAAAAAAAACTCCAGTATCCCGACTTAGAAAAAGCTCAATTAATAGTAACTGATGAAAATTCCAGCGCGATATCCGCATATAAAAAAATAGGGTTCAACATTATTCAGAAGTTTAAGATTGATAATGAAATGGTTTTAAAGATTCTTCCCTCAAATTCTTTGGTTTTGATGGAGAAGAATCTCAAATAATTTCTTTTTTATAAAAATATCGTACTCGGAGTATTTATTATGGGAACTGAGTTAGTGATTCGTAAGGCTGGATTTCAAGATATTGATTTTATTATAACAACTATTTTCGAGGCAGAAAAAAGTTTCACTAATATTATTAGTTACTGCGGTATTTTTTCATTAACCGAGGAGGAATTATTTTCTATCTTTAGAGTGATTTTGGAAGAAGATGTTACGGGACAAGAATTATGTTACTCCGATTATCTTGTTGCTGAAATAGAAGGAGAATGTGCAGGCGCTTGCGGTGCCTGGGTTGAAGGTGCAAATGGTTTTTCAAGCGCTATTTTAAAAGCAGACATTTTATTTGGATTTATCTCACACGAGAAAATAGTTAATGCAAAACATCTCTTTTCAACTTTACAAAAACTGAATATCGAGCGAGAGAAAGATACTCTGCAAATAGTTTATGCGTTTGTACAAGAAAAATTTAGAGGGAAAGGCATAGTTGGAAAACTCATAAATGAACATATAAGAATTCAAAAAGAACTTTTCCCGCAGTTAAAAAAAGTTCAATTAAGACCAACTATTACGAATGAAACCGCTTTCAGAGCCTACCAAAAAATAGGGTTCACTTTAACCTACGAAAGATCAACCGAGAACACGGAGGTATTAAAATATCTTCCCGCCAGAGGAAAATATTTGATGGAAAAAATTCTCGAGTGATTTAAGTTCGCTTCTAAAATTGGAAGTAAATAAAAGGCATCATTTCTGCCGACTTAAATTGAACGACAATCCATATTACCACAGCAAACAACACAGCTTGTAATACCACAGGCATATTGATAACGATACTCTGAGCTTTTACTTCAACCGATTTCGGTAAAAAATGAACTAAATATCCGAAGACAATTAATACAAATACCGTTGTGTATGCTTGCACGAATTGCGGGAATACCTCCGGATGGAAATAGGTAAATATCTGTTGTATCATATCAAGTGCATAGCTCAATGATGGCGCATGGAATAATATTGCCGTAAAAACCAGAAGATGGAATGTGAAAATAACTTTTATAAAATTATGGAATTTCGTTCCCGTAATTTTAATACTGTCCGTAAATTTTTTCCGGATCGACTGCGTAAACATTCCAAAGATCAGAAAAACGCTGTGTAATACACCGAAGAAGATAAATGTCCAATTGGGTCCATGCCACAGACCAACAGCAAAAAAAGTAATGAAAATAGCGAGCGCTGTTCCCCATTTTCGCATCGCGCGGAAAGATATTTGAAGCGGTTTAAATAGGTACCCCAACAACCACGTAGACAGGGATAAATGCCATCGTCGCCAATAGTCGCCTACACTCACCGCTTTAAATGGCCGGTTAAAATTATCCATTAATTTATAACCTAAAAGCAAACCTACTCCTAAAGCCATATCGGTGTAACCGGAAAAATCACAATACCCTTGCAGCGCCGCGCTATAAACAGCTATGAGATTTTCTACACCGGTAAAGCGGAGCGGAAAACCAAAAACTCTTTCATTAAAATTGAGAGAAATATAATCAGCTATAGCGTATTTCTTAATTAAGCCGCATGAAATCAAAAAAAGCGCGCGACCCACATCCTCTTTCGTAATTGGGTTGTCTTCTTCTATTTGGGGTAAAAACTCGGAAGCTCTATCAATAGGACCCATCAACACATTCGGGAAAAAGAAAATAAAAAGTGAAAAGTCTCTCAAACTTTTTACCGGTTCAAGCATTTCCAGATAAATCTCGATCACATAACTTAAAGCTTTGAACGTAAAAAAAGATATTCCGATTGGAAGAAATATTTGTAAAGGCTCGATTGTTCCTAATTTCAGGTCACTTATAATCTGTAAAAAGAAATTCGTGTATTTGAAATATCCAAGTAACCCAAGATTTACAACTAATGCCGCTACAAAGAATAGTTTTTTAAGCGCAGCGGTCTTACTCTTAAAAATTAATTTCCCAAAATAAAAATTGAATACAGAAGAGAATACCAGGAGAAGTAGATAAATGCCCGCGGCTTTGTAATAGAAAAACAAAGAGAAGAAAAGAAGTGAATAAATACGTAAAGCTTTTTGGCTGCTGAAAAGTCTTTGTACTAATAGAACAAATAAGAAAAAGAAAAGGAATAAACTTGACCCGAATAATAGCGGGTCATATTTATCATAGGTAAAAAGCGAAAGTAATTTTCCAAAATCGATTGCTTGCGGCATTAATGCTTCCTATTTTTTTTCGATAGATAACAGATTTAATTGGATGAAATTACACATCCAACTTTCCTCAATAAAGTTAAGCGGGAACCTTTGAGTCGACTAGTTTTTGTAAATCTCCGATGTTCTTTGCCTTTAGTATTTCAAGCCCCTTAAACTTAATGCCGTATTCTTTTTCGATAGCAAGAATAATGTTAATATGATTTAGTGAGTCCCACCCGGGAACCTGACTTGCAATGGTTTCATCCTGGATATTAAATTCTTTAAGTTCTAATTCTTTGAGGATAACTTGTTTTAATTTATCAGTGATCATTATTTCTCCATTAAGAGGATTATTTTTTTTTAAATTCATTTAATAAAACATCGGAAATCATGCCCGCGAGTTTTTTCGACCCCAAATCATTAAAATGCCCATAGTCTTTTGAAGCCAGATTTGCGTCAACCCACTCTAACATAGAATTCTCGCCTCCCATCGCTTCAAACTTATCCCAAAAAGTTATCCCTGTAGCTTTAACAATATTTTTTTGAGATTGGATCATCTTAAATACATTTGGATCAGTACTGATCCGCGATCCTCGTTTGGTGGGTTTATCACCCATTCCAACTAAAAGAATACTTGTTTGCGGGAATACTGTTTTTAATTCTTGAATTACTTTAATCATTTGACTTTCATACCACATGAAATTGATATTTCCAGCGGTCATCATGTTGGCGCCGTACGTTAGCATGATCAGTTTGTAATCAAAATATTTTTGAAAATCTTTTTTTACAAATTCGGGAATGTCTTTGAACGAAACTCCGGAATTTCCACGCCATGGATAATTATCAACATATACTCCATTCCCTGACTCTAAGCTTACTCCGAAAAACTGCGCCTGATCAGCCATTGTTGTTGTCATTTTAAATGAAGTAACATTGCCGGTTGAAGAAAGAACCAATTCTTTTACACCTGTCCCCGTCTGTAATGTTGCGGTCTTCTCAGGTCCGTTGTTGAATGAATATTTTATTGACGACGCTTTTGCGTTTGTGTAATAAACTTTTGCCGATGTAAAAAATTTACAACTCTTGTAAGCGCTTTTGGTTTCATACTTAACCCACGCGCTCCCCTTGGGGATGGAGACAAATCCGTTAATGCCAATCGGTATATCGCCTTCTTTTCCGGTTAAGACAGAAACAGTTTTCCAGTTATCGCTAAAAGAATGTTTTGTTGTAATCCTGAACATGATGTCCTGCGAGGTAATCGCCATCATACCAACGCCGTTTCCTCCAAATTGACTCTGAAATTTTTCTCTAATATCAGCGGTTAATAAATCTCCTTCATTACCGGAATCGCCATAATCACCGATTCTAACTTTTTTTGATTTAGCCTGCTTAAGCGCTTCGAAAAAGTAATTCATCTGCGATACATCGCCGGAAAGTGGAATATTTTTCCCTTGTAAACTTTCTCCATTTCCGGGTTTCTCAAAATTGATTGAATTTGCATAAGCGATTAAAGCTTCCAGCAATTCTTTATTCATTGATGCTGAATAAAGTTTGGAATCAAACTTAGGGAGTTCATTTTGATTCTTTGAAAAATCCAGTAATGAATCCGGGACTACGTCCATGAACAAATCTATTTTTTTAGGCTGATAATTGAGTACTTTTAAGTCACTTGGAATATAGGACAAGATAATTGTGAAAATAATAGTGAAAAAGAAAACAAGTACACTTCGATTTCTTCCATCTTTAAACATTAGAGACAGTTCCTTTAGTTATTATTGATCAAAACTTTGAATTTCTTTCTTATAAAATATAAAATTAATCTATTTTATTAAAGAAAGTAATCCATAAAGATAAAAAAAAAGGTTGCTCAAGTGGCAACCTTTTTTTCGTTTAAGATTAACTTATTTCATGAGAATTAACTTCATCGTTTTAACAAAGTTACCTGCGTTGATCTTGTAGAGATAAGCGCCGCTTGAAACTTTCTGTCCGAATTCATTATCGCCGTTCCATTGTACAGAGTATGTTCCGGCATTCTTCTGCTCACTGACAAGAGTTTTAATCTTTTGTCCAAGCATATTGTAGATCGATAACGTAACCACTGCGTTCTGAGGAATAGCATACTTAATTATCGTTGTCGGATTAAACGGATTAGGATAATTTTGTGCTAACTCAAATGATTGTGGAGTTACATTTTCAGGAGTAACATCTGTAGCTTCTGTTGGAACAAAACTTTCGGTTTGAGAATATCCGGAGATACTACCGTCTTTTCCGATAGATCTAACTCTCCAGTAATATTTTGAACCTTTAGTTAAATTAGTTATTTGATAATTCTTCGCGGTAATTGCCGCAACGGTAGTTGCATTACTGAAATCTTCATTTGTTCCAATTTGGATGTCATATTTCTCTTGATTTTGTTCTCTTGCAGGAACGAACCAATTCAAATTAACATCTGAACTGAAAACATTTATACCGTCTGAAGGTCCACCGATTCTTGGTTGAATAGCTGCGAAACCCGGATCAGTAATAAAGTTTGTTGATACCCAGGCTCCCCAATCTTCATGATCAACGCCAATTCTTGATCTAACTCTCCAGTAATAAGTATAACCTGCATCTAGTGTAACTGGGATAGCATAAGATGTACCGGTATATCCAACAGCCGTATCTGCCGCGTTTGATGCAGCAAGTACTGAGAAATTTCCGTAAATACTTAATTGAACCTGGAAGTTGGTTCCAGCCGGTGTATCATTTGTGTACCAGAACAAAGTTTGAGTATTTGTCCAAACAATTGTTCCGTTGATCGGGTAATCTAAAATAGGAGTTGGAGCAACTGTTCCTGTTGGATTAACAGTAAATGGGGTTAGCGTTGAAGCATAAGAAGAAACTTCTAAAGTGACAGGATTTCTGCTTCTAACTCTCCAGTAATATGTTGCAACCGCATTTGGTAACGTTGCGTTGTAGAACAATGTTGAAACACCCGTCCAGGAAACTACGAGGTTGGTAAATCCCGCATCTGTGGCAATATCGCCATCAAATACAAGCCCGTCTGTAGGACCATCAAGATACCAGTTCATCGCATGGTTAAATGAATAAATTGTTCCACCGGCTGTTGGCCATGAAATAACAGGTACGGTAGGCCAGCCACTTGCGGCAGGATCAACTACAAAACTCTCCGCAGCGGTCCAAGCTCCGGCTCCAGTAACAGGACTAAATGCTTGTACTCTCCAGTAATAAGTAGCTCCAGGAATTACATAGATCGGGAAAGTTAAAAATTGACTTCCGGTAGAGCCTGCGCTTGTCCATGGACCTAAAGCGCTTGCTGTACTATATTCAACATTAAAAGTAATCCCAGTGTAGGCTGAATCTAAATACCAATGCAAATCTGGTTGAACATTATAAACAGTTGCGCCGCCAATAGGCCATGATAATGTCACATCCGGAGTATTGATAAAATATACTAAGAATGAGCCTGATGACCAACCGGAAATTGTTCCTGTAATAGTAGAAGTAGCATGAACTCTCCAATAATAATATCCGGGATTCAATACACTCGTAGTAATATTCTGAAAAGTTGTTGAATCACTGAATACCGGTACACCTGTAAAGGTTGCATTATCATAAACTTCAACTAAATATCTATTTGTTAATTGAGGTTCATTGTGGTACCAATAAAGTGTTGGTGTGGCAGTATAAACTGTTTGGGCGCCTAAAGGCCATGAAGCTATTGGGTCGCCGCCAAATGCAGTAGTGAAAGTTTCACTGGCTGAATAAGAAGCAACTCTTCCATCAGTACGTTTTGCGATAACTCTCCAAACATACAAAGTGTTTGGTTCCAAAGTTGGCAGTGTAACTGTCTGTAACGCAGTGTTTGTAGCGATTTGAATAAAATTAGCATCAACACTTCGGCGATATTGTACATCATAAACAATGTTAACAATAGGCTGATTTAAATGCCAATAAAGAATTGGAGTAAGTGTGAAAACTGTTGCATTGCCAATTGGGCTGTTAGGCTGTGGCATTGCTGCGGGCAACGTCATAAAACTGGAGGTAGCTGAATAAGTTGTATTGTCAGCTTTTACTCTCCAATAATAAGTAGTTACATTATTCAAGATTTGTGTACTGTCCAATGTATATGCGTTTGTAGCAATACCTGGAACCGTAAGCAGTGTTGTAGCAAAATTGTCTGTAGATATATCTAAGATATATGAAGTAGCACCGGGAGGGGCAGTCCATGCAAAACTTGTTTGGATAGAGACACCGGAAATCGTATTACCGGGAGAAGTTAAAACCGGAGCTGATAATGTTGTGAACGAAGAAGCGGTTGAAAAAGCGCTTGATCCGATAATGTTTGTTGCACGTACTCTCCAGTAGTAAACTGTTCCTTCAGATAATCCTGCAACGGCTGCTGTTGAAACGGTTAATCCGGTTTGTTGATTTACAAAAGAACCAAACAATGGATCTGTTGATAAATCAAAATCGTATGAATCAGTTTGAGGAACATCCGCCCAGTCGAAAGTAAGGGCTAAGGCTTGACCTGTAGCAGCAGGCGCTGGTGTAGCGGTGCTTAGGTCCGGTACAGCAGGAGCAGCAGAAGGAATAGTTCTAAATGTGAAAGTTGTTGAATAGCTCCCGGTTGTAGGAGATGATTCTCTTACATGCCAATAATACGTAGTGTAGTTTGCTAAAGCTAATGGAATTAAGTGCGAAGTACCTATTACACCGTCATTCGTATAAGCTAATGAAGAAAATCCGGCATCGGTTGCAACTTCAACTCTGTATGTAGTTGAGCTAATGTCGCTCCATGTAAGTGTTGGTGAGAGCGCTACATCAACCGCATTATCCACTGGAGTTAACAGCGTTGGCTGGGCAAGTATACTCGGAACAACAAATAACAACGCTATCAAAGCATGTTTAAATTGTTGAATTGTTTTCATTTTATTTTCCTTTTGGTTATTTAAAATTACGTTTTTACTTTAAAAGATTTCTAAACTCAACGGGATTACCTTTTTCGTCTTCCTCTCCTAACGAATTAACAACACTAATATGTTCCTTATAGTTCCAAGTGAAAATAAGAAAATATTTAATAAAACAATAGGTGAAAAATAATATAGAAATTAAATATTACCAACAAGAACGCATTCTTTTGGTCTATTAATTTTCAATGTAGGAAGTAAAATATGCTCTGAAATTAAGAAGTGAATTTTTATGGGATGAAATTAGTTATTCTTTTAACCTTTGTCAAGAGAAATTTTTAATATTTTTTGGTTTTTCTTCATTTTAATGATGTATATCACACTATTTCTCTCTTTTCTTTAACAATTAGTCACGCGACTAAAATATTCTTTCCCACTTCTTATTTTTTTATTCTTTCATACAACAGCAAAAGTGATTTGTTAATCCAGAACCAAAAAATTACCAATCATCGATTGGATGACTACCTTTGGTAGTTAAAATTGAATGGCTGCATGACTGAATGAAAACCATTCATCCATTCATTTTCATTCATCCATTCATTCCCATTCATCCAATCAGTTATACTTTTTTAACCGTCTTATATTCTTGACTTTTTGCACAGTCCGCCTCTGGCGGATTACTAACTATTTAATGCACCTCACGCTAAATCCATATACTTTATCAAAGTCGTAGAAGAAGATATAACTTCCTGTACTGTAGAGGTACATACTACTCGCGTAGGGAGGATTGCCTTCTGAGGAACTCCAAAAATAAGTATCGTAACCAATGTAATAGAAGTAACCATAGTATCCCCGGTAACCGCCAAATAGCGCCGAGAACTCGGTAGAGTTTGTTCCCAAACCGCTTCCACTCCCCTCTCCGATCGCTTTTAATTTGTTAGAACTATCATTAACGGCTGTCCGTAACTCTAACAGTTCGTCACGCGAGGGAATGTGCCAGCCATCGGGAGCCAATCCTCGCGGGTCATTGACCGCATACCAATTATATAGTCTCGCATATTTTTTACCATTTTCAGGATTGTTTTTGTAGTAACACCATGCACCTGTTTTTAGATTCCGCCATTCATATTGGTTTTTCACTTCGGGGATTGAGTCTCCGTTACGGTAATGATCAACGTTCAGATTCTCTGCGGTCCAAACCTGATTGCCTATTTTTACAGACTTGATCTCTTCTTGCGCAGTTAGTATGCATGCAGAGAATAATACGATACTTAGGATCGTCAATCGTAAATATTTATTTGTTTTGATCATCGGGGACACCATAGAATATTTTTTTACTTATTTGATACGTCAACTTTATATCGAGCGCCTTGATACAAATGTAGAAGTCATGCTTCTGTAAATTGATAGCCCTAACTTAGAAAATCCTTTTTAAGTTTACAAGAAATTAAAAGGAAAGAAGAAAGGAATAAATGAAGAAAAGATGGGATGTAGTTAATCGGATGAAATAAAATTCCGTAGGAATTTAATATTTATAAAAAGAATATAGAATAAAAAAATGAATCCCACTTGGGATTCAATATTTTGATAGTGCAAGGAAAGCTCACAAGCGTTTCTATTATTAACGTTATACGGAACGGTCTCGACCGTTCCCTACACATAAAAAAAAATCCCCCATTGCTGGGGGATTTCTTTCCTCCCGCCTAGGCGGGCGTAATTCGTAATTATTTTAAAAGGATCATCTTCTTCGTCTGCACAAACTCTCCTGCCTGCAAGCGGTAGAAGTAGGCGCCGCCGGATAAGTTGGCGGATGTAAAATCAACGGTGTAGGTGCCCGGTTCTTGTTTTTCATTTACAAGTAGGGCGACTTCTTTACCAAGCACATTAAATACTTTTAAACTAACATACTGACTACCGACAACTGAATACTGTATACTCGTTGACGGGTTAAACGGATTTGGATAATTCTGGTTTAATGCAAAGGTTGTAGGTTTACCAAGATCAACTTCAACTTCTTTGCTGTATTCGTACTGTCCGTCGTTATCTATTTGTTTTAGGCGGTATGTGTATTTGCCGGTTGTAGCTGTTTTATCCGTATAACTATATTCATTGGCGGAGTTGCTGTTACCGTTACCGTTTACAAACCCGACTTTACTCCATTGACTATTGGCTATTGACGATTGACGCTTTTCGAT
>Ga0209211_10012354_pt1 | contig 10752 bp, 13 predicted proteins | sample RifGroA2_FD_183992 | JGI IMG/M metagenome (GOLD analysis project Ga0209211, IMG submission 183992) | Groundwater microbial communities from Rifle, Colorado, USA - Groundwater A2 (SPAdes) (version 2) | ecosystem: Environmental > Aquatic > Deep subsurface > Groundwater | place: Rifle, Colorado...
CTCTCGCTCAAGAAGCGAGATGTGGCAATGTGTCGCCATGATATTCCACCTCCTTTCTGTGTATTTAAGCTCAATTTGTTAATGGGCTATTTTACCGAAGGTGGTGCATTTCGTTTTAGAACTAAGGAGGCACGTGTTGCCCTGCGACCGTGGAGTCAAAGCGAAGCTCTCGGGCCATCGAGAGTGTCAGAAGCCAACCATGGAGCGAGAGAATCGCAAAACCAGGTTGGGTGTCCTTCTGAATCGAGTACTCGATGACACTCGAAGAAAGATGTAGTGATACCATTGACTCCACCACGGTCAAATATTAAAGAGCTCCGTCCGGAGCTCTTTTCCTTCTCTAATCCTTCCTTATCCTCAGCGGGGGAAAAAGTACCCCCTCACGTCCGGAAATGTCTTCCATGAACCAGAAAAGTCTTTCCGAATGCCCCCAGCCGGAAGTTGGTGGCATACCATATTCCAGCATCTCCACAAAGTCGGCGTCCAGCATCTGTGCCTCTTCATCTCCCGCCTCTCTCTGCGCTTGCTGCTCCTCAAACCTCGCCTTCTGATCCTCCGGATCATTTAGCTCGGTATAGCCGTTTCCCAATTCGGACCCGGCAATGATGACATGGAATCTTTCCGTTAGTTCAGGATTCTCCGGCTTGCTCTTGGCCAAGGGTGACATAAACTTCGGTTCGTTTATTAGGTAGGCCGGTCCAGCAATTGTTTTCCGGATTATCTTCCAGCAGTTATCAATTAGCCGGCTTCTGTTTATCGCTCCAGTCAACACCACTCCACTCTTTTTAACCGCCGCCAGCATCTCTTCGTCTGTTGATTTAAAGACATCAATCCCTAGCTTCTCTTTAATTATTTCCACATAATCAATCTCCGTCCATTCGTGAGCCAGATCATATTCCATACCTCTACTTACGAACTTTGTCTTTCCGTAAACTTCTTTGGCAACATGTCGATAAAGTTCTTTCACGAGCTCCATGTTGTCCCGGTAGTCAGCATATGCCCAATACCACTCGCACTGGTAATACTCCGGCAAGTGTTCATCATCCATTCCTTCATTGCGGAAGTTAGGTCCAATCGTGTAGATCTTTTCATATCCCGCTCCAATCAGCCTTTTTTGATAGAGTTCGGTCGAGATTCTCAGAAAGAAGTCTTGATCAATAGCGTTCATGTGGGTGACAAATGGCTTGGCGTCAGCTCCCCCGGTGACACTTTCCAACACTGGCGTCTCCACTTCGATAAACCCTTTATTTTTTAGGAAACTTCTCGTCACCTCCCAGAATTTGGCTTTTCGCTCGAACCTCCTCATCTTTTCCGGATCCATCAATAAGTCCAGGTATCTTTTGCGGAAAGCCTCGTCTGGATTCTCTATCCCCGCCCATTTATCCGGTAGGGGTAGTCTTGATTTTGCCAAAAGCTTGATCGCACTTACCTGCAGGGACACCTCACCGGTTCTGGTCTTCACTATTTGTCCACCGGCCTGAATAATGTCACCAATATCTAGCAGTTCCAAATCTTCAAAACCCAGCATCTGCTTTTCCTTATCCGTCGGCCCCATGCCATCAGCCCGGATGAATAGCTGTATTCGGCCACTTTGGTCTTGAATTTGTCCGAAAATCAATTTTCCATGCTCTCTCCAAGCCATAATCCTTCCGGCCAAAATCATCTCTCTTCCCTCGTATTTTTCAAAATTATTTACCACTTCCTGGTTTTCGGCTTGTTTTTCGGACCTCCCAGGGTATAGTTCGATCCCCATTAGTTTTAGGGATTCAATCTTCTTCGCCCGCGCTTTGAGAATTTCTTCTAGTCTGCTTGCCATAGCTATTATTCTAACATTGACTTGTGATATGCTTTGAGCAATTCAACCTTGAAAATTTATTGGAGGAATCATGGATCTTCCACAGATAAAGGAATTTCTCTTAGATTATTTCTTTGGAGATTTTGATCATGATTTGATTAATGACCAAGAAAACGATCCCTACCTACACGTAACTTTGATAACCGGTTCTTCGATCAACCCTCACGCAGACAGTTTCGGACTTTATCTCAAGAAAAAGAGTCGGTCAGCCTCTCACACCATTCTAACTACCGCAAATATCGCCGCCTCTCTGGCGATGGAGGCAAAATACCTTCTTCAAAAACCCTCAATGGTTCAACCGGTCGAAGATACTATTGGTTGTACTACGGGAATGTCCACGGGGAAGAATCAGATCCTCATCATCACTGTCATCACTCCCGATCTGAGCGACGCCAAATTCGTCAGCAAAACAATCGTAAACAAGATCCACGCACTAATCGGACAAACATGACCTTTCCAAACTCCCGCCTTCCCGGCGGGGGGTTTCTTGACACAAGTCTAGCTTCATGATAGACTATAGGGCAATCACTTTTACAACTCAATCCAGGAGGTACCATGGACCAATTCAAGTTTTTGCAGGCGGTCAACAGAGCCCTGCGCAATCTGGGCACCAACCGGCTGATCTCCGGTCTAGCCCCCTACGTATCAATTACCCGCATCGATCGAGGCTCGATTCACGAACGTCTTTGCATCGCTAAGTTTGTGTTCGAGGGAGATTCCCCTGTCAGGGATACACCCCACAGTAAGGTCGTTAGCACAAACAGAGAAATTTTCGATTGGTTAGAATTCTCACCTATCCTCCGATCAAATCGACGCGCAATGAAAATCGGTTATGGAGCAAAATTTCCAACCACCGGCGTCTCAGGCGACGAGGTCATCATCGTCGTCAGTGGCACCGACTCGCCCACAACGATGCGGATGGTCAATTTCCTCGCCCAAGAATTGATCGATGCGAAGCAAATCGTGAATATTACACCAATGTAGTTATTCTTCCTCTCCCGCGTTTCCACGCGGGATTTTATTAATTACATCCTCTCCACGGTTTCTATTCCCAAAAATTCCAAACCATTTTTAATTAAATTACCTGTCACAGCCGACAGTTTCAATCTGAAATCTTTTTTACTCTCGTCTCCCAAAATCGTGTGCTTTCCGTAAAACACATTAAATCTCCGACTAAGTTCCAACAAATAAGAACAAATCAGGTTAGGAGCCAAATTTACTCCGGCCCTCTCCACAGTCTCACCAAAACGGTAAATCCATCTCAATAGTTTAATTTCTTCATCATTCAAATTCTCTATTTTTACCTTTTCCTCGTTATTCCATTTGTCAACTTTTTTTAGCAACCCTTGCGTCCTTACATATACGTAATTCAAATAGGGTGCAGAGTCTCCGTCGAAAGAAATTGAAGTATCCACATCAAAAGCCATATCCGTCATTCTTCCCACATTCAAAATCGAGTACTTCACTGCTCCCACTGCCAACTTTTCAGCCACTTCATCTTTCTCGCTTTTAGAAAAACCTCGATCTGCAATTTTCTCGAATACTCTTTCTTTCACAATATCCAAAAGCTGATCAATAAACACTACGTTCCCCATCCTACTACTCATTTTTTCTTGTCCCTTCAAGCTCATATATCCATATGGTAGATGTACAAATTCGTTCATCTTTCCAATTCCCAACTGTTCACACACGGCAAACATTTGTTTCATCCCGAGAGACTGTTCCGGTCCAATTACCCAATATATTTTGTCGGCACCGAACGTTTTTTTTCTTAGTTCGGTAAGAGCCAAATCTTGAGTAATATATAGTGACGTTCCGTCGGCTTTCCGCACAATCGTGTCGGTTATTCCAAACTTTTCCAGGTCAGTAAGTATTGCTCCATCATCTAGCTTCTTAAATATTCCTGCTTCCAAACCCCTTCTCACATATTCTTTGCCTTTCTTATAATGATCGCTTTCATGCCACACCTTATCCCATCTGCTTCCCAGTCTTTTAAGGGTAAGTTCTTGTCCTTGATACGAATAGGCTATCACCTTTTTCCATAGTTCCCAATTAGTTTTATCTTCCGCTTCCCAATCCACCACCATCTTCCTCACTTTCTCTTCTACTTCTTCATTATTTTTAAAATCTTCTGATCCTTTAACATACAATTCATCTACAAACACATCCGGTCTTTTTTTTAATTCCTCAGGAGTTTGCCACTCGGTTTGATGGTCAAACCAATAATGAATGTCTTCTATTTCCCTTCCATCTTTTCGTGCAAATTTCAGATATCCCCACATTAGCTTCGCAATTGCAATTCCTCTATCATTATCCATGCAATCCCGTATCACTCTCGCGCCACCGGCTTCAAATAGTCTTGCCACTGCCATTCCCGTCACATTATTTCGCAGATGCCCAATATGCATCGCTTTGTTAGGATTTGGAGAGGTATGTTCCACCTCAAACACTTTCCCCTCGACCCATTCTCCCAACCCATATTTATTTCCTGCCAAATATGCTTGTTCACAATCATTAAGTAAAATCTCCCTTTTCAACCAAAAGTTTATAAACCCTGGCCCCGCAATCTCAATTTTCTCTACATCTACAATCTTCCCCATTTCAACATCACTTTTGAGTTTCTTCACAATCTCCCCGGCCAATTCTCTAAGATTTTTTCCCAAAGACTTCGCCATCACCATTGCCACATTCGTCGAATAATCCCCCATCTTCTCATCTGCCGGGTGCTCCACCGAAAACTTTGGCATCCCCACTACTTCCTCAATTGCTCTGTAGATTATCAAGGCGATCTTACTGGTCGGAGTCTTGAATTTTTCGGAGACGTTACTCCCTGTCGATACGCACCTCTGTTCAACCGGTCTATTATTTTCACTTAAACTGGCCTTTTCCCTTTCCTCCTGCTTGAGATTGTTCCCTGTTTCAAAGTCAATCGTAACTTCAGGGCTATTTTCATCTAGATAGTAAATCGCTATTTTTCCCCCTAATTTTTCCTCAACTTGTTTTGCCAGTTCCCCTGTCGCATCTTTCAAGACTACATCCCCCACTGTTGGTACGGCTTCTGTCACCAAAACCACATTTTTAGCTTCTTCGGTAAGCATTGTTCGTTTTCCCTCCCGCCAATTCCATTTTCGACAGATAAATCCCAAATCATCCAGATAGGCCACTTCTCCTTTATCGCACGCTACTACTGCGTCTGACCCTAGATAGATCCCCGTTTCGTCACCATTAGCGAAAGATAATCTGATATCGCCTTGTACTTTATCCAAATCTTCCCCTCCAAAAGGTAAAATATATTTTAGTGAGAGAGCGTTGTACAAATTCACTAGTGGATTGATATCTGTCAATTCCTTTCCCTTCAGGACTCTTTTCAGTAAAGCCTCAATCGAAGAGTTATATTCCGACGGTTTTGATCCGAACGACCGATAGATTTCTCTCCATGGGGATATATGTGGATGATTGGATATTTCCACTCCGGCCAACATAACTCTGACACTCTCTTGTTCTTTTCTAAGTTCGTCTAAGAACAAACTCTGCTTTGAATTGTCAACTCCAAGTGCTACAACTACTCCAAGTTTCACACCCGGAAACTTCTCAAATACTTTATTATCAACCGTAATTTTCATATTTTTTCGTCATTGCGAGGAGTGTAATTGCGACGTGGCAATCTCACTCCATCAAATCTTAATAACACAAAACCCCTCACTCAAGCCAAGACTTGCCTCGCCATCGGCGGGTCAATTAATCTTAACTTAAGTCAGGGGTCTTCAGACGGCCTGTCGGCCGGGAGGACGATACCACCCATCATTTCACTCTTTGTGCTGTATCGGGCTACCCCGGCGGCATTTCCTCCGCTAGCTCAGGGACGCGACCCCCTTCAAAGCTATTTATATTCTATCATCTTCCTGTATCATTAAATTCATGCCCGAACCGTTGGTAATAATTATTACCCTCATTGCCAATCTCTTTTTTGGCGGAAAACTACCCGCTTTTATTTCCACCGGCAGCCTGCCCGTCATTGATCCAATCATTGCACAAGTATCCGGAATGACTTTGGAGGCAAAGATTCGTCAAACCTTTGTCTGTAGCTACGACGGCAAAACCCTCGAAAAAGCTCTCAAGGTTTTAGAGAGTTGCGGCAACATCATCTACTCAAAAAGCAACACCGAGGGTTTAACCGAAAAAGATATTTTCAGCAACAACCAATCAATTCACAAACAAGACCCACTTTCTTGGATTATGGTAGATCAAGAGGGTGGCAAGGTAGCCAGGATTAAGGACGGCTCTCCTTCACCACGAAAGATGGCAGAGGAGAATACCGTGTCCTACTGGGGCCAGCAACACGGGAGAACTCTCAAAGATTTAGGTTTCAATGTAGATCTTGCTCCTGTAGCCGACGTCACCAAAAACAATCCGGTGATCGAGAATCGCTCTTTCGCCGACGATCCGGCCATCGATGGCGCCAAAGCTACTGAATACCTTAAGGCCCTGCAAACACAAGGCATAGTCGGCGTCATTAAACATCTTCCCGGTCATGGACGTGTCGACACCGATACTCACAAGAAGACAGGATCCCTCGACTATAGCTGGGAAGAAATAAAGAATTTTGACTTAATCCCTTTTATTGACACCATTAACAATGGCGCCAGAATCGTTATGATAGGGCATATCGTTATCCCGGAGCTAGACAAAAAGCCAGCGAGTATCAGCTCAATAGTTCTAGACAAACTCAGGTCCACCCTTCCAAGCGGAAACGACCTAATCTTTCTGACCGACTCTCTTTCCATGTCGGGTGTCGGTCTCCCCCAAGACCAAGCCGCCATCGAAAGTCTTCGTGCCGGAGATGACATGATTCTATTACAGGGAGCCGAAGAGGCTAAAATATTTTCCAAGATACTCGCCCAATATCAAGACGGCGCTCTCGACAAAACAAAGCTTGATCAATCGGTTACAAGAATCCTAAGAATTAAAAGCCAATTCAAAAATTGATTTAAAGTCACCTTTAAACATTTCTGGATTGTGTTCATATAAGTCCCGTATCTTCTCTATACTTTCCCATCTCAAATCTGCAATTTCATTTATGTCATAGTCGAAATCCGCATTTTTGGTAATTCTGGCAGTGTAAACTTTTCCAAAACAAGCAAAGCCTCTTTTTTGGTCGGGAGAGAAACTACCCACATCTCTTACTTCAAGTATTTCTCGCCTCTTTAAACCGATCTCTTCATTCATGCCCCTATAGACAGCTTCTTCATAACTTTCTCCACTTTTCAAATTTTCCCCGCAAGAAAAATCATAGCCACCAGGCCAATTCCTCTTTTTCATCGACCTAATCTGTAGCAACACTTTACCTTTATCGTCTACAACACAAACATTAATCACTCGAGTGTTGCTCTGCAATCCATTGTCCCAAATAACTCCTCGTGGAACACACCCACAACCTCATCATGACTATTAACAACATCTTGTATTTCTTCACCATCCATATCTTCAGACAAACTTACCAAATTGTGTAATTGGTCAATTCTTTCTTTCAGTTCAATGTCTGTCATCTCTTATAGTACCCCCATTTCTTTACCATCCGATATCACATTTTGAATATCCTGATCATCTAAGGCTTCTTGTACAATCTCAATAGTTTTCAGGTTTTGTTCAGCCCATTTTGTATATTTTTCCTTAGCTATCGGAGTATAGAAATATATACCACCTTCCACTAAAGGTTTTTGTTCGGCAATTATCTTACCTGCCCACTTAAACACATCTACGTTGTTTTGAGCCATATATTTGGCAGAAAACAAAAAGGGGGTAATTGGCATCACTTTAAATAAAGCATCAGCGTCGGACAAGGCCGCTCCTTCCTGGGAAATTTCAGCACCCCTGTCACCAGTGTGGGCTTCTGTAATAATCTTTTCAATTCTGTTAGAAAAATCGTCATCGAAACCATATTTGTTTAAAATACTTTTTCTGTATTCGACTACCTCTTTCGGGTCAGATTCTCTACCGGGGATTGCCACATAATTTACATCATGAAGCAAAGCTGCCACCTTTACTAATGTTTCATCAGCACCAATAGATTTTGCAAACCGTTCTGATTTCGACAAAACAAAATGTATATGATGCCATCCATGAAACAAAAGCCTCCCCTTATTTTGAAAATAAGTGTTCTTTACTTCTTCAAATAGATCATCAAAGTTACCATTATTATTCATAGCATAAATATATCACCGTTCATCCAAAAACATCACACAATCACTGAGACAATATTTCTTTGTTCAGTTTCTTGTCAAAGGTAAAAACTCCCACGTGAGATACACTGGCACAAGCCATTAGGTAGGCATCTACAAAATGAATTCCTTCCAGATACTTTGACATCGTAAAAAGCAGTTCTTCTCTTTCATGAATCATCAGCCACCTCTGTGTCAATATTCTATCAAACGCCTCAGAAACATCGTTTCTCGATTTCTTATAGTTGGACTCTAATACATAGCACGTTTCGGCTACTACTAACGGCTTCAACACGAAAACTCTCAACCCCCTCTTTGCCTCTCTAAAAGCCCTATCAGCTTCCTTCATCTGGGCTGGATTATCTCCCGTCAGGTATCGCACTAAAATATTTGTATCAATTAACTCTATTTTCTTGGCCATTGTTTGGAGAATTGTTCTCTTGCCTGTCTTAACTCCTCATCGCTAAGTTTTGTAGAACCACTCAAGCTTCCCGCCAAATCAAAAAAGTCAGTTTGAGGTTCAATTATTATCTGTTTCCCCACTCTTCTAGCTAAAGCTTTAACTGATCCGGTAATTCTAAAGGCATCTCTCATTTCTTTTGGTATTGTCACTTGGCCTTGACTGGTTATAGATACTATCGTCTGCATAACAATTATTATACCTATCAGACATTATTTTGTCAAGTACCCATTATTTATAGCCACAAAAACCTGCAAATCTCAATACGAGCTCACTTTTCCTGTTAAATATTTCTCTACGTCTAGTGCTGCCTGACAGCCCATACCGGCGGCAGTGATTGCCTGCTTATACTTGAAGTCCACCACATCGCCACAGCCAAAAACTCCATCTACCGAAGTCATAGTGGGATAGCCTTCGATCCATAGCATAGCATTCCCATTTGTTATTCCCGTTTTCAAGAAACCTTTCTCATCCAGATCCACCTGACCCTTAAACAGTTCTGTTGCGGGGAAATGCCCAATAGCTAAAAACAGTCCGTCAACGGCCATATCGGTTGTCAACCCGGTCTCCACATTCTTAATTGTTATTCTTTCCATTTTTTCCGATCCCTTAACTTCTGCTACTTCACTTTTCCAAATTATTTTTATTTTCGGATTTGTTGTCACCCTCTCCTGCATTATTTTGCTAGCCTTGAACGAATCCCTTCTGTGAACCAAATATACTTCGCTCGCATATTTTGTCAAAGCCAAAGCATCTTCCATAGCCGCATCTCCTCCCCCAACCACGACGGTCATTTTTTCTTTGAAGAAAGCCGCATCACAAACAGCACAAGTGCTCACTCCTTTTCCAATCCATTTCTCCTCATCCAATCCCAACATTTTTGCAGACGCTCCTGTAGAAATAATTAATGCTTTAGCTGATATTTCTTTTTCGCCTACCCAAATCTTCTTGGTTTCCCCTGACATTTCAACCTTTGTAACATTCTCGTACCGGACTTCGGCACCAAACTTTTTTGCCTGTGCTTCCATGTTAAGCATCAAATCCGGCCCCATAACCCCGTCTTTAAATCCCGGGAAGTTTTCCACTTCGGTTGTATTCATCAGCTGGCCACCAGCTTTCGTTCCCGCCAACACCAAAACAGATAGTGTTGCTCGAGACAAATATATTGCCGCCGTATACCCACTTGGTCCACCACCAACAATAATTACATCCCACTTTTTTTCTTCCATCATTTTTTTAGTTTACCCTATTGAAAATCTTAAACACCGCAGCTCGTGTTTCTTTTGGAAATTATTCGCAGGTGCAAAAGCAGGGTTTTTTCTTGTTAAGAAAAATTTTGCACCGAGACTAAAATAACCGCGAGGCGCTGGCCGAGCGGATTATGGTTTCCATAAAGGAATACGGGCGAGAGGTGATCGATTTTCAATTTGCCTCACTTAATAATCTTCTCAATCATTTGAATGTAGGCGTCTTTCCCTCCAAATCCCACCTGTTTGGCAACTTCTTTGCCTTTATGAAACAGAATCACGGTAGGGATACTCATCACGCCATAGTCTCCCGCCACTCTAGAATTTGCATCCACATCGACCTTGCCAACCTTAACTTTTCCTGCATAAGTCTCTGCCAATTCGTCTACAATCGGGGAAACCAAACGGCATGGACCACACCAATCGGCATAAAAGTCCACCAAGACTGGTAAATCAGCCTTCAGAACCTCATCGTTGAAATTTTGATCGGTAAATTTTGATATCGACATATTTTTATAATTATTATTAATCAAAGGAATCTTTTTAATAATTTAGCATATTCTTCTTTGTTACAGCTATCCATAGCGTCAGCCAACAAAGCTTTAGCCACGCTTTTGAGTGAGCTCATTGAAGCCACCACTTGAGTCACCACTGCTTCACATTTTTTATCCTCGGAAATCATCTTCTCAATACCTCCTACCTGTCCTTGTATTCTTTTCAGTGCCACCTGCAATTTCTTTTTTTCGTCTGTTGTCATTTGTTTCAGTATACCCCTGGTGGTATACATTTGTCAATTCTAAAAATTTATTGCCAGAAGTCCAAAGATAATTGAGACCAAAATAACGAACCATCTTTTTTCCTCAGAGCCTACTTCCCGCTTAATTTGCCAAAACCAAAGATCGAAACGGGTGTGGTCCCAAAAATAAACAAAAACCAAATCAAAAATCAGATGAACTCCAATACCCAGCACAA
>Ga0209211_10012357_pt1 | contig 10752 bp, 5 predicted proteins | sample RifGroA2_FD_183992 | JGI IMG/M metagenome (GOLD analysis project Ga0209211, IMG submission 183992) | Groundwater microbial communities from Rifle, Colorado, USA - Groundwater A2 (SPAdes) (version 2) | ecosystem: Environmental > Aquatic > Deep subsurface > Groundwater | place: Rifle, Colorado...
CCACCGTGCGCGTTTCCAATCAAAGCAAGGACCCAATCGATTTGATTGTCGAGGTCTATGACCTCGGCAACCGTGTGACTCCGGCCGGCGAGCTGGAGCGCATTTTTCCTGCGGCGGGAACTTTGCCGCATTCTTGCGCTTCTTCCGTCCAGCTTCCGGCCAGCCAAATTACTGTGGAGGCAGGCGCGTTTAAAGACGTGACGCTGCTTGTGGCGATACCGCCTGAACTTTCGGGAGGGCGCGCGGCCGTTGTTTTTTTTCGCGGTACTCCGAAAGCTCCGGAAGCAACGGAAAAAGCTGCGGATGTGCCCGGCAAAGCGACGGCCACAGTTCAAATTCAGCCGCGCATCGGCGTGCTTGTTTTTGTGGAGGCGCTTGGCACGCTCAAGCGTACGGGGAAAATCGAAGATTTCAAAGTGACGCCGCCGGCCGAAGGCGAACCGCTGCGGATGGATTATGTTTTTGAAAATACGGGCAACGTGGATGTCCTGCTGGCCGGAACCTTCTACATGTTGAGCGAAAGTAATGCTCTGGCCGCAAAAGGCAGTATCAACAGTATCCGCACCTTCCCGGGTGACCGCGGCAACAGCAAGACGATTTGGGAAGGCGCGCTGGATCCCGGCCGTTATCATCTCGTTGCCAGTTTTGAGCTGGGTCCCGACAGTCAGGAAGTGGTCGTGCAGGAATCGGACGTTGTGGTCGCTTAAAACATAAACCCAAAATAAATCTATTTTGGAAATCTTCAAAACATCCAAATTATTCTCTTCTGTTTTTGTGGGCTGCGCCTTCAGCGCAATGCTGATGGTGCCTGTCTTCACGGCCGCTGCAGAGCCTGTCCCGCCCGTTTTGCCCCTCGCGCCGCCGCTTAATGCCGGTTCCGTGACTTCCCAGTCGATAGCGATTCAGCCCTACGAAGTTGAACTCGGGCAAAGAGTCTTGATTCCAACCACCGACAATGCGTTTTATCTTGTCAACGCGCCGCAAATTGCGCAAGTGATCGAGGAGAGTCCGGAAGGTTTGTGGGTGCGCGGAGAAAAAATTGGGGAAACCCTGGTTTTAGTTCGCTCCGGCGGGCGCATGTTGAGCTACCGCATTCGCGTTTTGAGGCCTTCGATTGAAAGCAGTGCCATTTCGCAGTCGATCGCCGAAAGCTCGCCGGCCTACCGTGACCAGAAAAAGCGCAGTTTCCGCGCGTCCTACGAGGGCGCGTATTCTCTCTTGGCGGACGGGCGGGTTCTGCCGCGGGTGAGTGAGGCGCGCAAACTCATCGGCCATCAGATCAAAATGCAGGGCGGAACTCCGCTGGGGAATTTAAAAGCAGGGCTGTTCCACGAGTATCGCAAGGAACATTCACTTGAGAAATCGACTTCGGTTCCGCGGGATGCTTATGTGCGTCTTGAAGAAAGCAATCTGCCACTGCTGAAACGTTACGACCTTACCGGAGGAACGCAGTACACGTCGCTTGGCCGCTATAGTTTCCCGGGCATGCGCTACAACGGGTTTAGCATTCAACCGTCACTTTCGCGGCAGACCGAGCCTAAACGAGGGCAGGTCGACGGATACTTTTTTGTGGGCGAAAAGCGCGACGGGTCCTACATCGATAATCCTTCAGGAATCCAGAACCGCGAACTGACGGGGGATGTCGGCGGTGAGCGCATCGATTATTATCTTTGGAAAACCGGCGTGATTTCTGCGGGCGCCGCGCATGAATGGAACGGTCATCGCACCGAACTTCAATCTAAAAATAATTTTGACGGACGATTTGATTTCAGCCACCGCGGCCTGTCGCTGGCCGGTGAGAGCGGTGTCGATCCGGAAGGCAGAGGCGCCGGAGAACTGCGAGCCGGTGCGCAGAATCGTTTCGCGGGAATTGACGGGCGTTTTTTTAATGTGAACAATCACTATGCCACCATTACCGGCTCTGCCGAGAATCGCGGCAACCGCGGGTTTCGCCTTTCGTCATTTCTCTATCCCTTTTTCCCGGTCTGGAAAAGTGACGCGCTGGCCCTGCGCGGCGATACAGGCTGGACCCGCAACCATTTTTCGGTCAACCCCGACCGGCCGCGCGAATCCCTGAAATACCAGCGTGGTTCCGCAACCGTCAAACTGCCTTGGCGCGTGACAAGTGAGAGCTCAGTTTATTTTTTGGATCAGCGGGCTTCTTCTTTTCCTTACACCCAGCGGCGGTTGAATCAGAATTTTTGGCGAAGCTTCGCGGTCAATACGCGGCTGCTTTCACGCGTGCGGCTCGGACTTCTATCAACCGCAGAATCCTATCGCAAGGGCGTGAACACGCAGGGGTTTAACTCAACGCGCTATGAGTTGGGTTCCAGCGCCGGACTGAATTTTCGCGGAGGCGTGTGGATGACCGCTAAATATTTATGGAATCAGCTGAAAGAAGAAGATTTACCCTCGCCGCCCAGCCGGACGACGAATCCGGGGCAGTTGACGCTTTCGATGGGCTGGAGCCACGGGTTCAGGAAGCCGCCCCTGCGTGTGAGCGCGGACATCCGCTATGTGAACGAAGACAGCACGTATTCAAGGATTCATCAGCCGTTTATCAATGAAGACCGTCTTGAGACGCATGCGAGCGTGGCGGTGCCGTTCAGCGACCGGGGTGAAGTTTTCGCCGATTCGCGCATTCTTTTGACAAAATCGACGGTGGGTTCTCCGGACCATGCAGAATTTTCTCTGCTCACCGGAATAAGAATGCTTTTAGACAGCGGGCTCTCCATTCCGCAAAAAGGTTTTGTGGAGGGATATATTTTTGAAGACCGGAATGCGAACGGTTTGCGTGAGGAAGGCGAGCCGGGCGTGGTGGGCCAGGCCGTGAGCGGGCCGGGCGGAGAAAGTTCCGAAACGGATTCCAAAGGTTTCTATAAATTGAAAGTCCGCGAAGGCCTTGGGAAAATCGAAGCGGCCTCCGCATTGCCGGAAGGATTTTTTTATACGACCCCCACGGCCAAGATGACCGAGGTATTGCCGGGTACGCATACCCGCCTTGATTTCGGCATGGCGGCGCGCTTTCAAATCAAAGGCAGGGTTTTTACGGACTTAAACGGCAACGGCATTTTTGATAAGGCCGACAGGCCGATCGCGGGCGTTAAGCTTGTTTTATCGACCGGCCAGGTGGCTTTGAGTGCGCCTGCCGACGGTTTGTATGCGCTGCTGCATATTGCACCCGGCCCGAATAAAATCCGGGTTGCATTCGAAACGATTCCGGCCGGGTATCAAACCAAAACGGCGGTTGAAAAAAGTTTTGACGGAGCTGCCGGCGATATTCTGCATTTTGATCTCATTCTGCAGCCTTCCCGGCAGGTGAGCGGCGATGTTTTTGAGGATCTGAACCAAAACAGCCGCCGCGAGCAGGATGAGCCGGGCGTTGCCGGCGTGCAGATTGATCTGTGCGGTCGCAAAACGGCTTCCGGCCGGACAGGGCGTTTTGCCTCTTCGGGTCTTGCGCCGGGCGCCTGCGAAGTCCAGATGATGGCCAGCAGTCTTCCGTCGCTCTACCGGCCCATTGGCGACACCGCCGTGACTCTGCAGATTCCTGACGGGCCCTACCGGAAGCGTGACCTGGCCTTCCCTCTCCGCAAGAAAAACAAGTAGATCAAGCCTCTTGCTTACCATCTGTATAAAGCCTTAACATAAAACCAGTGTTTTTATAAGTTATTATAAATAAATGACTTAGTGAATGCTGCTTCGCTAAATTAATAGTTTGTAAATATATTTAGTTTGTCTATTGACAATGATCTGGGGATCGGGTAGAGTTTCAGTACTTTTAGCTGCTTTTTAAAAAGTATTTAGCTAGAAGAATACAAAACCAGGGGACAGGGAGGCAACTTTATGAAGACGTTAACCAAGAAAATACAGGCTTTGATGCTTTGCGGATTCCTTTGTGCAAGCGGGGCCTCAATTGCCAGTGCAAACTTTCAGACAGTGGGACATCAGGTCACGGTGCGCGTACCTGAAATTCTCAGCATTACCGCTGATACCACGGCTTTTACGCTGACTTTCAGCGACTTTGCCAACGGATCTGAGTCCGACACAAAGACGGTGGTGTATTCGGTCATGTCTAACGACATGCGCCAGGCGGACGGAGATGCGGCGATGACCGGGAATGTGGATTTTCTCTTTGATCGCGTGGATCTCAGAGCGCAGGTTGGCAGCTATACGAAGGTCGCCGGGAATACGAACCTTGCGGCGGCTTCCGCGAATTATGTGTCGATTGCGGATACGAATACAACGCTTGCCAACAAAGCTAATACCGATGTGGGTACTGATGGTACGACCATGAAGGGGACGATTCCGATCACCTATAAAGCGGTGGCGCAGGGGGATGTTCCTTCCGGTGATCAGACTCACTTTCTCTTTATAACGCTGACGACCCGTTAATTTAAAGGCCGTTGATTTTCCTGCCCCAAACCGTTTCGTGTCCTTCGGGATGCGGGGCGGTTTGGGGTTTTTTATGCCTACTGCGGAATGACTTACTTTGTTATTTTAAGAAGTATTATAAATATCTGTCATAGGTTTTATTTGTTGAGGATTGGTTGCATAAGGCGATAGGCTCCGCTATAATTTTTTTGGAGCCAAAATGAGAAAACAAATTTCTGCCATCTTAATGATTATGCCAGTACTGTTGAGCGCAGCGCTGCCAGTGCATGCCGCTTCTCAGACTGCGGCTCAATCGGTGACGATTCACGTTCCGACCTCTCTAAGTCTTGCGGCTTCGCAAAGGGCTATCGATTTAACCTTTCCGGAGAATTCTCCAGGAGTTCAGACAAACTCTCTGACCGTGTCCTACGGCGTTCGCTCAAACGGGATGAGCCAGCCTGACGGCTCCTCTGCTGTTTCGGCGCAGCTTGATGACGTCATTCCGGGGGTGGATTTCAAAGCGGCGGTGGGCGTTTATCAGAAGCGCAGCGGCAATACGGAATTAAACGCGTTTTCAGGTTCTGAAGTGGTCATCGGATCTGCCCAGACAGCTTTGGCCGCCAAACACAATTCAAGCGGAGATGGTCGCCTATTGGATGGAACACTGCCCGTGACCTATAGAGCCCAGGCTCGCCAGACCTTGGAAGCGGGAACCTACAGCCGCCAGCTTTTCCTCACATTGACCGACGTTTAATCCGCGCCACGCCTTTGTTTAGGCGATTTTACCACCCTGAAAAATAATATTTACCTCAAACTGCCGGTGATGTATTCTATCCTGCTTGTGTTCCTTGAAAATCTGTCTGTAGAGAGGCTCTCTTTTGGAATGCCAAGATTCTCTTAACTCAGCACCTGCGCTTGTTGCGCAAGTACAATCCAATCAGACTTCAAGGTGATGTCTGTATTGGCTAGCAGGAGGTGCCGCATGACTGTGGAACAAATCCTTGATCAAAAAGGATACGAAGTCGTGACGATTGGCCCGGATCAGCCGGCCAATGATGCTCTGCGGGTTTTATGCCGGAAAAAAATCGGCGCGCTGGTTGTCGTGGACGCTAATCGGCATATTTGCGGGATTGTTTCGGAACGCGACCTGATCCAGGCGTGCGACCGCTGGGAAGGACAGGCGCTCAAAATGCCGGTCAGCCGGCTATGCAGTTCGCCGGTGATTGCCTGCGATCTCGGTGATTCGATTGAAGAAATTATGAAACTTATGACGCAGCGCAGGATCCGTCACGTCCCTGTCATTCAGGGAGGGAAGCTTCGGGGAATTATTTCCATCGGGGATGTGGTCAAGATGCTTCTGGAAGAGTCGCAGCAGCAAATTCAGTCCCTCAAAGATTATCTCTACGGCCAGGGAACCGGTACCTGAACGACAATCAGGAATATTAGTAACGCCCGGTGCTTGAATCGGCTTCCCGAATTTCAGCCGGCAAAAAATACGATTGATAGAAATGGTTCACGCCTCAAGACCTAAAAAACAAGGCCTTTATGATCCCGCGCACGAACATGACGCCTGCGGCGTTGGATTCGTGGTCAATATCAAAGGGCGTCAATCGCAGGCGATCGTCAAGCAAGCGTTGACGGTGCTTGTGAATTTAACGCACCGGGGCGCCTGTGGCTGTGAAGTCAACACCGGTGACGGCGCCGGCATCCTTCTTCAGATTCCCCACAAATATTTTTCCCAGGAATGCTCTAAAGCGGGCATTCGTCTGCCCGGCCTTAAGGAGTACGGCGTAGGCATGGTCTACCTGCCGCCTTCCGAAAAAGAGCGCCGCGCGGCCGAGAAAATTTTTGAGACGATTATTCAAGAAGAGGGGCAGACATTCCTTGGCTGGCGCACGGTGAAGACAAGCGACGCTTCCTTAGGACCCACCGCGCGTGCCAGCGAGCCGCTGGTACGTCAGCTCTACATCGGCCGTAGTTCCAAGATTCAGGATGATGATGCTTTTGAGCGCAAGCTTTACGTGATCCGCCGGCGCGCTGAAAATGCCATTCGCTATTCGGGCATCAAAGGCGGGGAATTTTTCTACGTTTCAAGTTTGTCTCACCGCACGGTGGTTTATAAAGGCATGCTGCTTTCCGAGCAGGTTGAACTTTTCTTTCCGGAACTGGCCGACCCGGCGGTTGAATCGGCGCTGGCGCTGGTGCACTCGCGCTTCAGCACCAATACTTTCCCGAGCTGGGACCGGGCGCATCCTTACCGTTTCGTCGCGCATAACGGTGAAATCAATACACTGCGCGGCAATGTCAACTGGATGCACGCGCGGCAAGCGCAGTGCGCTTCGGATCTTTTTAAAGACGACATGAAAAAAATCATGCCCGTGATTGCCCCGGACGGCAGTGACTCGGCCATGTTTGATAATTGCTTGGAATTTCTCGTCCTGGGCGGGCGCTCATTGCCGCATGCCATGATGATGATGATCCCCGAACCCTGGAGCAATCATGAGAGCATGAGCCAGGAGAAAAAAAATTTTTATGCCTACCACAGCACTTTGATGGAGCCCTGGGACGGCCCGGCTTCGATTGCTTTTACCGACGGAGTGCGGATTGGGGCCACGCTGGATCGCAACGGACTGCGGCCTTCACGCTATTACGTGACCAAAGATGACCTTGTGATTATGGCCTCGGAGGTCGGTGTGCTGGAAGTGAAGCCGGAGAATGTTTTGCAGAAAGGCCGTTTACAGCCGGGACGCATGTTCTTGATCGACACCGAGCAAGGCCGCATTGTTTCGGACGATGAACTCAAAAATAAAATCGCAACCGCACAACCCTACGGTATTTGGCTGAAAGAAAACCGGGTGGATCTCGAGAGTCTTCCGGATGCGCCGCATATGCATGAACCCGATCACAAGACGGTGCTCGTGCGTCAGCAGGCTTTCGGCTATACCTTTGAAGATCTGCGGATTATTCTGACGCCGATGGGCCGCGACGGGGTGGAGCCTGTGGGTTCCATGGGCACCGATACGCCGCTGGCGGTGCTCTCAAACAAACCTCAGCTTCTCTACAATTATTTCAAACAGCTGTTTGCGCAGGTGACGAATCCGCCGATCGATTGTATCCGCGAAGAGATCGTGACTTCGACGGAAACCACTTTGGGCGCCGAAGGCAATCTCCTAAAACCCGAGCCCAGGAGCGCGCGCCAAATCCGGCTGGTGAGCCCGGTTCTGACGAATGAAGAATTTGAAAAACTGCGCCACATTCATCACCCGGATTTTAAATCGGTCGTGCTACCGATGCTCTACAAGGTGGACGGCGGAGCGGCGGCTCTGGAAGGCGCGCTTGAAAAAATGTTTGAAATGGCCAGCCGCGCCGTGAAGCATCACGTGAATCTTTTGATCCTGTCTGACCGCGGCATCAACGACGAACATGCCGCTATTCCGGCGCTTCTGGCGGTTTCCGCTCTGCACCATCATTTGATCCGCGAAGGCACACGCACGAAAGTCAGCATCATTCTTGAATCCGGCGAACCGCGCGAGGTTCATCACTTTGCCCTTTTGATCGGTTACGGCTGCGGAGCGGTTAATCCTTACCTGGCTTTCGAGTCGCTCGATGATCTGATCCGCCAAGGGATTTTGACGGGAGCCGATCATAAAAAAGCCGTTAAAAATTACGCCAAGGCCGTGGCGAAAGGCGTTGTCAAGACCATGTCGAAGATGGGCATCTCGACGATTCAGAGTTATCGCGGCGCCCAAATTTTTGAAGCGGTCGGTCTCAATCAGGAAGTGGTGGATAAATACTTTACGTGGACTTCGACGCGCATTGAGGGCATCGGCCTTTCAGAAATCGCCGAGGAGGTTTTGCGCCGGCACCGGCAGGCGTATCCAGCCCGTGAAGCGGACGGCCAGGTGCTGGATCCGGGCGGTCAATACCAGTGGCGCAAGGACGGCGAGTTTCATCTGTTTAATCCTGAAACAGTTCATAAATTACAGCTCTCCTGCCGCACCAATAATTACAAGGTCTTCAAAGAATATTCCGACGCAGTGAATAAACAGTCGGCCCATTACTGCACTTTGCGCAGTTTGCTGGAGTTTAAGCCTTCCGGCAAATCCATCCCTATCGAAGAAGTGGAGCCGGTTGAGGCCCTTGTGAAACGCTTCAAGACGGGAGCGATGTCGTATGGTTCGATCAGTAAGGAAGCGCATGAAAGTCTTGCCATTGCGATGAATCGTATTGGCGGCAAAAGCAATACGGGTGAGGGCGGCGAGGATCCGGCGCGGTATGTGCCTGATGCCAACGGCGATTCGCGCAACAGCGCCATTAAGCAAGTGGCCTCCGGCCGTTTCGGCGTGACGAGCCAATACCTGGTGAGTGCGCGGGAGCTGCAGATTAAGATGGCGCAAGGCGCTAAGCCGGGGGAAGGCGGGCAGCTTCCGGGTTCCAAAGTTTATCCCTGGATTGCTAAAGTCCGGCACTCGACGCCGGGCGTGGGTTTGATTTCACCGCCCCCGCACCACGATATTTACTCCATCGAAGATTTGGCCGAGCTCATCCACGACCTGAAGAACTCCAATCATAAAGCGCGCATCAGCGTAAAGCTGGTGTCTGAAGTCGGCGTGGGCACGATTGCGGCCGGCGTTGCCAAGGCGCATGCGGACGTAGTGTTGATCAGCGGCTATGACGGCGGCACCGGGGCTTCACCGCTTTCCAGTATTAAGCACGCAGGCATTCCCTGGGAACTCGGGCTGGCGGAAACTCATCAGACGCTGGTGCTGAATAATTTGCGCAGCCGCATTGTGGTGGAAACCGACGGCCAGCTTAAAACCGGGCGCGACGTGGCCATGGCCGCGCTGCTTGGCGCGGAAGAATTCGGTTTTGCAACTTCACCGCTTGTGGCGCTGGGCTGCATCATGATGCGGGTTTGCCACTTGAACACGTGTCCGGTCGGCGTTGCGACGCAAGATCCCAGGCTTCGCGCCAAGTTTACAGGCGACCCGGCGCATGTCGTGAACTTTATGTTTTTTATCGCGCAGGAATTGCGTGAAATTATGGCGCAGTTGGGTTTCAGAACTCTCAATGAGATGATCGGCCGGACGGAATATCTTGATCCGGCTAAAGCGGTCAGCCATTGGAAAGCCAAAGGCCTGGATTTTTCAAAAATTCTTCACCAGCCCGAAGTGGGGCCGGAGGTTCAGCGCTACGCCCAGATGACACAGGACCATGGCCTTGAGCGGGCCCTCGATAACACCGAACTCTTTAAACTTGCGGAACCGGCGCTGCTGCGTAAGGAAAAAGTAAAGGCTCAAGTAAAAATCCGCAACGTGAACCGCGTCGCGGGCACTCTCTTGGGCAGTGAAGTCACGCGCCGCTTTGGAGTGGACGGTCTTCCCGAAGACACGATTCATTTTCACTTTAAGGGTTCGGCGGGACAAAGTCTCGGCGCGTTCATCCCCCGGGGAATCACCCTTGAACTTGAGGGCGATGCCAATGACTATGTCGGCAAGGGGCTTTCGGGCGGAAAAATCATTGTCTATCCTCCGGCGGGGTCAACCTTTGTGGCGGAAGAAAATATTATTATCGGCAATGTGGCTTTTTATGGCGCGACCGGCGGCGAGGCGTACATTCGAGGCATGGCAGGCGAGCGGTTCTGCGTACGCAACAGCGGGGTTTCCGCCGTGGTGGAATCTGTGGGTGATCATGGCTGCGAATACATGACCGGCGGCCGTGTGGTGATTCTGGGCGAAACGGGCCGCAATTTTGCGGCGGGGATGTCGGGCGGAATCGCTTACGTGCTGGACGCGTCCGGGGAATTTCCCGCGCGCTGCAACAAGCAAATGGTGGAGCTTGGCAAAATCGAAAAACCCGAAGAACTTGTGGAAGTGCGTGAAATGATTGCGCGTCACGTGCGCGCGACGCAAAGCGTCCGCGGCGCGCAGATTCTTGAGCTGTGGAAGGATATGGCGCCGAAATTTGTGCGCGTGATTCCCAAAGATTATAAACGCGTGCTTGAATCCATCGAACGGGTAAAAAGCGAAGGGCTCACCGGCGAAGAAGCTGTGATGGCCGCCTTTGAAGCCAATGCCCGCGATTTGTCACGCGTAGGGGGCAATTAGCTTTATGGGTAAACCCACCGGGTTTCTTGAAATTCAGAGAGAAGTTCCCGCGGACCGTTCTCCCAAAGAACGTTTGAAAAACTGGAATGAGTTCCATGAACCTCTGAGCGACGATAAGCTCCAGGCACAGGGAGCCCGCTGCATGGATTGCGGAATTCCGTTTTGTCATTCGGGAACTCTGCTGGCGGGCATGGCTTCCGGCTGCCCGGTGAATAATCTGATTCCCGAGTGGAACGACCTTGTTTACCGCGGACTCTGGCGCGAAGCGCTG
>Ga0209211_10012359_pt1 | contig 10752 bp, 11 predicted proteins | sample RifGroA2_FD_183992 | JGI IMG/M metagenome (GOLD analysis project Ga0209211, IMG submission 183992) | Groundwater microbial communities from Rifle, Colorado, USA - Groundwater A2 (SPAdes) (version 2) | ecosystem: Environmental > Aquatic > Deep subsurface > Groundwater | place: Rifle, Colorado...
CGGACAAGATGTAAACTTCGTAGTTATATTCGCAGCAATGGGAATTACAAATGAAGAAGCGCAATACTTTATGAGAGACTTTGAACAAACTGGTGCTTTAGAAAGATCTGTAGTATTTCTCAATTTAGCAGATGATCCAGCTGTAGAACGATTAGTAACTCCTAGGATGGCATTGACAACAGCTGAATATTTAGCTTTTGAAAAAGATATGCACGTTCTTGTTATTTTAACAGACATGACTAACTACTGCGAATCATTAAGAGAGATTGGTGCTGCACGAGAAGAGATTCCAGGAAGACGAGGATACCCTGGTTATATGTACACTGACTTAGCAATGATTTATGAAAGAGCTGGAATGATTAAAGGCAAGAAAGGAAGCATTACACAAATTCCTATCTTGACAATGATAGGTGATGATATCACTCATCCTATCCCTGATTTAACAGGATATATTACTGAGGGGCAGATTGTATTAAACAGAGAATTGCACAGAAAAGGAATTTATCCTCCAATAGACGTACTTCCTTCATTATCACGATTGATGAACTTAGGTATTGGAAAAGGAAAAACACGAGAAGATCATAAAAATACCTCTGACCAATTATATGCTGGTTATGCTGAAGGTAGAGATTTGCGAGGATTAGTTGCAATTGTTGGTGAAGAAGCATTATCTGAAAGAGATAAGAGATTCTTAAAATTTGCTGCTGAATTCGAAAATAAATTCGTTCGTCAAAAGAGAGATGAAGACAGAAGCATCACTGAAACACTAACTCTAGGATGGAAACTATTTACAATATTCCCTAAGAATGAATTAACAAGAATTTCAGGAGAATTAAAAGAGAAATATTACAAGGAAGAAAAGATGAAAATATGACACAAAACATAAAACCAACAAGAAGTGAACTACAGAAATTAAAGCAAAGGATTAAACTAGCTATGTCTGGATATAATCTGCTGAAAAAGAAACGTGACGGCTTGATTCTCGAGTTCTTTGCAATACTAAAAGAAGCTAAATCAATGCGTGAAGAATTGATGAACATGTATAGAGAAACTACAAAAAAGATGAATATTGCAAGAGTTGTAGAATCTGATATTAAATTACAGTCAATGGCATTAGCTGTGCAGCAAAAGCCTTCTGTTACACTACAGACAAAGAACATCATGGGTGTTGTTGTTCCAAAGATTCAAGGCTCTGCAGTAAAAAAGCATTTTTTAGAACGAGGTTTCGGAAATATATCAAGCTCTGCTGTTATTGATGAAGCTGTTTCTGGCTATGAGATTGTTATTGAGAAAGTTGTAAAATTCGCAGAAACTGAAACTGCATTAAAAAAGTTATTGATAGAAATCGAAAAGACAAAAAGAAGAGTAAATGCATTAGAATTTGAGATAATCCCAAAACTAAACAAACAAAAAGCATTTATCACAATGAGATTAGAAGAAATCGAAAGAGAAAACATATTTAGGATGAAAAGGATTAAAAACAAGTAATTATTTTTATAGAGAATTTTGCATTTTTGCAAAGTTCTCTAAATTTGACATCTCAGCAAGAATATGGGGAGTAACAAAACAGCTTCTAAACTGTTTTACATAAGTAAGTAATATTATAAAGTGCTCCTCTGAAGAACCAACTTTGTATAATTTTTTGGGATTATATAATCCTACTAAGATTTGAAGCAATTGACATTAGCTCCCTTTATCTTAACAAAATATTCTTTAACAATTTCAATTGCCTTTTCCACATCAATCTAGTATTTTCTGAGTGAGTGAAGCGAACTCGAAAATACTATTGGAAAGATTTATAAACAATTTTCAATTATCTTCTCTACAAATGAACAAAAAATGTATAATCTGTGGCGAATCTGCATCATTAATGATTAAAGATACGAATGATTATTACTGTGAAGATTGTGCAGTTGATAATTTTGATGATATTTCTTCATTAGTTAGAGTTGAGGAACAAGCAAAGAAACTAAAACATATTGTTGATGATTTTGAAAACAAACAAAATGAATACAAAGAACCTGTTGATCCTAACGAAATAGTTGATCAATACGAAGAAGTAAAAGATAGGATTGAAAAAGAAGAGTAAAAAAAATAATATTTTCTACATCAGCGCATATGTCACAATTCCACTTGCAGCAAGTAAGGATATCGTGTTCAATACTTTAATTAATGGATTCAATGCTGGTCCTGATGTATCTTTGAATGCATCACCAACAGTATCTCCTACAACTGCTGCCTTATGTGCATCGCTTCCTTTTCCGCCAAGATTTCCCATCTCGATAAATTTCTTAGCATTATCCCATGCTGCTCCTGTTGTTGTCATAGTTATAGCCAACAAAACCCCTGTGATAATTGCTCCTGCAAGCAATCCTCCTAAAGCTTCTGCTCCAAACACAAATCCAACAACAAGTGGAGTAAATACCGCTAGTATTCCTGGCAAGATTAATTCTTTGATTGCAGCTTTTGTTGAGATATCAACGCATTTTGTATAATCAGGTTTAGCTTTTCCTTTCATTAATCCTGGAATCTCCCTAAATTGTCGTCTAACTTCTTCAACAATTAAGTATGCTGCTTTTCCTACTGCTCTCATAGTAAGAGATGAAAAGATAAATGGCAGCATTGCACCAATAAACAATCCTACTACAACAGTTGGTCTTAATACATTAATGGTTGTTAATCCTGTATCTGCTGCATATACTGCAAATAATGATAATGCTGCTAATGCTGCTGAACCAATTGCAAATCCTTTAGTAACTGCTTTTGTTGTATTGCCAACTGCATCTAATGGATCAGTTACAGTTTTCCTAACTTTCTCAGGCATGCCTGCCATTTCTGCAATTCCTCCAGCATTATCAGTAATTGGTCCAAATGAATCAACTGCAACAACAATACCTGTCATTGATAACATTGCTAATGCTGCAACAGAAATTCCATACACACCACCAACATAATAAGATACTAATATTGCTGCACATATTACCAGCAAAGGCATTACTGTTGATTCCATCCCTTTTGCAATACCTATGATAATATTTGTTCCTGCTCCTGTTGTAGATGCTTGTGCAATCTGTTTCACAGGACTTTTATTCGCTGCTGTATAATAATTAGTAACTTCACCAATTACAAGTGTTGTTATTATACCTGTCAAAGCTGCCCAGAAGAATTGTAAACTACCAAACATATACCAAGTTACAAATAAAAATCCAACCAATGATAATACTGCTGAAATTATAATTCCTCTGTTTAATGCTGGCCAAATATTTTTTTGTACATTTGTTCGCACGAAAAAAGAGCCTATGATTGATGCAATAATACCAACTGTAGCTATCATTAATGCATAGACAACATTTGTTGTACCAAGTGAAGCACCTAATATCATTGTTGCAATAATTGTAACAACATAAGACTCAAACAAATCTGCAGCCATTCCTGCACAATCACCGACATTATCACCAACATTATCTGCGATTACTGCTGGATTTCTTGGATCATCTTCAGGTATGCCTTTTTCAACTTTTCCAACCAAATCAGCACCAACATCTGCTCCTTTTGTAAATATTCCTCCACCTACACGAGCAAATAATGAAATCAAAGACGCACCAAATCCATAGCCTATGATTAATCTAGGATCATTATATACATAATACATGATAGTTGTTCCAACTAAACCAAGTCCAACAACAGCCATTCCAGTAACAGCTCCTCCTTTAAATGCAATTGAAAAAGCTTTCCCTAAACCTTCTTGCGCTGCTTGTGCTGTTCTTACATTTGCTCTGACTGAAATCATCATACCTGCATATCCCGCTAAAGCACTTAACACAGCTCCAGCAACAAATGTGATAGCAGTTGCCCAATTGATCAGCAATCCCAATAATATTGCAATAATCACTACAAATACTGCAACTGTTTTGTATTGTCTATTAAGATAAGCTACTGCTCCTTCTCGAATTGCCATAGAAATCTCCTGCATTTTCGCAGTTCCTTGTTTTTTTGATAAAATACTTACCGCTAGATATTCAGCATACGCTAATGCTAAAATACCAATTATTAATGAAAACCATATATAATTCATTTTCACACCCCGCATTAAATAATTAGATAATAGCTTTGAGAAAGAGTAATGATTTATAAAGCTTATTTTTTTGTATTATGAATGAAACAGATAAGCAAAAAAAGTTTAATAACATTTAAAAAATCACCCTCATTTCTCAGACTAATGGGAGACATTGAAACAATAGCTAGCAAAACTCTTCTAGCTCTCAAACAAAATAAAATAAAACTCTATGAATTAGAAGAATATATTATGGAAAAATTTTACAATAATGAATATAAACATGTTGCAATTGTGACAATGATTGCTGAAGATTGTAGAAGAAATTTTCTAGAAGAAGAACTTGGTATAAAACTTCCAAAGATTAGAGCTGCAAACATCAATATTGCAGTTAAAAAGGAAAATCTTATTCTTAAAGGCATAGAAAACAAGATTGGCTGCATAACTATTCCACTTGGTATTGCTGGTCCATTAAAGATAAATGCCAAACACACAACAAACAGCAATTATATTCCTTTGGCAACAAACGAAGCAGCATTGATAGCAGGCTTGCAAAAAGGGATAAAAATATGCAATATTGCTGGAGGAGTATCTGTTATCCTAAAATATAATGGCATAACAAGATCAATATTAGTAGAAACAGAATCAATGCAAAACACAATGAAACTATCCGAACAACTAAACTCACAATCAACAATAGTACAATTACAGCAGCATATAGAAGAACACGCAGAATACACAAAACTACTAAAATTAACAACTCATCAGATTGCCAACAAGCTCTGGATTCGCTTTTCATTTGACACAAGCGAAGCAATGGGAATGAATTCTGCAACAAAATATTCTGTACTACTTTTTGAAAAGATAAAATCAATATTCAGTGAGTTCTCTCCACAATTAGTTTCTTTATCAGGAAATTTATGTGTTGATAAAAAAGTGTCTTATGCAAATATTTTGTTAGGCAGAGGCTATGAACTTCATGCCCAAGTAATAATTGATGAAAAAATATTAATAGAAACATATAATTGTACTATAGAACTGCTGCATAAGCTAAATTACTGGAAAAATTACATAGGCAGCAGTTTAGCTGGTGCAATCAGCAATAATGCTCATGCAGCAAATATTATTGCAGCTATTTTTGCAGCAACAGGCCAAGATCTTGCACAACTTGGTGAAGCAAGTATCTGCTTTACAACAACAGAAGTCAAAGATAAAAAGTTATATTTCAGTATAACCTTGCCTTCATTGCCTCTTGGCACAATTGGAGGAGGCTGCAATAAAGCAACAGCAGAAGAGTGTTTAAACATTTTGCAATGCAACAAAAAAGACAACAATAACACAAAACGCTTAGCAGAGATCATTGCAGCAACAGTTTTATGTTCAGAATTAAATTTATTAGCAACATTAACAAATGAGACAGAGCTAGCTGATAGTCATATAAGATTAGCAAGAGGAGAATAATGGAAGCAACAAAATTAGATGTCGGCATCATTGGCTTTGGTGGATATATCCCAAAATATAGAATAAAGATAGATGATATAGCTGCAGCATTCAATCAAGATCCAAGCACAATAATCAATGGATTGTTTATTGAAGAAAAAACAGTGCCTGCTAAAGATGAAGATACAATTACTATAACAATTGAAGCAGCAAAAAACGCATTAGAAAGAGCACAAATCAACAAAGATAATATTGGTGCAATTTATATTGGCAGTGAATCTCATCCTTATGCAGTAAAACCAAGTTCAACTGTTGTCAGCCAAGCATTAGGTTTAACAAACAATCTTACAACAGCAGATACACAATTTGCTTGCAAAGCAGGTACAGCATCAATACAGATCATTGCAGCAATGGTTAAATCAGGTATGATTAAATATGGTATGGCAATTGGCGCAGATACAAGCCAGAGCAAGCAAGGAGACGTATTAGAATATTCTGCTGCTGCTGGCGGCGCTGCTTTTATTCTTGGAGATAACAATAACACAGATAAAAACAACAAACAAGAGTCAGCTGCAGACATCCTTTATACTACTTCATACACTACAAATACGCCAGATTTTTGGAGACGACAAACTCAGAGTTTTCCAGAACACACAGGTAGATTTACAGGTGAACCAGCATATATGCATCACACAACAACAGCAACAACACAATTATTAGAAAGCACTGGATTTAAGATACAAGATTTTGATCATGTTATATTTCATCAGCCAAATGGAAAATTCCCATTATTGGCCGCAAAAAAATTAAATGTTACAAACCAGCAATTAAGATATGGTCTGTTGGTGAATAAGATAGGCAATACTTATTCTGGCGCATCAATGCTTGGTTTAAACAATGTATTAGAAAACGCCTTGCCGCAACAGAAGATACTATTAACATCATATGGTTCTGGTGCTGGCTCAGATAGTTTTATAATAGAAACAACAGAAAATATAAAAGAAAAGCAGAAAAAAGCATTAACAATTAAACAATATTTATTAAATAAGACATATATTGATTATAGTCAATATCGAAAGATAATGGAAAAGATAGTATAATCAAAATGAGGTAATTTTTTATGAATAACTCAGTTGCAGTAGTTGGCGTTGGCCTGACTAAATTTGGAGAGCAATGGAAATTAAGCTTAAAGGATTTATTAGCGCAAGCTCAATTTGCTGCACTAGATGATGCAAAACTATCGCCCAAGCAGATAGATATGATAGTTACAGGAAATATGCTTGGTGGAGAATTTGCCGGACAAAATCATCTCGGTGCAGTTGCAAGTGAAATTCTAAACATAACAGTACCTTCCTTCAGAGTTGAAGGTGCCTGTGCATCAGGAAGTTTAGCATTAGTTGCTGGAATAAATGCAATAAGATCAGGCAATGCAGAGATTGTTTTAGTAAATGGCGTTGAAAAGATGACAGATATGCAGACAAACCAAGTAAACACTGGATTGATGTCAGCTAGCGACGAAGAAACAGAAGGATTTGTTGGTGCCACATTCTGTGGATTATATGCAATGATGGCTCGTGCATATATGCATCAATATGGATTAACTAGGCAACAGCTTGCATTAGTCTCTGTAAAAAACCACAAGCATGGCAGCTTAAACCCAATTGCACAGTTCAAGAATGAAATAACTGTTGATCAAGTAATGCAGGCTTCTGTAATTGCAGATCCATTAACAGTATTGGATTGCTCACCCATTTCAGATGGAGCTGCTGCTGTTATTTTAGCAAGTGAATCTGTTGCAAGAAAAATCACAGATACTCCTATTTGGATAGAAGGCAGCAGCATTGCAACTGACACCATTGCAATACACAACAGAAGCTCATTGTTAGAGATGCCAGCTACTGCAATCGCTGCACAAAATGCATACAAACAAGCAAAGATTTCTCCTAAACAAATCAGTATTACTGAAGTTCATGATTGTTTTACAATTGCGGAGATTCTTGCAATGGAAGGCCTTGGATTGGTAGAAAAAGGCAGCGCTGGAAAAGCAGTTGAAGAAGGAATGACTTATTTTGACGGAAAGATTCCAATAAATCCTTGTGGAGGATTAAAAGCCTGTGGTCATCCTATTGGAGCAACAGGAGTGAAACAAGTTGTAGAAGTTGCAACTCAATTAAGAGGAGAAGCAGGAAAAAGACAAGTTTCAAACCCTATTTATGGTTTAACCCACAATGTTGGTGGAACAGGAGCAACAGTTGCAGTTAATATATTCAAAAGAAATTAATTAAATGATTTTTTATGAACGACGTGAATAAAAAATGTATAAAAACTCACCTATTTTAAGATGGAGAAAATATAATGAGCAATATTGTTTAGTTGGCAATAAATGCAGACAATGCAATGCAGTTTATTATCCAAAAAAATATCTTTGCAATTGCAGTGCAAAAGATTTTGAAGATTTCAAATTATCAGGCAAAGGCACATTGATTAGCTACACTGAAATACGTTCTGCTCCTGAAGAATATAAGGATCAGACTCCATATTGTCTTGGGATTATACAGCTAGAAGAAGGTCCAAGGATAATCTCGCAGATAACTGACTGCAATGTAAATGACCTTAAGATAGGCATACCAATTGAAGCAGTATTTAGGAGATTCTACAAAATCAATGAAGAAGGGATAATTCATTACGGAATTAAGTTTAAGCTGTGCCATCCAACACAAAATAGTATAATTTTTACGAACGAAGTGAGTAAAAATTAAACAAGGCAAAGCAATAGTATTTGGCGAGCATTTTATATTGTATAATTGTAGCGCATTAGTAATTCCACTGCAAAAAGATATAGAAATAGAAATAATAGAAAATAGTAAATGTGAGATAGAAGTATTTGATTACAATAAAAGAATAATAGATTACAATAAAGAATTAACATTAAAAGCAGCTAAGAAAATTCTTCAATTACTGGGAATAAAAGATGATTTAAGGATAATTATAAAAACTAATCTGCCGATAAACACAGGATTAGGTTCAAGCGCAGGATTTTCTATTGCATTAATAAGCACTCTTGTAAAAAGGTATAAGATAAATCTTTCCGAAGATGAAAGGTTTAGAACTGCTATGGAAGCTGAAAAGATATTTCATTGTGCAACACTTGGCATAGATATAATAGCAACAATGCTGCAGAAATCATTAATATTGTCTATAGAGAGAAATAATAAATTGAAAATAAAACAGATAACAAAAAATCTTAATCTTCATTTTCTCTTGATTTCAGCTGGAAAAAAGCCAGGAACAAGAACAATGGTTGAAAAAGTAAAACAATTTTCTATAGAAAACAAAGAAAGATTCAATCAGATAATAGAAGATTATAAAGAGATAATTAAGAAAGCAGAAGAGATTATATTAAATGATACATCATTAAACAATCAAGAGAATAAAGAAAAGGATTTTGCAGAGCTGATTAACAAAAATCATATATTGCTAATAGAACTTGGGATTTCTAATGCAAACATTGAGAAGGTAATTTCACTCGGTAAAACAAATGGGGTATTAGCATCAAAGATTACAGGCGCAGGAAATGGAGGATATGTATTAGCATTAGTTCAAAAAGATAAAATAGACAAACTTAAAGAAATATTTGCAAAAAAAGGCTATGATGTTATTGAATGTGGGATGTAAAAATTGTAAATTCCAAAAAGAATGCGTTGGAAAAAGTAAAACCCACCAATATAAAGAGGTATGTATCAACCCTTTAATGAGAAAAATAAGATTGCGTTTTAAGACTAAAACAGGTTTAGAGAAATATAACAAACGATTTCACAAAGGGGAAGTTGCTCAAGCACATATTCTCCATAACTTAGAATTTAGAGAATTTAAGATGAGATCAAAGAAGTGTTTTTTGAATTTTATTATAATTATTTTTTAGGATTGTAAGACAACCAGCGAAGCCTAAAAGGCTGAGAGAGCAGCGGGGTCCGACGAACGAAGTGAGGAGAAAGTTGAAAGAAAGCCCGATCATTCAATAAACTTAAAGCGAGGAACTTTTTTACCATCAACAATAATATCTTCAGTAAACATTTTCAAAGGTCTAATCCATATTGAACCTTTACCATAAGTTCTGCAATCATACAATGCTCTATATACAACGAATTTTTCTAAAGTTTCACTATGTGAAGCAACATGCAGAACTTCTACTTCTCCTCCTTTGAAATGTTTATATTTTCCGAGCTTTAAATCTTCCATAACTATTGTATATGTTAGGATTGTTAAAAATTTATCGGTAGAGGGCTTTCTTTCAATTGCAATTAACATCTGGCTTAACCGAAGTTTTCAATGGGTGGCAACTGGGATGAGGCAACCCACAGCCCGTGCAGGTTATGGTAGAATTAATTAACGAAGTGTAAAATTCTGGATGAAAATTTGGATGGAGCGGAGTCATTATTCTATTCTTTCATCAATCATATTACTTTATCTCTATGATATCATCTATAGTCTTATATGGTAATTCCAATTTCTGAAATATTTTTTCCTGAACATCAACAGGAGGCAATCTGGTTCCTTGAGAATACCTTAAAATAGTTGTCCTATTAACTCCTAGTTCATCAGCTAACCACTGAAATGATTGTCCTCTTTGTTCCAATCGCATCTGAATTAAACCGCTCAGTAATCTATTTTCTGGTCTCAATCGTTTCAAACTATCCAAATGTTGGGAATAGTCAGTATAAGAATCAAAACCTTTGCCTCGTGCCCATTCATCAAGTTCCTCTCTGGTTTTTCTATAATAATCATTTTCTTTGGCAAGTTTCTGATTATATTCTGATTGCGATTTAAATCCTCTTTCTCGTGCCATGTGATCTCGATACTCTTTCAAACCAGAAAAGCCTCTCTCTTGTGCTCTTTTTGCATAATAATCAGCAGCTGAAGCATATCCTAATTCTTCTGCTCTTGTATATCTCCATGCTGTTCCTGCAGAAACACCAGTTCTTCTGGCAATTTCCTGGATTGGTATTTCCTCAGCAAAAAGCTGTTTTATCTCTGCTATCTTCTTATCAGATAATTGTCGTGCCATTTTATTCTCTTAATTTATGTCCTTTCTGTAACATATCATCTAAAACCCTATACCTATTTTCTTTCCATGGAGCATCAGTTGGCCCCCTCACGTATGGTTCAATCCAATTTTTAATGGTTCCATCCTTTGTGTGATACTTCTGAAAATGGCCCCTTACCCATTCCCTATAGTCCAGTGGGCTACCTCTAACTGT
>Ga0209211_10012360_pt1 | contig 10751 bp, 10 predicted proteins | sample RifGroA2_FD_183992 | JGI IMG/M metagenome (GOLD analysis project Ga0209211, IMG submission 183992) | Groundwater microbial communities from Rifle, Colorado, USA - Groundwater A2 (SPAdes) (version 2) | ecosystem: Environmental > Aquatic > Deep subsurface > Groundwater | place: Rifle, Colorado...
CCCCACGATCAAGGTAAATCGGTTACTCCACAAGATGTTGGTAAAGTTGGTCGCTGGTTACTTATAGCAACAGACATGTGTTTAGAGGATGGGGTCGTCAAGAACCTAATTATCCCCAGAGAGCAACAAAGGGAAAAAGTAAGAGAGTTTGTGGCAAGACAATACTTCTTTATGGCTAGTGAAAGGCTTCCATACAGGGTGGTTAGATTCGAAAAGTTATTTAATCTGATTAGAAAAATCCATCCCAAATTCAACATCGACAGGTTTTTCTCTAAGGCTACAGGAAGTGTCGCTCTTAAAGATTACATATCTTTTTGCTTCTTTTTCTTAGTTAATTGGGTCAATAAAACCACCAAGACCCCAGACATAACGAAGGAGTGGATTGTTTGTAAAGACAAGTATTTTGAACAGACCAGTCTTAAACCAAAAGAAATTGATTCTGTTCTATCCGTCTTATTGTTAGATGTTGAGAAATATAGTCCCGATTATCAGAAAGCTGTGAATGACATTTTAGGTGGGCAGGATATCTATGCTTATAATTTTCTCCAGCTTAGACAGCGTCCTTTGATCACTTTCAATGACAAATGTTTTGTTACTCCATCACCCAATTTCTTAATGGATAAGGCAACTGAAGGGATTTACTGGATTCTCGAAAATTACTTTAGAGCAAACAATTTAAAACAACAAAGAGATTTACTACCATCTGTGTGGGGAGATGCTTTTGAAGAGTATATTCACCAAAGGCTGGAATCGTCTTTCGGGAAGAGTAGTTATTATAGGAACTTCACAGTCAAAGGTGATGAAAAATTCGATGGAATTGTGGATGGACAAAGTGTTGTCTTGTGCATTGAAACTAAATATGCACATTGGTCTTATAAAGCACAGCTGACAGGCAAAAGAGAAGATATGGAAGTTACATTAAAACAGCTCTTCTCAAGTGGTAAAAAAGTTAAAGGATTGGGGCAACTTACCAGAAGTATTATCGGTTTAGAGAAACAAATCTGGCAATTACCGTTTGACAGGAAAAATCGAAAGATATTACCCATTTTGGTTGTTGGCGAAATGATGCCAATGGATGCATATAACAGGAAGTTCTATGAGGACTTGGCACGAAGCGCAGGCGTTTTTTATGAAAGCAGCACGGTTATGTCTTTTATCATTTTGAATGCAGAAGAAATTGAAATGCTGGAAGCCATAGCGGTAGAGCATGGTAAGGATATGACAGAAAACCTGCTTATTCAATACTCAGAGATGTTTGGAAAGAGAAACGCAGATGGTTATGTAAAGGAGGCACTCGAGTTTAAGAACTTTCTTCATGCAATCAGTTATCCTGCCCCCAACAACCCTAAGTTGTTCAAAGAATTTGATAGGATCTCGCTAAGAGCGCAGAAGAAAGGTTTCCCTAAAAGTTTCAAAAAGAAAAATACAGGGAGAAGGCATAAATGAAAAACACTAAAACCATGTTTAATGTTACCTGTTCGCTTCTAGTTAAGTTTATTGCGGAAGATGATCATATTTATAATTTTGATGACTCTTGGAATGTTACGATTGGAGATTTTCAGTTGTCAAACAGAGGTAATACTCGACTGCAAATTAGGTTTTCATTTCAAGCGAAACTTCGTTCTGTCGACAAAAAAGGACACTCAACTGTTTTGTTACCCCATGAAGACTTATCTGAAATACAGCCATATTTAGAGAAGCTTGAAATACTTCTGGATCTTTTATCTCTTCAAGTTGGGACTCCATTAGCAGTTGAGGACGGATCGTTTGAGTTTAACGCAGTAGGTTATTCCACAAAATCTAATCCCGTTACGAATATCAATAAGCTCTACGACCCAGCTGGTCTTCTGAAGCGCTATCAAAACTTGTTGAAGAACGAGAATCTCGTCAATGCTACAAGGTTTTTTAGGTTGTCTCAAATTGATAGGGAATACAACGGTAAAGCAATCAAACTTTGGGCTACCTTAGAGGCACTGTATAAGGGTTATAAAAAAGAAGTTAAAACAATCTGGAGCAACCTAAAACGATCAGACCAGAATAAACTTGAAGCAACAATCAACTCGTTACCCATAATAGAGAAAGAAAAACAAAGTTTGTTAAGTTCTTTAAAAGAAAGAAAGTTATTGTCACCTACAGAGCTTTTATCTCGAAAAATCAAATTGATGAACTCAAGCGGTGAGTATTCAGAGAAGGACACTGCTGCACTGGTTAGTTGGTGGTCAAAATCAAGGAACAACCCTGCGCATGGAGAACGAATAAAAAGAAATGATATGGATAAGGAAGAAGCGATTGACGATCTCGAAAACACCCTTGAAACCTTGCTTGAAGGTGATTTGACACCTTCGTTGTATGGTTACTTCATCGGTCACCCAGACGATGTAGATGGTAGCCTCTGGAACAAAAACGACCATACACTTAGAAAGTTAAGTAAACGGTGCTGGATTAAACCAAGTCACTTCATCTTAGGTGCAAATGATCAATTGTTTAAAGACATAGGGTATCATAAAGTTAAGAATAACGCACCATTTTTATTTGTGTCTCACAATAGGGTAATCAGTATGTCTAAGGACGGAATAACTGAGGTCACCGATTTAAGTAGTCTTCCCAAGATTTTTGTAAATGCAGTTAGGCGGGCGCAAAAGAAATTGAATAAAGAAGACAGTGGCTCAATTACACAAAAGTGACGTCCCGTGTTGACTTGTGTGGCGCTTTCGTGCCTGGGGTGGCATAGTTCCACCTCTATTTAGCTTCTAGAGCCTTGTTGGGAATTTGTTGGAGGAATTGCGAACTTATAGCTTCTCTATCTCCCAGCCGTCATTGTCGTAGACCGCTACCTGCCCGCTCTGCATGATAGTCATGCTCACTGTTGGGTATCTGGTATAAGTGCTTTTTAGACACCATACCCCTTGGTCGTTTTGGTAAGCACCCTCACGGTTCTGGTCGACATCTCCACACTCAACATTATCGTTTGTATATGGCTTGCTTTTATCAATCCACTTTACAAAAAAGTTACCAATCTTCCTGCCTTCGAATTGGTAGGTCATCTTGGTAATGTCTACCCCAAAGATGTCCTTGTTTTTAATCATGAAGGCTTCAGCGACTGGCTTGATCGCTTCTGGCGTAGTATAGGTCGGCGTGTCGTCATACTCTGGCATGTTTTCAAACCAGCGTGTGCCATCCACTTTCGTTCCCCATCGACGCTCTGCCTCGCCTGTTTCGACGATGTAGTTGGTCTTTGGGTCGACTGTGAAGCTAAATCGTGCAGCTTCATAAGTTTCGCTGGCTGGACTGTTGTAGTCCGTTCCGCTATCGTCTGGCTTGCCGTTGAATCTGCTGCACACAAATTCGACTGGGATATCGGTCATGCCAAGGAATTGCCTAATGTTGACTACCGCTTTCTCTCTCTCGGCTGCTAGTCGTGCGGTCAGGACACAAAATTCCTGTCTAGCTTCCGTATACTCCTGCGAGTCCTTATTAGGGTTCTCGCTCATTACAGCCAGAAGCTCGGTAACTTCCTTGTCTTTGGCACTGGTTTGCAGGGTTTGAACGATCTTTGACTGACCAACCAAACGAGGGGTAAGGACTACGGCAAGGAGAGCAATTACAGCTAGTAACAATAAAGCGGGGAGCAATCTGTCTTTCTTTTGATTTGTCATTCTCATTTTTATCCTCCTATTGCGCTAACTACTAAAAGGTTTCAGGATATTAGCTTCCTTGCACAGCAAATGTCAAGTTTTGGTTGGTTACCAGGCTAATTCTAACATAAACTTGCCATATATGGAATGGTAAAGGTTTCCAAATATGGAAATACTTTGAGTATGAAAGGATATGCTCAAAACAATCCATTCCAGCGTGAAAGAGAGGTGCTGGGTAAAACCATCAAAAAGATTCGTGAGCGCAAGGGGATGACCCAGGAGGATCTCGCTGACAAAGCAGCCTCTAATGTCTCGTATCTAGCAAAGATCGAGAATGGGTATGTGAACACCTCGGTAAGATATCTCATTAAAATTGCCAGAGGGTTGAATGTCAAAGTAAAAGAGTTGTTCGAATTTTAGATCAATTTAAGAACTTTTTTGTCGTTAATGTGATCACTCTTGACAAGGGGTGGGGTGATTTACTATATTTATAGTTAGCAAAGTCTTGAAAAGACTAACCTAAACGATAGACCACGATTTGATGCGATTGCTCGGATAGCAGCACTTCTACGATTGAACGAAAAGCATTGACCCTGATTGATATTCCAGAAACGAACGTAAGGATGTAACTACAAACTTTTGCGGTTACGGCGTGTTCCTGCTTGTAAGGACTCAAGACCATTGAGTCCTTTTTTATTGGCTCAAGGAATATCAATATGGAAAAACACAATAAGAATCAAATCTGGCGGTGTGGCAGCTTCTATACTGTAGCCTTTTTAATCCTTCATGGGTTTGACCTTGTTGGTGTTGAGCCGTCTTCTAATCCCAAACGATCCATTTTTGTCCTAAAAGACTCTCCAGAAAGGCAAGAACTACTTCAAGCATTCAACTATGCACAAGAAGATTCACCGAACTGCCTCGTTGATTTTAGGAAAGCAGTAACGGTGATTAAGGACTTAAAGCAGAAGTTATATCAAGAAAAATAAGTATGCGACCAACAAAGATTATGAACAGGTTAAATGGATACGATCCGCATTTCAGGGGGAGGTTTTTACTTCTCCGTAGAAAGCTGTTGTCTGACAGTGAATTTATTCTGTGGGATTTGGGTTTTTCAGCATTAGCCGAATGGGATAGGAAAAACCACGATCCCAAAGACTATGGCAGTTTCAATTATCAGAAAACAGAGATTGGTTATTTATTGGGTTGGCATAAATCAAAGGTTAGCCGTAAGGCTGAGAAACTGTTTACTTTGGGATTATGGGTGGAAAGAGATAATCGGATTTTTGTTAACGGGTTCGACATTAGAGATAACTTTGCACAGATTTCCAAAGACAAGAAAGTTATCGATCTACAAGAGTATGTTGCAATTTTGCAACCACCAGTTGCAGAACCACAACCACCAGTTGCAGATTTGCAACGGCAAACACCTAAAGGAAATGGGGCTGTTTCCCCTCAAAGTGTTGCAATTTTGCAACCGCCTCGACCTAAAGCGCCTTTAGTTTCCTTTAAGAGTGAATTTAATGTTTGTAAGTCTGAAGAGGATTATCAACGAACTTGGAAAGAAATGGGTTGTCCTCTTGATTTTACGGTCGACGACATGAGGTGGATAGATACCAACATTCGAGAGGATCAAAGATTATGAAAAAACAACAACTAAAACTAACCACTAGCAAGATGCCAGGAGAAACGATGCAACAGTTTACCGTTTGGCAATTGTATTGCCTGACAGGGAGCTTTGACAGGCTCTTAACAGCTTGGGAAGGACTGAACCAGGGTTACACCAAAATTACCCCAGAATTGGAGGGTTTGAAGAACAGATTAGGAAACATTGTTACCAGAAAAACCATTGCCTTGTGGTCGAAAAAGTTTAGTTGGGTTAAAAGAACCGATCTCAAGATTACTGAAGATGTAGACCAAATCCGCACCGAAGCTAAGAGGTTTGAGAAGGAGCGCAAATTCAAAATCATTAAAGCCTTCAGGAAGGCGCTGGATACCAAACTCAAGAAACTCGACTCAGGCGAAGAAGTCACTGTTGCCGAGCTAAAGCAACTCTGGGAGATGACCAGAACTGAGATGGGCTTGGTAACTGACAGGTCAGCGGTCAGTGTAACTGGAGAGCAGAGACTGCTTACTCCAGAGGAAGAAGCGGAAGGCAAGGCACTAGATGCCCTGATTAAGAATTTCCACGGACGCAAAAGAAAGGAGGCTAACAGCAATGATAACTGACGAGGCAAAAAGCATTCTCTATTGGATCAGCAAAAACCATATCAAAAGCGAGACTGGGCAGAATATCGAATTTTATGATCACCGCTTTATGATGGATATTTATTCTGACAGAGCGCCTATTCAGGTCATTCGTAAGGCTTCTCAGGTAGGCGCAAGCACGATGGAGATATTGAGAGTCCTCCATGACGCTATTTTCTTGGGTATCAACCAGATTTATACACTACCAACGGCTGATGATGTTTATAAGTTTGTGCCGAGCAAGGTCAATCAGATTATGAGGGCAAATCCCTGCATCAAGAAGCATATCGACCCCAAGAATATAGACTCCATCGAGCAGAAGCAAATAGACAAGGCATTTGTTTATTTCAAAGGCACTTTTACGGAGCGGGAAGCCATCATGTTGACCTCCGATCGCAATATCCATGACGAGGTTGATAAATCAAAGTCAGAGGTTATCAGAGACTACGCCTCCCGTATGGGATATTCCAAAGTAAGAAGCCAGCACTTTTTCTCTACCCCAACAGTTCCTGATACAGGCATTGAGAAGTTGTTTGAACAATCTGACCAAAAACACTGGCGGTTTAACTGTCCTTATTGCAATTACAGACAGCACATGGAGTGGGACAAAAATGTGGATATTGAACAAAGAATTTATACTTGCCAAAAATGTCATCGAGAGTTAACTCCAAGACAGATAAGTGAGCTAGGCAGCTGGGAAGCGAAGTATTCAGCAAGGGATATAAGCGGTTATTGGATTAGCCAGATGCACTGTCCATGGCGAACCGCAGATGACCTTATCAAAGAAAAAGAGAAAGCTGAGGATGAAACCTATTTTTACAATTTTGTTTTGGGGTTACCGTATGTTTCAGCCGAACAAAAAATTCCAGCAAGCCTTTTTATTCGTAATGCTACCGAAGCACAAGTAGAAGACAGCAGCGAATTAAATGTCATGGGGGTTGATACAGGATTGGGAAGTGGTAAGGGAAACCATGTCATTATAGGCAATAAAAATGGGATTTTCTGGATCGGTGTGATGGTTGATAAACCTGAGGGTGATCGTTGGAAGCAACTAGCGAACTTCATTCAATTTTATGATATTCGAGTAGTAGTCATAGATGGGCAACCTTATACCCAAGAGGCACTAAATCTTGCCAGGCAATTTCCATACCGAGTATTTTTACATTGGTTCAAAGACGACCCCAAGATGTTAGGAATTGTGAGATTTTTCGATGAACAGGAGCGAAAAGACGCTGAGTTTGAGGATGAAGTAAAAGTATTGTCTTCAAGAACTGGGATTATCGATAACACCATCGAAGCATTGATGGCAGGGAAAATCAGGTTTGCCATGTCTCCCCATAGCCCAGCGCTCCAGATGCTTATAAATCATGCCCAGACCGTATATGCCCGCACTGTAACCGATAAGTTTGGACAAGCAAGGCGGGAATGGACGAATACAGGCGCTGATGATTTTTGGCTTGCACTTATTTATTGGCACATTGCCTTGAAGAAGCGACTGAAGTTTGAACCAAATAAATAAACCTATGCAAAAAGTAATGCCACCAATACTAGACTTTCGATATACCAACTTACCAGAAAGTGAGGCTAACTTGAAAGGCGCTTATGATCGGATTTTTACCGTCGCTAGACAAAATATAATACAAGCAAGGGAGGTGAACATGGCAAAAAAGTATTTTATTTACACTGAGGCGAGAGCATATAAAGACTGGGAGACAAAAGAGCAGATTGTGGAGGATCAAGTAAAGACATTAGAAGAATTTGCTCAGAAGCATAATTTCAGAGTGGCGAGGGTGTTTAAGGACTTCGAAATGGACAGAAAACATGTCTGGGATACCGAATTGGGGGTCATGATGAACGCTATATTTGAGAAGCAAGTAGACGGGATCATCTGTGACTCACATCTCTGTTTTGAAGTTCCAGAGCTTTATTGGCACGCAGTAACAATCCTGAAGTGGTTTATCTGGGATTTAAGGCTAGAAGTAATCACACCTAATTATATCTATAAAGATGGGTTATCCGACGGAAAGTTATATGTTGAGAACGAGCAGGAAGGAGCAAAGTATTGAAAAACCAGATCACACTTGACTTACACAGATCATAAAAGTAGTGTGTGAGTGTATCAAACAATATCAAAAGACCTATGGAAAACCAAGAATACTTAACCATAAACGAAGCAGCCAAGAAGCTCAAATTAGCCAAGGTTACTATCTACCGCATGGCAAGAAGGGGGCAATTGCCAGCTGTAAAGCTAGGAAAAGCATGGCGAATCAGTAGCCAGAAACTAGCAGAACTGTTTGAACAAGTAATTAAGCCCAGAAGTTAAAAATAAAAATGGAAGATACACTGCCTAACACAAACCACATCAGTAATGGTGAGACAGGGCAACCGCTACGGGCGGCTCTTTACGCTCGTGTTTCGACTGAGAAGCAGGAGAAGGAAGAAACTATAGAATCCCAAGTCGCAGAGGTCAAGAAAAAGATTGAAGAAGACGGAAACATACTGCCTCCCAAGAATTTGTTTGTCGATGACGGTTGGACAGGGATGATGTTGGTTCGACCTGCTCTTGATGCCATGAGAGATGCCATTAAAGAAAAACAGATACAAGTTGTGTATGTTTACGATTTAGGGCGATTATCACGAGACTTTACCAATCAGCTGATACTTTTAAGAGAATTTGAAATAGCAAGAATAAAGTTTATTTCCCTGCGTGACATTAACCCAACTACACCAGCCGAGGAGATGATGCAAAAGATTATGGGGATTTTCCACGACTATGATCGGCGCAATACAGCCGAGAAATTCAGGAGAGGAAAACTTTTCAAAGCGAGATCGGGTATTTTGATAAACGGCAGCGCTTTATACGGCTATAACTACATCAAAAAGACGGAAACTGAACCCGCTCATTACGAGGTTAATGAGGAGGAAACAAGAGCGGTAAGACTTATCTGGCACTGGCATGCAGTTGAAGGTGTTTCTATGCACAGTATAATCAAAAAACTGTATGATTTGGGAATCCGTCCCAGGAAAAGAAAAAGCCCCTTCTGGTCTAGGGGTCCGATAACTCGAATGCTAAAGTGTGAAACCTATGCCTCAGGACAGGTATATTACAACAAATCTGAGGCAGTTGAGGCGAAGAAACCACTTAAAAACGACAGGTATAAAAGGGTTAGTAAGACAAGCAGGAGAGTAAGAACCAAAGAGGATTGGATTCCCTTCAAAGTGCCGATCATTATCGACGACCCAAGTTTATATGAGAAGAATAAGAGGATTTTGGAATTAAATAAGAAATACGCCCGCAAGAACAAGAAATACAATTATCTCCTGTCAGAGATTATCTGGTGCGGGTGTGGCAATCGCAGAGCAGGAGATGGGTGTCTCAAGACTGGACATTTCTATTACCGCTGCATAGAACGAATCCATAAATTCCCACGCAAAGACCGCCGATGCCACCTGAAAGGTGCCAATGCCGAAATTCTGGACAGGATGCTCTGGGATAAGCTAATGCAGCATTTGCAAAGCAAAGACTTAATCAAAAAGCATGCGGAGGCTTGGCTTAAGAACCAGGCAGTCATTTCTGTCGATACTCAAAAGAATGCCAACCTGGTAGCTCAGATAGAGAAGATCACCGAGGAAGAAAAAAGATATTCGAAGGCGTATGGTGGCGGAGCGCTAGAGTTTGAACAGTATATGGAGCTGGTTAATGATGCCAAGAAGCGCAAGAAAGGGTTTCAGAAAGAGATTGAGGAGCAAGAAGCCCTAATCTCAAAAGAATCAATAGACATTGGGGTGGAAGAATTATGCGCTGAGACAGAAAAAGTCCTATGCACCATGAATTTCTCTAACAAAAAGCAGGTCGTTCGAGATATAATAGAGAAAGTAATTATAAAAGAAAGGAGAACGGTAGAAGTATGGTGTCACATTTTATTACCACAACTTATAACTGCTTCCACCGTAAATGTGGGGTATGAACTTAACGGTCGGGATTGTGGGGTTGCCGAATGTGGGGAAAAGTACCTTGTTTAATGCTTTGTTGAAAAGGCAGCAGGCCCTTGTGGCGAATTATCCGTTTGCCACGATCGAGCCGAATGTGGGAATAGTCGAGGTTCCTGACGAGTTCCTGACGAGAGATTGGCGGTGTTGGCGCAAATTGTTCATACCAATAAAATTGTTTATGCGACGGTGGAGTTTGTGGATATTGCCGGGTTGGTCAAGGGGGCGGCGGCGGGGGAGGGTCTTGGCAATAAATTTCTATCGCATATTCGGGAAGTGGATGTCATTTGTTATGTGCTGCGGGATTTTGGTGATGAAAATATTATCCGGTCGGGTTCGATAAGTCCCAAAGATGATTTGGAAATATTAAAAATGGAGCTGGAGTTGGCGGATTTGGATTCTAAAGAGAAAGTAAATTTACTGGCCAAAAAACCGGAAATCGTAGTTTATAACACTGATGAAAATAATCTGATCGGCGAGGGGGTCAGAATTTGTGCCAAACTCGAGTCGGAACTAGCCTCTCTTTCGAACGAGGAGCAAAAAGAATATCTGAGACAACTGGGAATAAAGGAGTCGGGGTTGGATAAATTGATTCGAAAGGCCTACGAAACCTTGGAAAAAATCAGTTTTTTGACGGCGGGGGAGCTGGAGGCGAGAGCCTGGACCATTGATCGGGGAATGAAGGCGCCGGAGGCGGCGGGGGTGATCCACACTGACTTTACGAAAAAGTTTATCAAGGCCAAGGTGACGACCTATGATGATTTTGTGAAGTACTTGGGTTGGAAAGGAGCAAGTGAGGCGGGGAAAGTGAGAATTGAAGGCAGGGAATATGTAATGGCCGATGGTGATGTGGTTGAATTCATGATTGGAAGCTAGTAAAAT
>Ga0209211_10012361_pt1 | contig 10750 bp, 8 predicted proteins | sample RifGroA2_FD_183992 | JGI IMG/M metagenome (GOLD analysis project Ga0209211, IMG submission 183992) | Groundwater microbial communities from Rifle, Colorado, USA - Groundwater A2 (SPAdes) (version 2) | ecosystem: Environmental > Aquatic > Deep subsurface > Groundwater | place: Rifle, Colorado...
GCGGCTTCAGCCGCGATCGCTTTCGTCTCAAGAGCAATCGCGGCTGAAGCCGCTCCCACATGGGTCAGAGGCTTCGCGGCTGAAGCCGCTCCCACATGGGTCAGAGGCTTCGCGGCTGAAGCCGCTCCCACAAGGCCTTAGTCGGGGAGGGCGGCTTTCATGAACTCGGGCATCGCCAGGGCGGCGCGGTGGATGCCGGCGTTGTAATAGGTGGTGCGGAAGGATTTCGCTGCGGCGTCGGCTTCGCGGAAGTCGGTCAGGTCGCGCGCCGTCTTGCTGGCGATGGTGGCGCTCCAGTAGCCGGTCGGGTAGCAGGGCTGCGGAAACGGCAAGGTGCGGAAGGTCTGGAATCCCGCTTCGCGCATCGCTGTGCGCATGTCCTGGATCAGGTGCATCAGTGCCAGCGGCGACTCGCTCTGTTGCACCAGCAGGCCGTCGGGACGCAGCGCCTTCAGGCAGCTTTCGTAGAACGCGCGATTGAACAAACCTTCGGCCGGGCCGACCGGATCGGTGGAATCGACGATGATGATGTCGATGCTGCCGGGCGCGGCGTTGGCCATGTAGGCGATGCCGTCGTCGAACATCACCGTTGCGCGCGGATCGCCGTTGCTTTCGCACAGCTCGGGGAAATACTTCTCGGCCATGCGCGTGACTTGCTCGTCGATATCGCACTGCACCGCCGTGACCACGCCAGCGTGCTTGAGCACTTCGCGCAAGGTTCCGCAGTCGCCGCCGCCGATGATCACCACGTTCTTCGGCGCCGGATGGGTGAACAGCGGCGCGTGCGCCATCATCTCGTGATAGAAGAAATTGTCGCGCGTGGTCACCATCATCGCGCCGTCGATGACCATCAGGTTGCCCCAGTCGGTGGTCTCGAAGATCTCGATCTTCTGGAACGGCGATTGCACCTCGTCGAGCTTGCGCGTGATGCGAAAGCCGATCGCGGAACCGGTGTGGGAAAACTCTTCGTGAAACCACGTCGGGGAAGCGGTGGTCATCGCGGCGTCCAGGGGGTCGGTGATGGGGCGCAGATTGTAGCGGATGCGGTGCGCTGCGGCCGCGGTCGGCCCGCTGGGGCAGGCGACGCGCGCGGGCGTTGCGCGGACTGGAACCAGGTCATCGCGAGCCCCGCGCAGCGCTAGAATGGCAGCGCGGGGAGACGGCACATGGAGCAGGAGCAGTCAGGCCAGGCGCCGGCGATGAGCCCATCGGCCATCGTCCCGGGCCGGCTCGCGCTGGTACTTTCCGGCGGCGGCGCCCGGGCGGCCTATCAGGTGGGCGTGCTGCGGGCGGTGCGCGAGTTGCTGCCCGACCCGCGCCGCAATCCATTCCCGATCCTGTGCGGCACGTCCGCCGGTTCGATCAACGCTGCCGCCCTGGCCTGTCTGGCCGACGACTACGGCCTGGCGGTGGCCAAGCTGGACCATGTCTGGGGCAACTTCCACGCCGGGCAGGTCTATCGCGCCGATCCGGCCGGAATCTGCCTGAGCGGCGCGCGCTGGCTCAGCGCGATGATGTTCGGCTGGCTGGGCCGGCATCCGCCGCGATCGCTGCTCGACAACGCGCCCTTGCGTGCCTTGCTCCAGGACGCGCTGGATTTCAAGCGCATCGACCCGGCGATCGCGTCGGGCACGCTGTACGCCGTCGCCATCACTGCTTCGGGCTATTTCAGCAGCGAGAGTATCTGCTTCGTGCAGGGCGACGAGCGCGTGCAGATGTGGCGGCGCACCCAGCGCGCCAGTGCGCGCGCGCAGCTGAGCGTCGAACACTTGCTGGCCTCCAGCGCGATCCCTTTCATCTTCCCGGCCAACCTGGTCAATCGCGAGTACTTTGGCGACGGCTCCATGCGCCAGCAGGCGCCGATCTCGCCGGCCATCCACCTGGGCGCCGATCGCATCCTGGTGGTCGGTTGCGGCCACCGACCGACCACGGTCGAACGCCTGGTCGACCACCGATATCCGTCCATGGCGCAAATCGCCGGTCACGCCATGTCGAGCATTTTCCTCGACAGCCTGTACACCGACCTGGAGCGCCTGGAACGCATCAACCGGACCCTACAAATCATCCCTCCCGACATCAAACAGAGCACCGGGCTGCCGTTGCGCCCGATCGAGGCGCTGGTGATCGAGCCATCCCGGCGCCTGGATCACCTGGCCGCCGAACATGTCGATTGCCTGCCCTGGCCCGTGCGCTGGTTGTTGCGCGGCATCGGCGGCACCAGCCAGCGCGGCTCAGCCCTGGCCAGCTACCTGCTGTTCGAGAAAGCGTATACGCGGGCGCTGATGGACCTGGGCTACGCCGATGCCATGGCGCGACGCGCCGATCTCAGGGCTTTCCTGCGTATCAGCTGAGCCGCCGACCGGCTCGGGCCGGGGGCGGTACAATGCGCGCCCCTCGAACCGTCATGCCGCTGGAGCCGACGCCAATGCCCGCCTGGTCCCTAGACCGCGCCCGCCACACCTATTCCATCCCGTACTGGTCGGACGGCTACTTCGACGTCGATGACCAGGGCCGCATGTGTGCGCTGCCGCGCGGCGCCGGTGGACCGGTGCTGTCGATTCCCGAAGTCATGCAACGCGCCACCGAGGCGGGTCTCAAACTGCCCTTGCTGCTGCGCTTTTCCGACATTCTCGGCGACCGGCTGCGCAAGTTGCAGGCCGCGTTCAACAAGGCCATGGCGGAACTGGAGTACACCGGCGGCTACACCGCGGTCTATCCGATCAAGGTCAACCAGCATTTCGGCGTGGCCGGTGAATTGACCGCGCAAGGCGGCGACGGCTTCGGCCTGGAAGCCGGCTCCAAGCCGGAACTGATGGCCGTGCTCGGCCTCGCCCGTCCGGGCAGCGTGATCATCTGCAATGGTTACAAGGACCGCGAGTTCATCCGCCTGGCCCTGATCGGCCGCAAGCTCGGCTTGCAGACCTTCCTGGTCGTGGAAAAACCGTCCGAGCTAGCGCTCATCATCGAGGAGGCGCGCGCGCTCGGCGTGCAACCGGGGCTCGGCGTGCGCATGCGCCTGGCCTCGCTCGGCGCCGGCAAGTGGCAGAACACCGGTGGCGACAAGGCCAAGTTCGGCCTCTCGCCGCGCCAGGTGCTCGACCTGGTGCAGAAGTTGAAGGCCGCCGACATGCTCGATGCCTTGCAGCTGCTGCACTTCCACATGGGCTCGCAGATTTCCAACGTGCGCGACATCGCCAACGGCATGCGCGAGGCGGTGCGCTATTTCGTCGAACTGTCCAAGCTCGGCTGCGCGATCCGTTACATGGATTCCGGCGGCGGTCTGGGCGTCGACTACGAAGGCACCCGTTCGCGCGGTTTCTGTTCGATCAACTACGGACTCGACCAGTTTGCGCACACACTGGTGCAGCCCCTGGCCGAAGCCTGCAAGGAATTCTCCCTGCCGCCGCCGATGATGATCACCGAAGCAGGTCGCGCGATGACCGCACATCACGCCGTGATGGTGGTCAACGTGTCGGAAGTGGAACCCGCGCCCAGCGGCTCGGTGCCGCCGGTGCAGGATGGCGAGCCAGCGGCGCTGCGTCACCTGCGCCAGACGCATGCCGAGCTGGACGAGCGGCCCGCGCTGGAGTTGTACCTGGAGGCGCAGCAGGCCTTGTCCGAAGGGCAGGCGTTGTACGCGCTCGGCCAGCTTTCCCTCGATCAGCGCGCGCAGCTCGACGATCTGTTCTACGCCATCGCCCAGAGCGTGCGCGCGCGCCTGACCGGTGATGAGAAGAGCCATCGCGAAGTGCTCGACGAATTGAACGAGCGCCTGGTCGACAAGTATTTCGTCAATTTCTCGGTGTTTGAATCCATCCCCGATGTCTGGGCGATCGACCAGGTGTTTCCGATCGTGCCGATCGCGCGTCTGGACGAAGCGCCGGATCGCCGCGGCGTGCTCGCCGACGTGACCTGCGATTCCGACGGCCGCGTCGACACCTACGTGGATTCGGAATCGCTGAGCGCGTCGTTGCCGCTGCACAGTCCGAAGGTGGGCGAGAGTTATCGCCTGGGCATCTTCCTGGTCGGCGCCTACCAGGAGACGCTTGGCGATATCCACAACCTGTTTGGCGACACCGACACCGCAAACGTGCGCATGAGTGCCGACGGAAGCTACACCCTGGTGCGCCAGCGTCGCGGCGACACCACCGATGTGATGCTCGACTACGTTGGCTACTCGCTCGACGATCTGCGCGAAGCCTATCGGAACAAGGTCGGCGCCGCCGAATTGCCCGCCGCCGAATCGGAGCAGCTGCTCGATGCGCTCGAGGCCGGCCTGACCGGCTATACCTACCTGCACGAAACGGCGCACGAGCAAACGCGCTCACTGCAACGGCCGTCACGTTTACTGACGGTCGGTCGCGTGGTGGTCGGCGCCCGCCTGGGCTAATCTGGAACCCGGGCGCCGGGGAGCGCCGTACTCGTGGACCTGGCATGAATGCAGTGCAGCTATTTTTCTCGACGCAGGGGCGCGTCGGACGCAAGACCTATTGGGCGATCGTCGGCATCTGGTTCCTCATCGACCTGCTCCTGCGCGGCGGTGTCAGCGCGGCAGCACGCTGGAGCGGCGACGAGCAGCTGGTGGCGGTGTTGTTCTGGGCATGGTCCGGATTTTCCGTCATCGCGTACTTTCCAATGACGGCGCTGCTGGTCAAGCGCCTCCACGACATCGGCCGTTCCGGCTACTGGTCCGTGTTTCAGCACGCCTTTTTCGCGTCCCTGTTGCTGATGGTCGTGGCGATCGTGAATCAGTCCCTGGGCACGATGCTGATCTGGATGCTTGCCTTGCTGGTCTGCTCGCTGGGGCTGTTGATCGTGTTCGTTTTCACCGTGCTGCCCGGCGAAGACGGACACAACGGATACGGTGTCGCGTGAGCCGCGCCTTGTCGCCTGGATTCCGTCGGGAGCCGGCGCATGCTTGAGAACATCTTCTACGGCGCATGGCTGGGGCGCGACCGCCTGTCGTTGGCGCGCATCGCTTACCTGCTGTTGATCTGGCTGGTGATCCCGATGTGGCTGGTAGTCCGCTTCTACACGATGATCCTCGGCCTGCTGTTCACCGCCGGCCTGGGCATGGTCACTGATGGCGCGGGTGTCGATGTCAGTTTTCGAAAGCCGTTTTTCACCTGGACCGGCGACATCGGTCTGCACGAGCTGCACATCCAATCCGACGGCGACCAGCCGATTCGGCAGTCGATCCAGGTTCGGCGCCTGCTCATCGACATGCCCAACTGGGGGGTGATGGAACAGGCCATCGGCGCTTTCGACAACTCGAACCCTTCCGAGGAAGAGGCGGAGAAGGACAGTCTCGCCTTCATCGACAAGATCGACCACGTCGGCATATCGATCGAGGGCCTGCAGGCCAACGTCGGCCGCGACCTGCCCAACCTGCTGCAGAATTTCGGCTTGGCCTCGGCGGCGCCGTTCGAAGCCGAGGGTTGCCAGCGCGATGGTGCGTGGAGCGGCGCCGAGCTGGATGACATGGGCATCCAGGCGCAGGGCGTGGACCTGCATTTCACGCTCAGTACGGATGCCACGGCGGGGGAAGTTCGGGTGCTTGGCAGCCTGGCTTCGTCCCGGTCCAGCCGGGTGAACTTCGCCCAGCATTTCAAGGCGCGCAGCTTCTCGGCGTTTCTGGAAAAAAAGGCCGGGGATCGGATCAGTACCTACGAGCGCATCGAGGTGAACGATGCGGGATTCATCGGCGCGCGCGATGCTTTCTGTGCGAAGCGCGACGCCATCACCCGGAGCGAGTTCACCGAACGCCACGTTGCCGCGATACAGCGCCGTCTGCAGGGCAAGGGATTGCACGCTGGTGCCGATGTCGAGCGCGTGTATCGCGATTACCTCGCCAACGGCTCGCTGCTGATCGAAGCCAGTCCGTCGCCGAACGTGCGCCGCGCAGACTATCGCCATTACTCCGTGGCCGATCAGCAGCGCATGTTCAACGGAAAAATTTCCTCCGGCGGCCGCCCGCCCGTGCCGCTGGTGTTGGAAGCGACGGCGTCGAAGTCTATCCCGGTCAGTTTCACCGGCAGCACCTGGGACCTGATGGTCATGGAAGGCATGGACCCGGCGATCGTCAGCGCCGCGGCTGGCGCGTCGCCGGTTTTGCCGGCGCAGGACACCGGGGCGGTCGCGCCGGTGGCGTCGCCGCCGCGGCTGGTTCCGGTGTCGATGACGACATCGGTTCCGGCGCGGGTATCGGCGCCCACGCCCACGCCGGCTCCGGCGCCCACGCCAGTAAAGCCGCGCTGGGCCTCATCGCTGCCGACGGCCGTCGTGCGCCACCAAGTCACCTCGCTGAACTACGAGGACGTCGCCAGCCACATTGGTGACCGGGTATTGATCACCACGGTCCATGGCCAAAAGCGCGAGGGCAAGGTCGAGAGTTATTCCACGCAGCAGATCGGATTGCGCGTCTCGGTTGGTGTTGGATATGCGATCCAGCACCTCGAGCGCAACCAGATCCGCTCGATCCGGGACCTGGACTGAGTAGAATTGAGGTCTGCGCGGCTGAGCGCGGTCGCTGTCCCGACGAAGCCGGGATAGCGGTCTGGCCCTTCATGGAACGCGAATAATGAAAGTTGGATTCATTGGTCTTGGCGCCATGGGTTTTTCCATGGCCGGGCATTTGCACGCAAATGGACTGTTGGCGGTGGTCGGCAATCGAAGCCAGGCCAAGGCTGATGAATTCGCGCGTGCAAACGGCGTGGTCGCTGCCGGCGCCGCCGCCGATTTCGCCGATTGCGATGTCGTGATGTTATGCGTGTCGGCCGACGCCGATGTATTGGACAACGTCCGCGCCCTGGCGGCCGTGCTGAGACCTGGCAGCGTGGTCGTGGATCACTCCACCGTCGCATCGGGCACGGCCAAGGCGGCGTACGCGATGCTGCGCACGCGGGAGATCGGCTTCCTGGATGCGCCCGTGTCCGGCGGCGTCGAAGGCGCCAGGAACGGCAAACTTTCGATCATGGTCGGCGGCGACGCCGTGGATCTGGAAAAGGCGCGACCGGCGCTGGAATGCTACGCCCAGAAAATCACGCACATGGGCGAGTCGGGTAGCGGACAGGCGACCAAGGCGGTGAATCAGGTGCTGGTCGCGGGCATTGCGCAAGCGGTCTGCGAAGGCCTTGCGCTGGGCGAGAAGCTCGGCCTGAAAGCCGAATTGCTGGTGCCGACACTGGCGGCGGGCGCGGCTGGCAACTGGTTCCTGGACAAGCGCGGCGCGACCATGCTGGCCGATAATTTCACGCCTGGATTCAAATCGGCGCTGTTGCACAAAGATCTGTTGATTGTGCGCGAGATGGCGCAAGCCGCGGGCATTCGCGCCACGGTGATCGAGCAATCCATCGCCGACTACGCCGAGCTGATGGCGCTGGGTTATGGCGATCAAGACACTTCGGCATTACTGCGGCTCAAGCGCGGCAGCGCCGACTGAAAACTTCGACTACTGCGCGGCAGCGTCGTCGGAACAAATGCGAAGGCGGCAAAGCGCGTCTGCCCGACTCACTTCACCTTGATCGCTTGCGCGGTGATGCCGTGGCTGGCCAGGGCCTGCTTGGCGGCGGCCAATGCACTGGCGTTCGGGTACGGCCCCATGCGCACGCGGTGCACCGTAGTGCCGTTGATCTCGGCCACTTCGACCCTGGCGATCTCGCCGGTCAACGCGATCTGCGCTTTCAGTGCTTCCGCCTCGGTGCTGCCGCGAAAGGCGCCAGCCTGGATCAGGTAACGCGGGCCGTCGCTGGCCGTGGCGGCTGGCGTCGGGCCGCCGGCGGGCGCGGTGCCTGGTTCGGGCGCGGACGTCACGTCCACCGCGCTGGCATCGACGACGGCAGCGGCCGGTGCCTTGGCGGCCTCGCGGCGCGCCTCGGCATCGAGTTCGGCGTCGGGAATCACTACTTCCTTTTCCGGCAGCAGCGTGTAGAAATCGTATTTCGGCTTCGGGCGTTCGACCGGTTCCGGCACGGCATTGTCGCCACTGGGCGCCGGCGCCTGCGCCGACGGATCGGGCTGCGGTAGATTGCTGGCGGGCCGGCTCCACTTGTCGCGAAACTGCAGGTACCCGAACGCCAGTCCGCCGACCAACAGGCCGACCCCGAGCCAGGCCCAACCTGGCATCCCGCTGCGCCCGCTACGCCGGGCCTGCGTCCTGCTACGTTTTGCCATCACATGGTCTCCGGCGCCGAGACGCCGAGCAACGCCAAGCCATTGGCCAGGACCTGCTGCGTGGCCTTGCACAGGCCCAGGCGCGCGCTGCGCAGTTCTTCGTCGGCGGTCAGGATCGGCTGCGCGTTGTAGAACGCATGGAATGCCGCCGCCGTCTCACGCAAATAGTGGGCGATGATCTGCGGGCCGCGATTTGCCGCCGCCGCCTCGATCATCTCCGGAAAACGCATCAACTCCACCAGCAGGATGTCTTCGCTGGTTTCCACCAGCAACTTGCGCGCCGACAGCGCGGCGCTGTCGGTATAGCTCAGCTGCTTTTCCTTCAGTTGCCGGAACAGGCTGGCGATGCGCGCGTGTGCGTACTGGATGTAGTACACCGGGTTGTCGTTGGAATGGCTCTTGGCCAACTCCAGGTCGAAATCCAGGTGTTGCTCGTTGCTACGCATCACGTAGAAGAAGCGGGCGGCATCGGTGCCGACTTCCTCGCGCAATTCGCGCAAGGTAACGAAGCTGCCGGCGCGCGTCGACATCTGCACGCGTTGCGCCCCGCGGTACAGGATGGCGAACTGCACCAGCTGGATCTCGATCTTCGCCGGATCAAGGCCAAGCCCCTGCGCCGCTGCCTTCAGGCGCGCGATGTAACCGTGATGATCGGCGCCCAGGATGTACAGCGCCCGCTCGAAACCGCGTTCGAATTTCGACAGCAGGTAGCCCAGGTCGGACGCAAAATACGTCGCCGCCCCATTCTCGCGCACGACCACGCGGTCCTTGTCGTCGCCGAAGGTGGTGGCGCGAAACCAGGTGGCGCCGTCGAGCTCGAACAGGTGGCCTTGCTCGCGCAGGCGATCGATGGCTCGTTGCACATAGCCGCCGGTAGTCAGCGAGCGTTCGGAGAAGAAGCCGTCGTGGACGACGCCGAAACCGAGCAGGTCGTTGCGGATATCGGCCAAACACCATTGCAGCCCGGCGTCGAACACCACGCGGTAGTCGGCTTCGCCGAGCAGCTTGCGCGCGCGCGCGATCAGCGCGTCGACATGCAGTTCCTTGTCGCCGCCCTGGGTTTCGTCGGCGGGCAGCCCGTCGATGATCTCGATGGCGCTGTGGCGCAGTCGGTCGCCTTCCTTCGCGCGCAGGCTGCGGGCGATCTCGGACACGTAATCGCCCTTGTAGCCATTGTCCGGAAAACGGACGTTGATGCCGCTCAGTTCGTGGTAACGCAGCCAGACGCTGACTGCAAGAATGTCCATCTGCCGGCCGGCGTCATTGACGTAATACTCGCGCTGCACCTGGTGCCCGACGGCTTCCAGCAAGTTGGCCACGGACGCGCCGTACGCGGCGCCACGACCATGGCCGACGTGCAGGGGACCGTTTGGATTGGCCGAAACGAATTCGACTGTGATCTTCTCGCGCGTCGCGGTTTCCTGGCGGCCGTACTCGGCGCCCTGTTCGAACACGCGGCGGATGGTCGCCAGTCGGCACGGCTGCGAAATCTTGAAGTTGATGAAACCCGGGCCGGCGATCTCGACCTTGGATACATGTTGCGTTTCGCCGAAATTCGCCACCAGCGCCTCGGCCAGTTCGCGCGGCGGCAGGCCGGCCGCCTTGGCCAGCAGCAGGGCAATGTTGGTGGCGTAGTCGCCGTGATCGCGCGACCTGGTGCGTTCGATTACGTAGTCGGGCGTGGGCAGGTCCTGCGGCAATCGGCCATGACGGCGCAGGTCGAGCAGGGACTGGGCCACGAGTTCGCGCAAATGCTCTTTCACGGGGCAATTTTCATTGGGGTGAGCCGATCATTGTAGCGCGGCCACAGCGGCCAGCGATTCCAGCGCCGCGCCTCGGTGTCGCCGGCAGCACACCGGCGGCGCCGGCCCGAAGCCATCCGCCGGCGACCTAGGCGGCGCCGGTTATCTCGGAAAAGGCTTTCAGGACGGCATCGCCCGAGGCCGGCGGCTGTTCGGAAAAACGCGCCTCCAGGGCGGCCGTGGTGTCCCGGACCCGGGGCCCGTTCAGCATCTTCTGGGGACCGAACACGCGCTCGCCCTCGCGCGAACTGAATCGGTGCAGCTGATAGAAGTAATATTCCTGGCCGACGCCCAGAAAGCTCAGGCAGGGCATCGCCGATTGCGGGCTATCCAGTCGCCGGCCGGCGCGCATCTCCCGCTCCCGACACAGGCGCAGCGCCGTCTCGCACAGCTGAACGAATTCTTCGCCGACGTTGGCGGTGTCCAGGTCGGCCGCAAGGCGTGCCAGGCGCTCGCCGCGGCGGGCCTCGGAGTTTTCGCGCCAGCGCGGCAGGCTGCTGTCCAGCCACAGCGCCAGGCCGCGGGCCAAGGCGCCCCCGGCCAGGCCCGGCAGTTCCTCGGTCTGCGGGTCGGGCAGCACGGTGGGGTGGGAATCGAAGGTGCTGCCGGCGATCATCAGCTCCAGCGCCACGAATTGCGCGTGATCGGCCTGGCGGTCGAAGCCGCAGGCGTCGAGGATGCGCAGGGCCTCGGCGATGCTCGCTGCCTCGTTGCCGCCCACCGGTCCGGGCACATCGAGGGTTTCCCGCTGGCGAAGGTCGTGGCAGGCGGCGAAC
>Ga0209211_10012362_pt1 | contig 10750 bp, 11 predicted proteins | sample RifGroA2_FD_183992 | JGI IMG/M metagenome (GOLD analysis project Ga0209211, IMG submission 183992) | Groundwater microbial communities from Rifle, Colorado, USA - Groundwater A2 (SPAdes) (version 2) | ecosystem: Environmental > Aquatic > Deep subsurface > Groundwater | place: Rifle, Colorado...
TATTCGCGCCGGACGCTTCTGCCCAAAATAGCCGTTCGTGAACTCATCTCATCCCACGGTCTCTATTATTGTTGTCACCGTGAATACCCCCAAGGTTACCGCAACCTGTCTTGAAAGCGTCCGCCGGCACACGACGGTTCCCCATGAATTGATCGTCGTCAACAATAGCCGCGCACGTGCAATCCGGCAGTGCTTAAAAAAGTTTCGCGGCATTCAAATCATTCAGAATCCCGGAAATTTCGGCTACACGAGAGCGGCCAATCAAGGCGCTATCGAATCTACAGGCGAATTTCTTTGCTTTCTAAATAGCGACACCATCGTTCCGCCACAATGGATGGAACGTCTTTTAAAAGCCGCCCGCCTTCCAGGCGTGGGGGCGGTCAACCCTTTGGGCGAGCGGGAAACGGATCATCGTGTTAGCCTGGCCCAAAATCAGGAACCCCACGCTTTCACGGAGCTCACGGACCAGGCATTCCAACATTGGCACAAAGGCCGTCTTAAAAATGCCCTCTGGCTTTGCGGCTTTTGCCTTGTAATTCCGAGAGCCGTCATGGCCCGGCATGGACTTTTTGACGAACGCTTTTTTTTCGGATGGGAAGATGTTGATTACACGCTTCGGCTTTGTCTGAAGGGCTACCGGTTATTAAGAGTAGAGTCCCTTTTTGTCTATCACACCCGCGGAGCTTCCTCAAATGCTGAACGGCGCAGGCAACTGATCAGGCATTCAAAAAAGTTATTTTTATTAAAATGGGGGTCCCTATTTAAAAGAAAATTCTCAGAAAACAGGGCTGTCTTTACGGCGGTTGATCGCCGGATAAAACACCTGCAAACTCTGAAAAGATTTCGCAGTCCTTTCCGCCGCAAAACTCCTTATTTCCCGGGTTTCCTGCGTACCGGATATGCCTTACGTTCCGCTAAAACGCTGATTCGATTGTCAGACCTAGGAATGTTCGCCCTCGACGCCCAAAGCAAAAAAATCTGGGAAACTTTCGATCAACATCCGCTTAGCCGGCGGACGCTTCAATATTTGGATTTATGGTCCCGCGAAGGGTTAATCCGCAAAACAACTCCCGCACCTTTGAAAAAGATCATGGTTACGGTTATGATGACGGCGCACAACGCCGAGCGTTGGATCGCCGAAGCAATTGAGAGCGTACTCGCCCAGGAGTTCAAAAACTTTGAGCTTCTCATTGTGGATGACGGATCAACTGACCGCACTGCGCAAATCATTCATCGATACCGGTGGGATCCGCGGTTAAAATTTTTTCAAAACGAAAGGCAGCTTGGAATCGCTCCTTCTCGAAATCTCATCCTGAATATTGCCCGAGGAAAATACATTGCCGTGTGCGACGCCGATGACCTGATGCGCCCCGCGTTGCTTCAACATTTGGCGGGCTTTCTTGAGGACCATCGCCAAGTGGGTTGGGTTTACACCAGCCGTCTATATATCAACGAAGAAGGACGCCCCATGGGCGTCGCCCCCGCCATTCCCATGAATGGCATTGTTGAATACCGGCGCAACGTCATACAGCATGCCGGCTCAATGATTCGCCGAAAATTAATGCTTGATGCGGGCGGATACGATCCCGCCATGAGTTGCTGCGAAGATTACGACTTGGCTTTAAAAATATCGAAACACGCCAAAATTCTTGCCCTGTCAGGCGAAAGCCATTATCTTTACCGCCGCCATTCCGGCAGCGCTTCGCGTACAGATCCCTGGGCCGCACGCGAAACAATGCGTCTTCTGCAACGGCACAGGCCGCGCCGTTTGCACAAGCAAACAGCACGGCGATCTGATTGCGTTGCCGTTGAACATTTTCCTGTTCCTGCAGCCCATATCCGATTGTGCGGCGAAGCTCTCGCAAACAAACAGGCATATGTTGAAACCGCCCGGCGTGAAGCCCAGCGTCTAATTGCGAATTATGGATTCCGGCCCGAATCCTCCATCCTGGATATTGGCTGCGGGCATGGCCGCTTGCTTGTGGGGCTGCTTTCTGAAATGCGCAGCGTTCGTTATGTGGGGATGGATGTGTCCCCGTCTGTAATTCAATGGTGTAGACGACATTTCAAGAAATGGCCGGAACCTCAATTTATCCATTTGGATGTTTTTAATGAGCGCTATCATGTTTCGGGAAGCAAGTTGTCAAAAGCCTTCCGGTTTCCTCTAGCTCGCGCAAGCCAGGACTTCATTTATCTCTTTTCAGTTTTCTCTCACATGCGTGAATATGATATGAAAATTTATCTGCGTGACTTCAGAAGATTATTGCGGCCAAATGGCCGCGTTATTTTCACAGCTTTTACCGAAGAAAATGTCCCCAATGTGCGCATTAATCCGCCGAATTATATTTTTAAAAAGTGCCAGGGGGCTTTGCATATTGTTCGATATCGGCGGCAATATCTTTTTAAGATGATTGCAGATGCGGGCTTTCAGATTGTCCACTTTGGGCATCGGACGGAGTTAGATGCCCAAAGCCTAGTCGTTTTGAAATCAGCCGGCCGAAATTTATCTAGAAAGCCGAAGCGATGAAACGAAATCCTCTCCTCTACACCCTCGTGTTGAACTATTGCAGCTTTGAAGAAACTACAGGATGTGTTGAAGTATTGAGGCAAAGCCGGTACCGAAATAATAAAATCGTTATTATTGATAACGCTTCTCCAGACGGAAGCGGGGAAAAACTCCATACGGAATTTCCCGAGATTGAGTATTTACAATTGCCCAAAAATGCCGGTTACGCCGGCGGCAATAATTATGGGATCGTACAGGCATTAAAAAACAACGCGGATTTTGTCTTTATTGTAAATCCTGATGCTCGCATAGAAGCAAACACACAAACGCTCCTGGTGAATGCCTTACGGGCGGATAGCCGAAGGGCCGCGGCAATGCCTTTACAGCTGCAACCGCACGGAGAAGAAATAGACCCCATGGTTTGCGGTCTTCTTAAAAAAAACGGTTATTCGTCGACATTATCAGAACTTAAAACGGATCATGCGTGGTTGCCCTTGGAGAGCGTGTACGGAGCCGCGTTGCTTTTATCGGCTTCGGCCTTAAATGAAGTCGGCCTTTTCGATCCGCTTTATTTCTGCTATGTCGAGGAATTGGACTTATGCAGGCGTTTCCGGCATTTTGGATACAGCTTGGGAATGGTTCCCAAGGCAATTGCTTATCATAACAGGCCCTACATTTATCAGGACGCGGCAGACAAGATGCAGGCCATGAGAAAATATTTACTGAAAAGGAACCGATATCTATTTGCTCTTAAGGAACCGCGTCAAAATTTCAAGGCTAATGTGCTGGCCGTGTTGACACTGTTACAAAAATCTTTTTTTTCCGCTATCCGTCAGCCGGACTTCCGGGATTTATGCGATACGGCCAAAATAATAACATGGCTGACAAGCAATTTTTGGAAGATCAAGAAAAATAGAGAGTCGGATTTAAAATGTCCGAAAAACCGTTACTTTTTTCACAGCGTCATAGTTTTGGGTAAAATCGGTGTTTTGGATAAAATCTTTGACTTCAGTATAATTAGCAATTTTTTCTGAAACCGGCCCACCATTTTGTTTTATGAAACATGTTTGGACAGGGCTTGAAGGTAATTTCAAAAAAGGGAAGACCTTGTCATCAAAAAGTTTCTGAGGGTCCCTCACAAGCTCCTCATAACTAAGCCAAATTGCCCGATCGCAAAGGTCTTTCGAATTCATGGCGCCCCGGTACCACGATTTCACACGGTCACGATAAATGAGCGCCTTTTCGGGATCGAATACAATGCTTAAACTTTGCGGCGGTTCAGAGGTCTTAAGCCTGAACCATTGATGGGATTGACTGGCAATCTCATAAGATAAGTATTGGGCCAAAATGTCTTTCCTGTAAAGAACGACCCACCGGGCCTCGGGGAATTCTTTCAGGAGATCATCCAGAGAAATTCTCATCCTTTGCAAGTGTGAAAAGAATATCTTAACTCCGCATACCGGCTGACGGCACCAGTTCAAAAAATGACGCACATGGCGAAAAGCTGTTTTCTTGGATACCTTCCAACGCCCAAGCCCATAGGGTTGATACGGGCCAAAAATTTCATAGCCGAACGATGCGCCAGGGGACGAATTAATATAATCAATAAAATGGTGGCTTCCGGTACGGTGGGCGCAAAGAATAAAAAAGGGAGTCTTGGGTTTTCTCTTCTTCAAAAAGTAAGTTAACGCCGTTATCGCGCCAAAGCATACGCGGCTGATTGCAGCAATTCTGATGCTGGATTTTAAAAGTGCGATTTTCCTCCTGCACTTAGCAGGAAAAAATTCCAGCATTTCCATCATCACTAAAAACTCCTCGCTACCAGGGCACCCGGATATGATAACGCCTCAAAATGGCCTTGCGCAGAACAGTCTGAAAAACCCGTTTGTAATCGCGGGAAGTACAATCCGAAATAGTTCCTCTTCTCCTTCGATGGAAAAAAAGCGGTTTACCTTTTAGACACAAGAACCGCGTCACTTCCGCCAATCGCAGGAAGAGGTCATAATCATGCAAGAAAGGTAACTTCACATCATAGCCTCTCACCTGCTCCATCATAGAACGGCGAATCAACGTTCCCGGATGGCCGATGGATTCATACCCCAACAGATCCCACGCACGGTCCGGTCCAAGAACTTTCCGGGACGTTATGATCCGTTTCCCCCTTTGCTCCAGAAACCAGCTAAAGAAAACCACACCGGCAGAAGGATGCTTTCGGATCGCCGTAACCAACGATTTTAAATATCCCGGAAGAATCTTATCATCCGCATCGCATGGCACCACGTAACGCCCCCGGGCAAAACGCAGCAGCAAGTTGCGTGCACCCGCAGCACCCTGCCGGCGTCTCGATCGCCACAAACGCACCCTGGGGTCCGAACGGTACGGCTGAATCTTCCTCCACGTTTCATCTGTGGAAGCGTCGTCTACGAGGAGCAACTCAAACGACACGCCCTGCTGCCTCAGAACACTCTCAACGGCTTCCTGCACGTAACGCTCGACATTCCGCGCCGGCATGATGACAGAAACTTCAACGTTACCTTTAGAATTAGTTTTCATCACTCTTTCTTAATTCTTTTTCGCCTGCAGTAATACCAAAGAAGAGCATTTTTCTTGAAAGCCGAGACGCGCATAGAAATCCGCCGCGAAAAATTCGCTTTTCTCTTGAACAATTCCAAACCTGAACTCCGAAGCCGCATCAAAAAAAGGCGCCAGGGAAATTCCATTACGGGGATCGACCGCCAAGTGGAAACCAAATTCAACCCGTTTCACACCCTGTTGACAAAACCAGGCGAACACATCATGAAAGAGCACGCGGCACGCCTGTGAACGCCACCCCTCTTTACTTAAAATAAAGAGATCAATGCATCCATAGCTTCCTTTTCCTGAATTCCCGATAGGCGCGACATGAACGAGCACCCACCCGAGCAAACGATCCCCCTGCTTTACCAAAAAAAACCCCGGCGATGGCAACAGTGATTTTACATCCACCGCTTGCGTAAACTGGACGTCCGTGATAACGCATTCGGGGAAAACTTCGTTCCAAACCCGAACCATCGCGGGAATGTCCGGAATGCCTGAGCGCTGTATATAAATTTTCCGGTAAAGCAGCCGGTTGCGCAAAAATAAAACATTCAGCCGCGCGCCCGTCAAGACAAACCTCTTTAGCCAAGCTATCGGATTGACAAAATTTTCAAACCACCAACCCGCGTTGATCCTTGGCAGGATGCCTTTTTTTTCAAGCCTGTGGCGCAAATGATTTAACGAACTACCGGTTAGGCGGCGCCAAATCAAAAAATGACCGTAAGATAGGCTAGCGACAATCCGGCCTAACACACGCCATGGGAATGAACGAATATCTGTTTTCCCAACCCGGACAACCCTCCCGAGAATTTGGGAATGGGTAATGCCGGTGTCCGGGGTTAACCGATTATCGCCTTGGGTCAAAAAAGAAGACACGGGACCGTTCCGCAGCACTCGAACCACGCGATGCGCCACTAACACCTCCGAGGGACGGTAAAAAAGAACAACATCGCCCACATCAATGCTTTCTGTCGAGACCATTTCAAGCCAAAGTTCCGCGCCTAGCCTCATCAGCGGCAGCATGCTGGAACCGAAAGCAGTGGCCGACAGAAGCGGCGCTTTGCCCGCGCCAAAAACCAGCCCTGACAAACCGCCATTATCATTGGACTCGGATACCATATCGCCTTTGAATCGCGTCACGCAGAATAGTTTGGGAAACTTCCCGTTGTTTTTTTAAAGGCTGGTCAGAAAGCGATCCCCGGGATTGGTGCTGAAAATAAAGAGGTCTGCCTTGTAAATAATAAAATTGTGTCACCTCCGCCAAACGCACAAAAAGGTCACAATCCATCAAAAATTTAAATTTAGACCGGTATCCCCCTATTTTCCGCACAACATTCCTTCGCATTAACGCGCCCCCATGAGGAAAGACCCCGCCTAGGATATCCCAAGCTCTCCCGTGAACAAAGCGCCGCTTGACCCGCAATTTGCCCCCGGGCGATTTTATATATAAATCTCCGTAAACGACACCCGCCGAAGGCCGCTTATTCAGGGCGCGTGTCAAAATCAGCAAATTCCCGGGAAGCAACCTATCATCAGCATCGCAAATCGAAATATACCTTCCTTTGGCGGCAGCAATCAGACGGTTTCTGGCCGCAGCAGCACCCAGCCTGCGGCGAAAACGAAAAACCCTGACGCCGGGATGAAAACGATAGGCGCTAATATGCTTCCAGGTTTTGTCGGTAGAAGCATCATCCCCTACTAACAATTCAAAAGATACGCCTTTTTGATTCAAAACAGACCGGATCGCCCTGTCAATGAAAGCCTCCGCATTGTGTGCCGGCATAATGACAGAAACTTTAACAGGTGAAGACTTTTGGGAAGAAATTCTAGACGGCATAAATTTCTTCTAGAATCTTCCTGGCCGCTTGAGGCCTATAATGACGCGGCTCATAGTAATTTTCAACATCTTGCGTTACTGCATTAACACCGGAATAATCGTGAACATTATCGGCTCCAAACAAAGATTGCAGAACTTCTAAATCACGGCCGTCGATTCTTTTCTGGTCGTATAAAGGGTTGATTACGATTTTAAAATGCGTGTTATGTTCTTCAAAAATCTTTTTAATTTCTCGCAACATTAAAAGATGCTTTTCTTTGATCACGCTATCATGCCCATGCTTTTCCAAATGTTCTCTGGGATAAAAAATATTTTTATTTGAAAAATAAACTTCGGGGCCCGCGGCAATCCTTTCGTCCCGCCACGCAAGCAAGCAGTCATTGGTAATGGGGTCGCAAGAGGGCCTGTGAGTGTTTATATATTTTCCCATATAAGGTCTGAATGTTTTAAATAATCTGAAGTCCCAATAGCGAATAAAAAAACCTTCTGATAGATACCCTCTAAGAAACTGAAAATAAAATTTGATCTTCGCCATACCCGTAATGTCAGGGTGATGCATTTTGAGAAACTCCTTAGACTCTGTGATACCCTCTTTAAATAAAAGCGGGTCCAATACGATCAATGCATTTCGGATAGGCGTATTCGATCGACTGATAAACTTAACGGTGGACCATATCCCAAAAAGCGATTCGCCTGAAGCATCAAAATGAAAGGGCGAAGAAACCCCTATATATTTTTTCCAGTCTTCGGTTAAAAACGCCAGCGACCTTGAAGATCCGAAAATAAAAGAGTCATAGCGGTATTTCTCGCGCTGACGCACGTAAATATCCGCCGAAACATACCCCCTGTTCAAGGCCGCGCCCGGTTGATGCGAGCCATCATAAAAACGTTCGTAATGATAAATAACTTTAAAGGGGTCGGCGATAAAAAAAGATCCGGCAATGAGGACAGCAGGCAGCAGAAATAAACCCAGCCTTAAGCTAAACTTAATTAAATCGGTCGCCGAAAGAGTTCTCACAAACCTTTCTCTTCAAAATTGGAAATAAATGAACTGGGAATCTTGGTGTACTCCGAACAAGAGAATTCCAAACAACATCCCATAATAAAATCCCCACCGCGCCCAAAACGGCAATCGAGTAACGGCAAGCAAATCGTTTTTAAAATACTGGTATCCTTGAACAAGCAGAAAGAATCCTGAAAAAAACAGAAGCTGAATCACTACAGGGCGCCCTAACGGGTTGAAAATATAAGGAAAATCACGGAAAAGAGCCGGCAGCATCTGCCGGGCTTGTGATAAAGATTGCGCCCTGAACAAAAGCCAGCCGAAACACAAGAGATGGAAAAAGAAGATCACTTTCACACAAAACCACAGGTTCGCCAAAGTCCTATTGCGTATCGGCGGCAGGGCTTTCAAAAAAGGTGCGGCCATGCGGTAAAAGATTAAAAGCAGGCCGTGATAAGCGCCCCACACCACAAAAGTCCATTGAGCCCCATGCCAAAGGCCGCCCATCAGCATCGTCAGAATAAGACTGCGGCACATTGCGATTTTTCCCTTTTGATTCCCTCCCAGCGGAATATAAAGATAATCCCGCAGCCAAGTCGAAAGGCTGATGTGCCACCTTTTCCAAAATTCCATGGGATTTGTTGCAAAATACGGCAAATTGAAATTTATCATAATATCGAACCCCATACACTTTCCGAGGCCTCTGGCAATGTCCGAATAGCCTGAAAAATCGCAATAAATTTGTAACGCAAACGCATACATGGCGATGAGGACAACCAGCCCGCCGGGGGGTTCGGATAAAGCAAAAACAGGGTCGACAATTCTCCCCAGATTGTCGGCAACAAACATTTTCTGGAATAACCCCCAGAAAATCAGATAGCAACCTTGATAGAATCCCTCCTGTGTGATGACCCTCGGCTTCAGAATTTGCGGGAGCAGATGGGCGCCTCTTTCGATGGGGCCGGCGACTAACTGCGGGAAATAACTAATATAAGCCGCATAATCCAAAAAATTTTCAGCGGGCTTGAGTTGCCTTCTGTACACATCCACGACATAGCTCATGGCTTGAAACGTGTAAAAAGATATCCCGAGCGGAAGAACGATAGGCAAGACAGCTGTGTTGACAGAAAATCCAAACGATTGTGTCAGCCTTTCAAGGCTATCCATAAAAAAATTAAAATATTTGAAAAATCCAAGCACGGTCAGATTACAAGCCACGCTCAAGCTCAAAAGGATTTTCCGTTTCGGCCATGCTTCGGTCCGTTCGATGGCATGGGCGATCCAATAATCAACGCCTATGGTAAATGCCATCAGAAACAGAAAGCGCCAATCCCACCAACCATAAAAAAAACAACTCGCCGCAAGCAACCATCGATTCTGGAACTTATGATGCTTCTGCAAAAGCAGATAAACAGCATAAGTCACCACAAAAAATGCCGCAAACGTTAGAGAATTAAAAGCCATTGAACCTTACACGATTTTAACGAGTTTATGGCGCTTTAGATCGTTAAGAAAGGCACAAACATCCTTGCGGATCCTTTCCGGAGGCATCGCGAGTCCCCGGCTCGCCGAAAGAATTAATTTCTCCGCCGTTTTTTTGCCATCCAGCAATTTCCAAAGCGTTAAGCCTAATGTGTTGACTTCGAAACAAGTCCCGCGGTTCAGATCTAACAGCAGCCCCTTTTCTTCCAACGCCTTCCAGACCACCTGGTCCTTCCGCTTCATCATCACGCTAATCTTTTTTCTTTTGGCTTGCACAAAATCCTCCTTTGATTTTAGGAGCGTTTTCTTTAACCGGAGCCCCTCCCATCGAGCTCTCAAAAACCCTGCAAAAGGGTGCCTTGACACTGATGAATACTATTGCTATATTTTAGACCTATGCGCAATTCAAATAAAAAGAAAACACCGCAAAAAGCTAAGGTTCTGAAGTATAAAAAACCAACGCTCAAGCGGTTGGGTAATTTACGCCAAGTCACCTTCGCTTCCCTTTAGGCATTGCGGTCGTTTTAAAAGCGCCAATGGCCGTAGGGCTTTACATTTGACATTCCAGCTTTCGAATCCAAGCCGCCGTCTTTTTATCCTTTTCCCGTTCAAGCACGAGCCGCCTGACCGCCTGCCTCACCGCGGCGGGTTTCGTCCCGCCCGCCTTCGCTCCGGCTTCCTTCAAACTAAGCCCCGTATATTTCCTCAATCCATAAAGCAAAAGCTTATTTCGGGATCTGTCATCACACCCAAGCCCCTTGACACACCTCTCCACTTCCTTCACGCGCTCATCCTTTTTCAATTCTCTCAATCCCGTCAGTGCGCCGTTTTTTTCTCGCTTGTCAAGACGGGCCTTGATTTTCTCCACAAACCCTTCGCTCTGCCTATTACCGGCCCCATTCCGCTTGAAGCCAAAGGATCCCAGGAATCTTTCAAATCGTTTAGGGTAAAGCACTCGAATCCCTTGCGGCCCGCGACCTGCTTCAACAGCTACTCCGTCTCACGAAATTCATCCTTCTTCGCTTTTCCCGCGAAGGCCGCATAGCTTGACCCCCCTCCGCCCTTCCGGCTCCGCGTTCAATTCCGTCTTAACTGGATTTAAGTGAATATACCGTAAAAGCTGCAGGCTGTAAGAGTCCCCATCCATTAATTTCGCTTTATACCGCCCTTGAAGCAACGGCCCCACCCTCTTGGACCGCCCGGTTGCAGGATTGCGCATAGCGTCCGTTAACCTCCTGCATAATCTTCAACAGGCTGATCCCCGGGGTCTCGTCGAGACAAAGATGGTAGTGATTGGGCATCAAGCAATAACTGTGGCAGAAAAGATTGTTTTCTTTTGAATTTC
>Ga0209211_10012363_pt1 | contig 10748 bp, 11 predicted proteins | sample RifGroA2_FD_183992 | JGI IMG/M metagenome (GOLD analysis project Ga0209211, IMG submission 183992) | Groundwater microbial communities from Rifle, Colorado, USA - Groundwater A2 (SPAdes) (version 2) | ecosystem: Environmental > Aquatic > Deep subsurface > Groundwater | place: Rifle, Colorado...
GGACGTTCGTAATTGTAGTACCGGATAAACTCCGGTATTTCTTTTTGCCACGACTTCATGTTTCTCGGAATTCTGGCGAGACAGTCGTTCTGAAGCGTCTGGATAAATCTTTCGATGTGTCCGTTGTCGGTCGGCGTCCGGACTCGGCTGTGGCGATGAACGAAGCCTTGATGTTCGATGGTTTTCGTAAACCACTTGGCAAACTCCGAACCGTGATCAGATTGGACAGTTTGAAATTTAAAGGGAGCGATGATTTGAGCTCTTTTGATAAATTGAGCGCTCAGCAGACTGTTGGGTTGTAAGATAGGCCAGGCATAGGCCCAACGCGAACAAACATCCAATAAGGCATAGGCGGACAGCCGATCGTTCGGCTGGCCGTCCAGCATCGAATCGATCTCGATTAATGAACCGGGTGCGAGGGCGAAGGGGCGCACCGGGTACTGGTGCCACTTCTTCCATTTGGAAAATCTGGTGCAGTGGTTTCTCTTGAGAATTCTTTTGACGCTCGATAAACTCACTAAAATATCTTCGTTTTTTAACCGGTGGTGCAGAATCTCGGCGCATTGCTGGCGTTCGCTTCTCAAATCGAGAATGCGTTTGATAATTTCCGGACTAAGCTCGTCGGGGTGGTGCAGGGGCCGAGAAGATCTGGTCGGGATGACTAATCGGCCGTACCGGCCGTATTCGGGCTTGCGGAGCAACCACAATCTCACCGCGCAGTGGCTGAAACCGAATCTTCGCGCGGCTTGCCTGATGCTCCAGCCGTGATATTTTACGAGTTCCACCGCCTCCATTCTGACCCGAGGCAGGTTTGGGTTTTGAGAATAGGCCATATCCATAATTGTACAATAAGGTGGTTACAAGGTATTGAACCACGACACGGGTTTGACAAATTACAAATATTATACTATACTGTGTCCAGTAAAGCACACTAAAATATAGAAGGAGGATTTAATGGATAAAGTATCTGTATCAGTTGTTTCTGGGGATATCGCCAGGGTAAATGTCGACGCCCTTATCACTGCCATCAATTCTGGGGGTATGTGGTTCGGGGGCATCGATAGAGTCATCAATCGAGTTGCCGGGGATTTTTTCCACTCACAGGCAATGGCAGCAATGCCACTCCACGACGGTCAGACAATTGTGGCCTTAAAACAGGGTCGAGCGCATGGAGGAGCTTTCGTTAATGTTGTGTTTGTTGTTGATGACCTACGGCGTCCTCTTTATGAGGTTGTTTATAACGGCCTCAAAGCAGCTTCCGATGCCGGCTTCAAGTCTGTCTCTCTCCCAACTATCAGGATGGGCGTTATGCTCGGAGTCGTGGAGAAGAGTACAGTAGAGGCTGTGGAGGAAATGGCGAAAGGTGTCACAAAATTTCTCGCCGAGAATGCCAACACGTCGCTCAAAAGCATCATCTTTGTCGTCTACAACGACAAGACGATCCAATTTGTACTTGAAACCGCCTTGGGGCAATAGCCTCGCACAATAGAAGAAGCCTCAAACTTCTTCTGGTGCGGGGCTTCTTTTTTATATTCTAACGCTTGCGAGCTTCGGACGGACACAGTAGAATAAAACATATGCCATTATCAATCGGAATCGTGGGTTTGCCCAACGTGGGGAAATCCACGTTATTTCAAACCATCACCAAAATCCAGGTAAATATCGCCAATTATCCTTTTTGCACCATTGATCCCAACGTGGGCGTGGTTACCGTGCCCGACGAAAGGGTGGACAAGTTAGCTGCTCTCACCCAGTCGTTAAAAAAGATTTATACCACGATCGGGTTCTACGATATTGCCGGCCTGGTGAAAGGCGCCAATAAGGGCGAGGGTTTGGGTAACAAGTTTTTGGCCAACATCAGGGAAACCGATGCCATTATTTACGTTTTGCGCGCTTTTTTAGAGAAAGATATTGTGAACACCCGCCAGGAAGTGAATCCTATCGCCGAAAAAGAAATTTTGGATACGGAATTAATTTTAAAAGATTCAGAAACCGTGGAAAAAAGAATGCATGGGCTGGCGAGCGATGTCAGGGCGGGTAAAAAAGAATGCGTTAAAGAATACGGGGCGTTAGAAAAAGTTAAAGGATTTTTAGATCAAGGTAAAATTCTGATTGAGCAGAGCTTCAGCGAGGAAGAAGAAAAATCCATCATGCAGTACCAGTTATTAACCATGAAGCCCAGATTTTATTTGCTTAACGGCCGCGACGAAGAGGTGCCCCAAAGCGTCATCGAAGAATTCAAAAAGAACAATTGGCAGTTTTTGATTGTGGACGTTTTAACCGAACTTGGAGCAACCGATCTTACCAAAGAAGAAAGGATTGCCTTGAGTTTGCCCGAAGAATCGGAAATGGGCCTTTTGATCAAGAAAGCTTACGAAATTTTGGGGTTAATCACTTTTTTAACAACAGGGCCAGATGAAACAAGAGCCTGGACGCTCAAAAAAGGATACTTGGCGCCGCAAGCCGGAGGAGCCATCCACACTGATTTTGAATCTCATTTTATTAAGGCTGAAGTCATCAACTGGCAGACGCTTCTTGAGGCCGGCGGGTTTGTCCGAGCCCGGGAAAAAGGCCTCATCCGCACCGAAGGCAAAGAGTACCTCGTACAGGACGGCGACGTCATCGAAATCAAACACAACGCCTAGAAAACTCGCCCGAAAGGGCGAGTTTTTCTAACTTGACAAGCTTTATGTTTAATGCTAGTATATTTTAGTTAAAGCGCTCATTTAAAATTAGGAGGTATCTAGAGAATTGAATATTTGAAAGATTGATTAGCGTCAAAAAAATAGAAAGGAAAAGGAGGAACAGCAAAAATGAATAGTGGCAAGGTGGTTAAATGGTTTCTTATCGGGGTCGTGGCGATTATCGTTCTTGGGGTAGTGGGCTTCGGAATCAATATGATTTTCCGCCCATTCCAGACAATTGAGAAGGTTACTGATCCGGACCGGGCTCTCTATAGTTACGAGTGGTTTTTCAACACGAAGGCATCGGCGGACAGTTATGCCGCCCAAATTAAAGTGGCTTCAGCGGCAGTTGAAACCTTTAAGCAAGACCATGCCGGCAACCTGGAGAGCTATCAAAACAGCACGGAGTTGTCGAGGTTGCGAGCGGTGGAGCAAGGGCTGAGGAACCAACTCATCACCACAGTGAACCAGTACAACGCCAACGCCCAGAACAAAACCCGAAGTATTTTCAAAGACTGGAATCTGCCGGCTTCGTTAACGGTGACCCAGGACGGCAGAGTGGTAGGAAACTATTAGAAGGAGGAAAAAAGATGAAAAAGGTTATTGCGGTCTTAGCGGTTATTATACTGGCGGTGGCGGTTCTGACCAGTTGTTCCCCTATGGAACAGGAGCGGAACAAGGTCCAAGAGAGAATTGCTGTGTTGCAAAAGACTCAGCCCATACCTACTCTGACGTTTTCTAACACCAGGGATGCTGTTATCCGAAGAATCAATAGGTGGAACGATCCCAACAAGATTAGTTATATCTACCTGCTTTCGGAAACTGGCGTGGTAATGTCCTTCTTCACAGTCAAGGGTAGTGTAGAAAGTAAGCTCAGTTATTTGTCACCAGTGTATGGAGTAAATGGTGATTACCCTGACGTGGATGGTACTTACGGAGACAATAAAGATGCCATTTTTTTCTTCACTACTGACGATGTTTACGTGGAATGGCCGGGGCTGTATCTCTGGGCTGATCAACCCTTGAAGCTTGCCACGCAACCAGTATTGATCTATACCGCACCTTTGAAATGAAACAAGAAAAGCGGCAAGGGCCTTGAGCCTTTGCCGCTTTCTCTTTGGTTAATATTGTTAAAACAAAACACCGCCCGTAAGGGCGGTGTTTCTCATTCTAAAGATTAGCGTCCAAATCTTTGGGTGCGTCTCTTGGAATGACAATCGCGGCAATAGATCGGTCTGTCCCCTGAAGGCTGGAAAGGAAGCTCGGTAATGTCTGTTCCGCAATCGGAACATTTCCAGTTTCCTTTGACCATTTCTCTGGGAGCAAAATCTCTCGCCGGTCGGTCGTCAAATTTCTTGAATTCCATTGTTTTGCTTAAATTAAATAGCGACCTTTATTATATGATTCCTAAGTCGCTATACTTAATCTAAGATACTTCGACTTATTCATCTGCTTGCATTATACTCCTTCTTACAAATCTGTCAAGAGGTATGCTATAATAAAATCAGTTAATCATTAATTTAAATCATATGAAAGGATTTGTCCAAAATATCGAGAAAGCGACATTAGAGAACGATAATTTCCGTAAAGTAATTTATACGGCCAAGCACAGTCAAATAGTTTTAATGAGTTTATTGCCGGGCGAAGAAATAGGGGAAGAGGTGCATGATACCCTGGATCAATTCTTCCGATTTGAAAAAGGCCAAGGCAAAGCAGTGATTAATGGAGTAGAGTCAGATATCGGCGACGGTTCAGCCGTGATTATTCCGGCCGGCACCAAGCATAATATTATTAACACTTCTCAAGCCGATTCTTTGAAGCTTTATACGATTTATTCTCCGCCCAACCACGCTGACGGCACGATCCATCAAACTAAAGAAGAGGCCGAAGCGTCTGACGAACATTTTGACGGCAAGCTTAGCGAGTAAGCATAAGGCTTGATTTTTTGCCTCAATCAGGTATCATAACCAGCGGTACATTAATTTAGATTAGGTTAAGGAGGTTTTTTTAGTTTGATTAGCGATGACGAAAAATGGGCCGAGAAAAGATGTAAAAAGGAGGTTAGGCTTGCTCTTAAAGCGGTCGGTGAAGCGGCTCGTCAGTGTGGATCTCTGACACAAATGACACAAATACCTTTGAAGGTAACCCCTGGCGCAGCCAAAGAAGCTTTATTGGCTAAGATGGTCATTAGTAAATTGAAAGCATTAGAATTCGTTGTTAGCTACCGTGATTCTAATACGGACGGAAAGGCTCGAGAATATTACTTAATTTGGGGCAAGGACTACAAAATACCCGATGGTTTCAACCTGATTTAAACAAAAACAAAAATAAGAAAAAGGGAGTCGATGACTCCCTTTTTTGTTTGGCGGTTTATGATAAGATAAGGCAATGTTTAAAGATAATCAAACAATTTTTGACGTGGCAGTAATCGGCGCAGGTCCGGCGGGTCTGATGGCTGCGGGTAGGGCGGCGGAACTTGGCAAGAAAGTCGTGATTTTAGAAAAGAACAAAAAGCCCGGAAGAAAATTGATGATCACGGGCAAGGGCAGGTGCAACATCACCAATGCTGAGTTTGATTTACGCAAGTTAGTGGAGAATTACGGCAAAAAAGGCCAGTTCCTTTTTCACGCCTTCCATTTATTCGGCTCTCAAAAAGCCATCGAGTTTTTCCTAAAATGGGGCTTAAAGACCAAAGTTGAAAGAGGTAAAAGAGTTTTCCCCGTTAGCGATAATGCCCAAGACGTCCTGAACGTTTTTATTAAATATTTACTGAAGGGCAAGGTTAAAATCGTTTACGGCGCTGAAGTTACAAACGTTGAAAGAAAAAAACATCATATCAACAGGCTGATTTTAAAAGACGGGGAAATCGTCGCTAAAAATTACATTCTCTGCACCGGCGGCAAGTCTTATCCGGCTACGGGATCTACCGGCGACGGATACCTGTGGGCTCAAAAACTGCATCATAGCGTCGAAGACCCAATGCCGGCTTTGGTGCCCTTAAAAATAAAAGAGGAATGGGTCACAGAACTCCAGGGTTTAAGTTTAAAAAACGTTGAAGCGACTATTCTTCAAAAAAATAAAAAGCAGGCCGGCGTTTTTGGCGAATGCTTATTTACGCATTTTGGCTTGTCGGGGCCGATTATCCTTGATGTCAGCCAGAAAGTCGGAGAGCTTTTAAAAAACGGGGCTGTCGAAATATCGCTTGATTTGAAACCGGCCTTGGATTTTGAAACGCTGGACAAGAGGCTTCAAGGAGATCTTCAAAAATATCACAATAAACTTTTCCAAAACTGTTTAGACGATCTTTTGCCCCAAAAAATGATTCCGGTCATCATTAAGTTTTCGGGCATCGATCCTTTTAAAAGAGCAACCTATATTACCAAAGAAGAAAGGCACGGATTAGTCAGGCTTTTAAAAAATCTCAAAATGACGGTTGGGGGGCTTTTGGGCTTTGAGTCGGCAATTGTCACCAGCGGCGGCATCTCCTTGCGGGAAATCGACGACAAAACCATGAAATCGAAAATCGTCGATAATTTATTTTTTGCCGGAGAGATTATTGATGTGACCGGTCCCAGCGGCGGGTTTAACCTGCAGCTTTGCTGGAGCACAGGGTATCTGGCCGGAGAAAACGCCTAGCTTGACAGGGGTGCTGGGTGCGGTAAAATATAAGCGTCATCGACGTCTCTGATGTCTTTGACAAGAAAGGGATCCATTTGCTTCGGCAAGTGTGGTCCTTCTTTCTTTTTATGGTAAGATAAGCATAATCAGGCGCTTAAAAAATAATTAAATTATAAAACCATGGCTGATTTAAAAAATAAAACAGCAATCGTTACCGGAGCCAGGAGGGGCATGGGCCGGGCTCATGCTTTGGTTTTGGCGAAAGCCGGAGCTAGGGTAATGGTGGCTGACATTTCTTCAGAGGAGTGCGAAAAAGTGGTGAAAGAGATTGAGAAAAACGGGGGAGAGGCAATGGCGATAAAGTGCGATGTTTCTAAAAAAGAAGAGGTGGATAAAATGATTGAAACTGTTGTGAAAAAATGGGGCAAGTTGGATATTTTAATTAACAATGCCGGCATCGCCCAATTCGTTCCTTTTTTACAGATGACTGAAGCGGAGTGGGATAAAACCATTAATATCAACTTAAAAGGATATTTTCTCTGCGCCCAGGCGGCGGCAAAAGAGATGCAAAGGCAAGGGTCGGGGGCAATAGTTAACATCGCCTCGGTGGCGATGGGACAAGTCGGCGTTGGATTTCCCAACCTTACTCATTATTGCGCTTCAAAGGGCGGTATTGTAGGCATGAGCGAAGCCATGGCGATTGAGCTTGCCCCTTATAATATTCGGGTCAATGTCGTTTCTCCGGGAGCTATTGATACTCCAATGATTGATCCGGTCAAACAAGATAAAGCAGCAATGGCTGGAATTTTAGCCAGAGTGCCCCTTCGTCGAGTGGGTAAACCCGAAGAAGTGGCGAACGCCGTGCTGTTTTTAGCTTCAGACGAGTCATCATATATGACAGGTTCTGTGGTGGTGGTTGACGGCGGCTGGCTTGCGGCTTAGAATGGAAAAAGATATTAAATTCATGGCTAAGAAAAAATCTTCAAAAATAAAAAAGAAAGTTAAAGCGGAGAAAAAACCCGAATCAAAGGAGCTTGTCCATCGGACGAGAATCAGAGTGATTGGGGTTGGCGGAGGCGGGGGTTCGATTGTTTCGGAAATCGCGCGCAACCTAAAAAGAGTTGATTTTGTGGTGGCCAATACCGATGCCAAAGCTCTAAAAGAAGCATCTAAATATACCAAGATTTTGCAATTCGGCCAGGAAACAACGGGGGGGCTTGGTTGCGGCATGAACGCAAAAATCGGCCAAAAAGCGGCTAAGGACGATAAAGCAAAAATCGCGAAGCTTTTTCGAGGCATTGATTTGTGTCTTTTGGTAAGTTCTTTGGGCGGCGGCACAGGTTCGGGGGCTGCTCCCGAATTTGCCAAGATTGGCCGGGAAGCGGGCGCCATGGTTTTTGGCATCTTTACTTTGCCGTTTAAATTCGAGGGGGGCAAGAAATCGTACCTCGCTAAAAACAGCCTTAAAAAATTAATACAGAGCCTGAACGCTGTTTCGATTATTCCCAACGAAAACATTTTTAAAATTATTGATAAAAAAACTCCTTTGAAAGAAGCTTTCTCGACCATTAATAGGCGGCTTTCGGAAAATCTCCGAGGATTGGTCGAAATGATTTATCTGCCGGGACTCATCAATATCGATTTTGCCGACGTCAGAACGATTTTAGACGGCCGGGGCAAACTGACTTATTTAAACAGCGCAGAATCCCAGGGGCCGAATCGCGTCGACGAAGTTTTAAAGGAATTATTGAAAAGTCCGCTAAACGAATACAATATTGAAGGAGCGGAGAAAATACTTTTCAATATCACCTCTTCCCAAAACATCGGCATGAAGGAGGTGGAGCAAGTTTCAAAGACGATTTCCGATTTCAATCGCCGCGCCAAAATCATTTTCGGCGTATCTCAAGACAATGACTATAAAGATAAAATCAGGATTTCGCTGTTAGCCGTCGGTTGCGGCAGAGAAGACCGGCCTAAGGCCGGTTCGCCTAAGGCGAAAAAACCACAGCCTCTGCCCCAGAGAGAAAAGCCGAAAAAAAAGCACAAACCTAAAGCTCGACCCAAAAAGAAAACCAAAAAACCGAGTTTAAACAAAAAATCCGCATCAACATCGGTATTGACAGAAGCGCCCAGCGAAGAAGAGCCGGATAGAGTCTTAACCAGGAGAAACGCGCTTGATTTAAGAAAAGCGGTTGAGGAGGTAGAGGAAGAAATGGAAGCAAAAGAAAAGAAATGGGAAATCCCGGCTTTTCTGCGGAGAAAAGCCAAAAACAACGAGCAGGCGTCAAAATAAACCTATGCTAAACCTCAAAATTTTAGTCCCGATTATTGCAATAACTTTTATAGTTATCGTTGGGGGATTTTTCGCTTGGCAGCATTTTGGGACGCCGAAGCAAGTTGGTTGCACCGAGGAGGCGAGAATATGTCCTGATGGATCCGCTGTCGGTCGCACCGGCCCCAACTGCGAATTCGCGGCATGTCCTGCAGACGAAACCGCTACGTGGCAGATTTATAGAAACGAGAAGTATGGGTTTGAGATAAAATATCCGAAAAGCAATCAGTGCAAATTTTCAGAAAATGGCGAAGGGTCTTTTTCTTTCGGCAGAATCGAGTTGAGCATAACTGATTCAAAAGGGTTGGATTTAGTTGATTATGCCAATAGTTTTATAGACAATGATAATTGGATCATTGAAACAAGAGAAAATGCCATCACCGCCACTAGTGAATCGGTTAAATTAACGTATCGATTCGGTGGGACAAACAGATATGGAGAAGTAACTTTTATTAAAAATAATGGGGATATTTATACTATTGGTTATACTGCCGGCGGTTTTACTTGCGATGAGCCGCAAATTTTTCCACAAATGCTTTCTACTTTTAAGTTTTTGGAATAAAAAGATGGCATGGAAAAACATTAAAAGCGTCCTGAACTCTCGACAAGGTTTTTGGATTAGCCGCAGGCTATTTTTCTCTCTTGCAAATTGGACAAAAGAGCTTCGATGCTGTTTTGAAGGATATAAATTTTCTGTACTTTCTTCTGATGGTTTATACTGGTTTTTTGTTGTTCAATCTGGTTTACAAAAAGCGCATTCTCCGCATTTTTAAAATAACCTCTTTTTTGATTTTCTGCGGAGAAAGCCAGACAACAACAAGTAGGCGCGTGGTCTTATGCTAAAATAATCAAGGAGGGGCATGAAATCTAATTTTCTTCTTTATATTTTAATATTATCAAGTCTCTGGGTTTTATTGGTTTTTGGATTTATTTTGGCCTATTTTTTTTCCGACACAGGGCTCGTAATCTTTGCGTTAATAGGAATTTCGTGGATGTTGATTGCCGCTGGTTTAATGGGACCAAAAAGACTAAAAACAAGAATGAGGGAATTCCAAATTTGGAGTCGAACCAAGGCTGTAATCTTTTTTCCAGTTCATCCTCACCAAGCTATTGACGAAGCGCTAAAGGGAGGGATCAAAGAATTCGTTCCGACCAAAGAAAGAATTAAGAACTTTTTGATTTTAAATATAATAACCCTAATTTTTGTAGTGATTTTGATTATTGGAGGGTTTTTTGCTTGGCATTATTTTGGGGCGCTGAAAGAAGAAGCTAATATACCAAAAATAGAAACACCTGAAAAAATCGTTTCGCAATTTTATCAAGGTTATTTAAGGGCGAGTAATTGTGGCCCCAGAGAAGGTTGCGGTTCAGAAATGGAAGAATATATAAAGCTTAATAATGATTTGGAAAAAGATTACAAAGAACGGCTCTTAGAAGAAGAGATCCGTCTTGTCGACCCCGTGCTTTGGGCACAAGATATGCCACCCGAAGACAATCTTCAGGTGTCTAACGCTATGGTTAACGGTGATACCGCCTTGATCAATGTAACATTCCTTCCCATTTGGCCCAATCATAAGCTTAAAGTCTCTCTTTCGTTGATTGGCAACGAATGGAAAATCAACAATATAATTAAAATTGAAGTAATAAATAAAGAGATTTATTGTGAAAAGGATGTAGATTGTGTTTGCGGCGTGAATATCAGTACCAGAGCTTGTTTTTACGGGAATAAAAATTATGTAGATACTGCGCAGCAGTGCCCGGATTTTTGCGCGCCAGGAACATCAGGAAGGCTTATCCTTAAGTGTATTGATAACGAATGCAAGCAGGTTTCTATAATAGATTAACCAGATGCTTTCCACTTTTAAGTTTTTGGAATAAAAAGATGGCATGGAAAAACATTAAAAGCGTCCTGAACTCTCGACAAGACCAGCGTATGGTGAATAAGGTCTTTTTTATTATCATAGGCGTTACGGTTTTTGGATTAGCCGCAGGCTATTTTTCTCTCTTGCAAATTGGACAAAAGAGCTTCGATGCTGTTTTGAAGGATATAAATTTTCTGTACTTTCTTCTGATGGTTTATACTGGTTTTTTGTTGTTTAATCTGGTTTACAAAA
>Ga0209211_10012365_pt1 | contig 10747 bp, 11 predicted proteins | sample RifGroA2_FD_183992 | JGI IMG/M metagenome (GOLD analysis project Ga0209211, IMG submission 183992) | Groundwater microbial communities from Rifle, Colorado, USA - Groundwater A2 (SPAdes) (version 2) | ecosystem: Environmental > Aquatic > Deep subsurface > Groundwater | place: Rifle, Colorado...
CGAAATCATACTCGTAGTACATTACGCTTTTTATATGTTTAAAATATTCTAATAATTTTGCTTTTCGCTCGTCAATTTCAATTTCCATGTCTGGCATCGGCCAAGCAATAACTTTAAAATGTCTCCCGCTTTTATAAGGACTGTCGGTAAAAAATTGATGTGAATGACAATCGCCCCAGCCAAAAGCATCTTGGATAGTCACGTGTAAACCAAAAAAAGTATAATTGGCCGGAACGATTATTTCTCGCCAAATAAGTGGCTTTGAACCGTGTAAAGAAATTTTAAACTGCAATAAGCTATTTTGGTTAGACATATTTTTTCCTTAATCTTATTTCAATACGGATAAATAATTTTTCAGCATGAAGATAGAGTCGGTTTTTAAGTGGGTTCTAATCCACATTTTTTCTTTTTCACTATCAACAAGCTCTCCCAATCCCTGCAACATCTGATTGTCTTTCACTTTTTCTATAAACGCAATGCAATCAGCCAGGTATTCCTTAGTGGTTTTGCCGGTTCTTTCTTTAATCACCTCAGCATTAATATCCCAATTGCTCTTGGCAAAATAGTGAATATCATAAATGTCTCTCATAGCAGTTTCGTTCCTTAGAGTCAAAGCCGAGAGTTTGCTAGCAAACAAATAATCTTTTTTTGCGACAAACATGGAGATGCCCAGATATTCTTTCATTTCATAATGATCCTGGATGTTTTCTACCAATTTTCTGACATTAATTTCAACCTTGATATTATGGTCATCATCGCCGTAGGAGAGCAGAGCAAAAACAGTAAACCTCTTGATGTATTGATCTTTAACCTCTCCGTACTTGCCTAAAATAGCCACAATCTTTTCAAATATCATTTTTTGATTTTTGTCACTCACCATCAGTAAATCAAAATCCAAGTCCACCGAGAATCTCGGCAGGTTATAAAAGAAATAGGCACAAGTACCACCCTTAAATCCTAAGAGTGGGCTAATAGTGACATCGGTATAAATATCTTTCAAAACCTGTCCCATTATTAACTGATGTTTTTCTCTATTGAACATAATTTTTGCGATATTTATTCAAGCGTTTTATCAATTGTTTGTTATTATAAATTTTTACTAACTCATCACACTTTTCCCAGTTGATTGATCTTAAATTATCAAAGTAGTAATTCGGAAATAAGTAAATCATATCCAAGAATGCTCTTTCGGTAGTGGCCACACTGTAGTTGTTTTTACTTACAACACCGGTGGAATTAAACAGAATCGCATCTTTTAATTTTCTGAAGGTAAAAGTATATTTATCTATGGTCATGGTTTTCGGCCACTTAGAAACCACAAAGATCGTATCGTAGTGTTGAAAAATTACACCAGCTTCTCTCAAAACTGTTTCGAAGCTAATATAAGACGGGGTGTAAATACTGGTTGCTAATTCTTTCGGATTGTAGTCTTTGTTTTTAGCAAAAACTCCCCGAGTCAATCTGAACAGAGCTTTTTGCTTTACATAGTAGGCAGTTTTAGCGTATAAACTTTCCTCATTATTTTCTTGCCAAACTAAAGCCAGATCCTTGTTAGACAGGATTGTTTTGGGGGATTGATATAATTTTGCTATTAAACTGTCCATTTTGATAATGTTTGACCGAACTGATAATTACTCACAGTTCCATTGTATATTATTGATATAACAAAGTCAAGGACATCTTTGGTTTGACAGGACATCTTTGGTTTGAAGGTTTAGAACCGGATATTTATGGCTATGATTACAGAAAAAACGATGCACTTGCGTCGCTCAATCTGTCTTGGCGGAGAGAGAGGGCGGTCGCCAAAGGCGACCTATTCGAACGCGCTCACTTCGTTCGCTTCACGAAAACCTTCGGGTTTTCGTGAGCTTTCCTCGGCATGTAAGAAACTTCGTTTCTTACCATCTTCCGTTCGAATCCCCTCACCATTCTACATCACAATAAAATATCCCGCACATTTGCGGGATATTTTATTGTGCGGAGAGGCTGGGACGATGTTGGAACGTATCTAATGTTAAGCCAGCTTAGCTCATTAGCCCTTACCACCGTGTAATTCTAGCCATATTACCTCATCTTGAAAAAGCATGCAAATGGGCGTATAGTAAGAGCAACTTTCTAAACGAATTTTATGTTAGACAACTATTCTCAACAACAAAAAACAATGGTTAATGAGCTGGAAAATACTTTTGCAAACGGTAATCATAAATCCACAGTTGTGGATATGCAGAAAGATTATGCCAATGATGATCAAATCTGCTTGACTTCTGTCGTGTTTATACCCAACGAAATTTCCAAAATAATTACAGATAAGATAATCAACCCTCTGCGTGCAATCGAACCCATGCACTATTACTATCCACCCGATTCAATGCACCTTACTATCAAGAATATTCGGACTATAAATAAACCGCCTTTGTTTTCTCAAACAGATATAGAAAAGACGCAAAATCTATATTCCAAAATAATTCCGAAATTTCAAAAATTTGAGTTTAATGTTGAGGACGCTGTTTTATTCCCGACGAGTCTTTCGGTAATGGCCTATTCAAAAGATACCTTAAAAGATTTGGTTTTGTCCCTAGATAAAGGCTTAAAGGAAATAGGCGTTCCTGACAATAAAAAGTACCTTTCCGATTCAGTCTTCTGGGGTAATATCACGGTTTGTCGATTTACCCAAAAGCCTAGCCAAGAATTTATTCATATGGCTAAACAATTGAGGAATTTAAAAATTGGAAAGTTTAATATCAATAAAATTAGCTTAATAACCTGTAACGCAGTCTGCCGATCAAGACAAATCATTGCCGAATATTCGCTAGTATGAAAACAAAAAATCTCTATAATATCCCGATTGATTTGGAAAAAGTAACGAAAACAGCTAAAGAAGGCATCGCGCATGTTGGTGATTTGATAAATTCAATTGATTATGACGCCCCAGAAGGTACACCTGTTTTGGCGGCTCTCGACGGTGTTGTTATTGCCGTTAAAGACGATTCTAATATTGGCGGAACCGATCAAAAATACGAGAACGACGGCAACTATATTGAGATATTACACGATAATAATGAGGTATCAGAATATGAGCATATCCGATACAGCTCATCTAAAGTTAAAGTCGGTGATAATATTAAGACTGGTCAAACAATAGCCGAAGTTGGCAATACAGGCTGGAGTGAATGCCCTCATTTGCATTTTATGGTTTATCCAAAGGGGCAAGAATATAAAACTTTGGAGATAAAATTTGTATGAACGCTGATATAAAAAATAAACTATTAAAACAAATATCCGTTAACTTCCCAGAAGTACATTGGAAATCCGCAAGGTATATTTCTTCTGGTTTTGATAATGATGTGATTATCTTAGACAATACGACGGTTTTTCGTTTTCCTAAAAACAGCTACTCTAGAAAAATATTGAAGGACGAGGTCGCATTGTTGGCTTTTTTAGCTAAACAGATTAGCACTTCTTTGCCAGTGTATAAATTTATCGCTAAAAATTATTCGTGTGGCGGTTATCCAATGATCAAAGGCAGTGGCTTAACTAAAAATAAATTCAAAACATTATCTGCTACCCAACAAAGGCATTTAGCCATGAAACTCGGCACATTTTTAACAGAGCTTCATACTATTCCAGTATCTAGTATCAAAAATTTCAACCCAAGAGAACGATACGCAGAAAAAGAGCTTAAACAGCTATCAAAAGACGCTACAAAATATTTATATCCAGCATTTTCTTTAAAAGAGAAAGGCGTTTTTAATTCTTTTTTTACAAACCTAGACTTTATTTTTAAACAAATACATAAAAAGGTATTGGTGCATGGGGATTTTTCAAGCGACCACTTTATAATAAATCAAAAAAATGAATTGACTGGCATTATTGATTTTACAGATAAAGCAATCCATGATCCTGCTTTTGATTTTATTTTCTTATGGGAATTTGGTTCTTCATTTGTAAGACTTGTATATAAATATTACGCAGGCTCGCAAAGAAACGGCATTTTAGAGCGTTCAAATACATACGGGCGAGCTAGTGCAATTTGGAATATGATACAAGCCAAAAGAAAAGGCAAAATGAGTTATAGCAATTGGTATAGACGATTTAAATATTTACACAATCTCTCGAAAAATGAAATTTAGTATCTTCGGAAACAATCCAAATACTCTAAAACAAGAACTGGAAACAATTTACCAGTCTTTTGATAATGAAACCCGCAATTTTCAGCTATTTGTAAATATTTATGACTACATGGAAAAGCTGAAAAATCCCATATTGAAAGACAAAATAAAGGAATACAAAAAGGCCACCGAAAAAGGCTTGTCGGACATGAGCAAAAGCAAAGCGTTAAACGGACAAGAATGTTCAAATGACGAGCTAGAAAACGACCTAGACAGTATTTTTGACTCTGTTGATGTGGTTTGGCCGTATGTCGTACTGCTTTCAATAACCGAGGTAATGAAAAAACATAAGAACAAAGAGCCTGTTAAGTTCAAGGAAGTGATTGATAATAATTTCACTAAAAAATACCGCAAATTTTTTGATTTCCTGCTGTATACTCTGCACGAAGATATAATGGAATATCTGGACGAACTAACATTTTTAAAAGATCACAAATCAGACAAAATATTTTTTGATAAAGATAATAGTGTATTGTATATCAAAGGCAAAAAGGTTAAGATAAAAAGAAAAGCCGACTTGCCGTTAGAACACTACATTTTAGAATGTTTGTTTGATCAAGATGACAAAACCGTTGAAGTATATTATAAGGATGTTGCCGAGGAAAAACTGCGAGAACTAAATTATGACAGCTCGACCGACTGGAAAAAATATTATAGTGCTTGCGAACGATTACAAGAAAAAATCCGAGAAGACGCACAAATTGCCGACTTCCTCATTTTTACCACCAATAAAACTGGCAATGTAAAAATCAACCCCGATTACCTCCCTCTTATAGGCTAAATATTCCACCATTCGCCATTACTATTCTGGCTTAATTTAGCCCAATTAAAAAATTCCACCAAAGCTTCCATGGATAACCATGGAAGTCTTTTTTTATACAGTACCCGCATAATTTTGTGCGGTTTTTTGTGTTTACTTTCCCCGAACAACTACGGACTGACTGCAAGGCATATTTCAAAGAAAGATGTCATGTTGAGATTTCCGACGAAACCGCCGAATTATATTTGGATAGTTTAGCTGATTTGTACGAGTGCATGGAAGATATTTTAACGCCTGATTAACTTTTCTTTGGATAAAAGTAATTTGGCTTTTTGGCTGGCCGACCGGACAGCCAAAAAACAAATACTTTACCAAGGAAGTAATGGATTAAAGTTTTCTCGCCCCGCCCAAACCTGCCTGATTTGGGCGAGGGCGAGAACAAGGCTCACTCACTAACTGGATTATATGTACATATTTGGACGCAAAATTAGACTATTATTTTAATTCAACAATTATGATTGAAGTTTACGATTTTAAAGTGATTGTTTCTGGTCGTGAGATCGAAACTTATCACTACAAAACCAAAAAAATATTTCGTGGCTTTACAAAGAAAAAGAAGATTGAAGAAGTCGAGGCTGAGGTGTGCGAAAAAAGGGAAGAAAAAATCAGTCCCGAAGAATGGGCGGAAATTGTCGAAGAGTGGGGTTGTGAAGAAGAAAAAGAAAAACTACACAGAGAACAAGCCGAGGCGAAAGAAAAGCAAAATCTAAAAACCCAATCGTCAATCTGTCGCACCCGAACAAACATAAGAAGACTAACAAACACTAACTCACATCTCAACAACTTTCTAACACTCACTTTTGCCAAATCCATGCCCAATCTCGAACCTGCCAACAATTTATTTCATTTGTTTATTAAACGGATTACTCGCAAATATCCAAATTTTGAATATATTGCCGTCAATGAATTTCAAAAAGACACTTATTTTGACGGGCGGATTAAGCCAGAGGGCGGATCAGTCCACTATCATTTGCTTTGCAACCTTGGGGCGAAATATACAACTAAAGAAGAGCTGTTTGCATGGGAAAGACGTTTTGCTTTGAAGTATTGGCAAAATGGATTTATTAAAATTAAGGAAGTAAGTCAAATTACGAATATGGGGGCGTACTTTTGTAAGTACTTGGGCAAGGATATGTTTGACAAGCGAATGTTTAGAAAGAAAAAGTTTTTTTGTTCTCGGACATTACAGCGACCAGTAGAATTAACTGGCGACAAAGCAATCAGTTTTTTCAATCGGTTTATGAAATCGACCAAACCGATCTTTGAAAAAACCTTTAAAAGCGAATATGTGGGCGAAGTTGACTATTCCGCCTATACACTTGAAAAAATACCCTAATATGATACTATATGAAAGCTAAACCAACACAATTTATATATCAGAAGATTTTATTATTTTTGTCCCCAAAAAGGGGCGGTTTCTGTCCGACAAAAATATCTTCTGATATTTGCGTTGGTTTAGCCAGAACCGTCCCTTTTTGTTTTTAATAATTTTAATATGAAGTACATTTTGTATTGTCGAAAGTCGAGCGAGGATAAAGGCAAACAAGTTTTGTCTTTGGAAAGCCAAGTTACAGAAATGAAGAAGTTGGCCGTTCATTTGGGTTTGGCAATTATCCAAATTTACACCGAAAGCAAATCTGCCAAGAAGCCAGACAACCGGCCATTGTTCTCACAGATGATTAAACAGATACAACAAAATAAAAATGAAGAGTTGGGTATTCTCTGTTGGAAAATTGACCGACTGTCTCGCAACCCGATTGATAGTGCGACCATACAATGGCTTTTGCAACAGGGCAATATTAAAATTATCCAAACAATAGACCGCCAATATTTGCCCTCGGATAATGTTGTTTTGTTTAGTGTAGAAAGCGGAATGGCCAACCAGTATATTTTAGATTTATCAAAAAATGTAAGGCGTGGCATTTTAACAAAGTTAGAAAAAGGCGGTTGGCCGAATTTAGCCCCTCTCGGATATTTGAATGACGGCAAAGGCGGTATTGTGCAAGATAAAGAACGAGCAAAATATATCAAGAAAATATTTGAACTCTATAAAGAGGGCAACAAAAGCGTTAGAGAAATTTCCGATATACTTTTTGAGCAAGGTTTTAGAAGTCGGGCAGGCAACAAATACCATAAAAGCAAAATTCATAAAATACTTTATGATTCTTTTTATTGCGGGATAATGACCAAAGACGACAAAAAATATTTGGGAAATCACGAGCCGATAATTACCAAAGAATTATTTGATAAGGTGCAACAGGTATTAAACAAAAAGGCCAACACCAAAAAGCAGAAAATATATTTTACTTATCGGGGCGTATTAAAATGTGATACCTGCGGTTGTGTTTTAACAGCCACCAAAAAGAAAGGCAAACATACTTATTATTATTGCACTAACGGCAAAGGTAAATGCGACGAACACAAAGTATATTCAAAAGAAGATGACGTTAAAAATGAATTGGCTACTGTTTTTGATAAGGTGGTGGTTGAAGAAAAGCTAATAGAAATGTGCTACCAAGCCAAAAAGGCCAGACTGGGCGAAATTGACGGGTATTTGACCCAAGCCACTGATAACCTCAACGGCACACTTAAAAAGGCACAGGATAGGAAAAACAAGCTTTTAGACCTCTACCTAGACGGCAACCTGACCAAAGAAGTGTATGATCAAAAAATTATCGCTCTTGATAATGAAATTGTCCAACTTACAAAAGACTTAGACGAATTAAAACATAAAAAGAGCCTCAATAACGAAACTACTTTGGAACGGATTAAAAGCGTCTTTTTATTCCCTATTAAAGCCAAAAAAGAATTTGAAACTACCAAAAATGTAAAACAGGAAAAAATTGTTAAAAAATTACTTTGGAACGCCACGATGAGAAACAAAAAAATCGCTAGTCTTAGCTTTAAAGAGCCATATAATTTGCTCTCTAAATACAAGATAAAAGCGATTTTTTATCGGTGCGGAGAGAGAGGGCGGTCGCCAAAGGCGACCTATTCGAACGCGCTCACTTCGTTCGCTTCACGAAAACCTTCGGGTTTTCGTGAGCTTTCCTCGGCATGTAAGAAACTTCGTTTCTTACCATCTTCCGTTCGAATCCCCTCACCATTCTACATCACAATAAAATATCCCGCACATTTGCGGGATATTTTATTGTGCGGAGAGAGAGGGATTCGAACCCTCGATGGCTTGCGCCAAACCGCCTTTCCAGGGCGGCGCCATAGACCAACTAGGCGACCTCTCCTCGATCAGCGTTATTTAACCTGATAAGGCCGCTTCAGTGTACCAAAAAGAAGCAGTGAAGTCAATGTAATAACCACGGCCAGCATCCCCCACTGGGCGGGCGTTAAATTGGCATAACGGGTGTCACTCCCCGGCAAATCCGTCGCCCTAAGAAAATCAAGAAAAAAACGCGCAACCGCATACGAAAGCGATGACCAAAGCGCCACCAGACCCCAACGCTTCTTGACCAAATAATTAAAAAGTAACGCGAAAACAATAAATAAAATAAATCCCACTATTGACTCATACAAACCTAAGTCGTGTCTCGCTCCGGTTGGGAAATTTACCGTTGTCAAAAAATTGGATAAAGTTCCCGGATGGTCATGGATGAAAAAACATCCCAATCGGCCTACCCCCCACCCCAGCCATAAACTGAGAGCAGAAATATCGGCATAAGGTAAAAATTGTTGCCAATTCAATCGCCTTTTTTTAGAAAAAATCCACAAGGCGAGCAAGGCGCCAAAAAAACCTCCGATAGACGAAGCCCCTCCCTCCCATATTTTAATAATGCTTAGCGGGTTCGCAAGATAATAGGTTGGCGCATAAAATACAACATGGAAAAATCTGGCAAAAATAAAGGCCGAGACGAGTACCCAAACCGTCAAATCGAGCAATAACGCAAATGACACAAAATATCTTTTTGCCAACCAACGCATGCATAAAATCGCGGCGACAATTCCCAGTGCGACCATCAGCCCCCACACCTGGATAGTAACGGGACCGATCAAAAAAGCATTATATTGGAAATAAGGAATCATATTTAGAGTTGGCTAATGACATCGTTCGGACTATCAATCACCCGGATAAAAGTCTCATCGACCTGGCTTATAGTTTTAAACTCGACAAAAAGCTGATGAACATACTCGACTAATGGTTGCCAAAACATCTTGTCATATACAAAAACCGGGACCGATGGCATTTTTTCAGTTTCAATCAGCGTTAGCACTTCAAAAAGCTGGTGCAACGTGCCAAACCCGCCTGGAAAAAAAACAAAAGCCTTGGAAGGAGATGTCACTATAAGCTTGCGTACAAATGGAAAAAAGAAACTTAATGATTTTGTGACATAGGCGTTGAGCCGGTCATGGTTATTGATATGCAACGCCAAACCGATGCTCTCTCCACCATTTTCAAAAGCTCCTTTGTTGACCGCTTCAACCACGCCCGATCCGCCGCCGGTCAAAACAGTATGGTGTGCCTGAGCCAATAATTTTCCAAGTTTGTAGGCCGCTGCATAATGAGGTGTGCCGGGCAATAAACTTTTTGTCCCGAGCACTGTGACGTTATGTTTGATCGTCGTCAAAAACTCAAAACCCTGAACCAGTTCCGATAAAATCCTAAAAACTCTCCAGTCGGTCGATCCGTCCGCGCAAAGCGGATTATTAGGGTTATTATCACAAACATTCGGTCGATCTGAAGAGTTTTTAATCAACTCAAACGCTTCATCAGCCGTATCAACAATACGCCAATTGGCAATATGCTTTTCCTCAAGCGAATGCACTTCTTTGATAGCTTTGGTTCGCAAAAAAGAGACGAGTGGTTTCCAAAATTCTGTTCCCACCAGCACTATCGGTGCCGAATCCATAAAGCCAAGATTCATGTAATCAACCACTTCAAAAAATTCGTCGAGTGTCCCAAACCCGCCCGGAAAAAAAACAAAAGCGTTACCAGGCGACGTTAGCATCACTTTCCTGGTAAAAAAATAATAAAACGAAGTGGCTTTTTTTACATAGGGATTAACACGCTGTTCCATTGGCAGTTGGATATTCAGGCCCGCGGATTCACCGCCAACTTCAAACGCCCCCCGATTCGCCGCTTCCATGATACCCGGACCACCACCCGTAACGGTGGTAAAACCATTTTTTCCCAACAAGCGTCCCAGTTCCAGCGCCACTTTGTAATATTTATTGTTTGGCGGCAAACGAGCCGACCCGAGCACGATCACTTCTCGCTCGAGCGTGCTTAAAAATTGATAGCCCTCCACAATTTCGGTGACGATACGAAAAATACGCCAGCTATCGCGGTAATTGACCGCCGCTCCCGTGGTTTCAAAATGAGATGAAGACAACGAAGAAATAACCGGCGGGGATGGTTTAGCCGATTTAATTCTTGAAGGCATAGTTTCAAAAAAAATTATGAGCTTTCCTGCTCTAAAGCGTAACCAAATTGTAAAACAGTTGCTTCTTGCAGTCTTCCACCAATAAGTTGTACCCCAACCGGCAAACCGGTTTTGGTAGTACCAGCCGGAATAGACAAGGCTGGCATGCCGGCCACTGCTGCCGGAGAAACCATCACATCGGCAAGGTACAAAGCCAAAGGATCGTTCGCTTTTTCCCCTATCCCAAAAGCGGGGAATGGCGAAGTCGGCGTTAGCAATATATCAACATCTTCAAAAACTTTTTCAAAATCTTCCTTAATCAGCGTGCGCACTTGCTGCGCTTTTTTATAATACGCGTCGTAATAACCGGCCGACAACGCATA
>Ga0209211_10012370_pt1 | contig 10744 bp, 8 predicted proteins | sample RifGroA2_FD_183992 | JGI IMG/M metagenome (GOLD analysis project Ga0209211, IMG submission 183992) | Groundwater microbial communities from Rifle, Colorado, USA - Groundwater A2 (SPAdes) (version 2) | ecosystem: Environmental > Aquatic > Deep subsurface > Groundwater | place: Rifle, Colorado...
TTCTAAATGCTTGGCATAATAACTGAATATTGCTCCTCTCTCTGCTTGGCTTGGCAAGGGGAAGCTTATTATTCGATTAAACCTGCTTATTAAAGCCTCATCTAAATCATCAGCCCTATTTGTTGCGCCTATTGTCAAAACATTGTCAACTGATAGAAAACCTTGCATCTTTCTTAACAAAACTGAAAGAATTCTTCTTGTGGCTTCATGCATTTCGTTATCCCTTGAGCCTGCAAGAGAATCAATCTCGTCCAGGAATAATATGCTTTTTTCTAATTCACTGCAGTAATCAAAGATTGCAGATAATTTTTTTTCAGAAACCCCGTACCACATGCTCATAATTGATTCAATAGGAACATAAACTAATTGCGCATCGCTTTCATTTGCAATTATTCTTGCCATGGTTGTTTTGCCTGTTCCAGGAGGCCCTTCAAATAGAACTGCTCTTGGGACATTGGTAATAAAATGGGTTCTTGCCAATTCTCCGATATTTCTATAAATTTCCGGATGTTTAAATGGCAAAATAATTGTATCTCTAATTTCCTGCTTTGTTTTTTCATAGCCAGCCATGCTGCCCCATGTAAATTCATGGTTTGCTTTGTAAACCAGCGCGCCTAATTCACTTAAATTTTCCCGCACATTTCCCACAGCTACTGCTTCTTCAGCCTTTGGTTTTAGTGCGTATTTTTTCCACACTTCCAGAAAGCAGTTTATTTCTTCTTGAGACAAGTCTGTTCCTTTTTCAAAAGTTAGAGTATTTGTCTTTTTATCAAAAGAGCCATCATAAGTATTCAGTCCGAAAGAAACTTTTATTTTATCCTCTTCTCGGGGTTTTTGAAACATGCCCTTTCTCAGTTCAGCAACCAGGCTATACTTCTGGAACTGTGCCATGCCTAAATTAAGTTCAAATTTATCATTATAATACTGATTTAGAATATCAACAACATCCAATAGATTGCCCCTTGAGAATTCATCAACTTTAAATTCAATTGATATTGTGCCTTTTTTATACGACATTAATGGTTTTGACGCATTAACTGATTGATTGCCTGCTTGCGCTAAATAGCCTGAAGTTACTCTTTCAATCTGCTGTTGCATTGAATCATAAGGTACATGAGATGCCATTTTTAGGCTCAAGTAAGAAGCAACTATTTAAAAATCCTACTGTTTTTTACTACTCTCCAGAAAAAATAAAAAATGGGGCTGCGGAGATTTGAATTTCGGCATTTGTAAATGTCTCCGATTACGAGGCCCCGAACCTCGTTACACTACAGCCCCATGAGAATAAAGATTTTCTTGTTTTTATTTAAATATTTTTAATCTGCTTTGTAAGTAAAGCGGAAGTAACCAAACAACCCAGCAATAATAATAACAAGCACTATTAATGCGCCTATGCTTTTGTTAGCGTTTTCTGGAGGGCCTGATAAAAAGCCAGTTATGCTAGGTAATGAATATTTTGCTTTGTTTTCTGGTTCTCTATTACCCTTTTCAATATTTTTTCCTGTTAATCCTGGTATTGCTGGTTTTTCTATTGTACATAGCTTTGTTTCTATTGGTTTGTTAAATACTGTTGCGCAGTTATTTATATCTTGGCATGATCTGGTTTGCAAATTATTAATGCAGTTTGACCATGAATTGCACTGCCAACTTTCTAAGCACGAACTGCTGCCACCTCCACTACTACTGCCACTTGATGTTGTAGATGTTGGAGTTGATGTAACTGGTTTAGTGTAATCAATCTGCTTTATTCCTGAATTGTTAAGTCCTGTAATTTTGTATTTAACGGTTGTTGAATTATAATTGCATGTATGATAACTTTGCAAAGTACTATCACACTCAACTTTTACCTCATTTGCGCCATTGCAATTATTGCTTATTTGCGATATGGATGTAATTTCAGCATCTTTGATACAAATTCCGTTTATTGCATTGTCTATCCTGTCAACATAGATTGTTTTTGTAAAACCTTCTGGTAAATTAATATTTCTAAAGCTGAAAACAAACGATCCTGTTAAATTATCAGATTGCTTATTCATAATAATATTACTCAAATTTATAGCTGCATAACTAAAATTAAAATCAAATTCAACAACTGTTATGTTATTATCCTCAAATTCAACTTTTTTTATTCCATCGAAAATTTGAGATAAATCTGATGAGTTTCCTATTTTTATTGTTAAGTTAGCTATTGTAGTGTTAATTGATTTTTCATTTCCAATTAATGTGTCGATATCATCGCTTATGCCATCGCCATCCAAATCATTTGTTCCAGTTTTTAATGAATTTACTATGTTATTTGATTCGTCAGTCTCATCAACTAAATTGTCAAAGTCCGCTATTGCAGTAAAAAGAGTTGCATTTGATGTGTTAGCTGCAGTAAAATAATAAATTGCAAAATCATTATTATCCAAAAATGCAAGTGATTTATTGTTTTGATATGTTTCATTGTCAAATATATCCAGAAAAATATTGAAAGCAGGGGCATTTCCCATGTTGCTTAAGTTAATAGTTATGTTTGTTGTTCTTTTTATGTCGTTGAAAATAGTGTTTATTGTTATTTTTAAATCCGGCAAATTGGGCTTTTCATAGTCTGTATAAAAGCTTAAATCTGTTGTATGGGCATCAAAAACAATATCTTTTATTTCATTTCCTATGCTTAGCTTTGCAAAGCTCAAAACATAGGGGCCATTAATTTTTGTTTTATAGATTTCAGAGCCATTAATTAATGTTTGAATGTTTTGAGTTCCAGTTGCTAAAGATTGTGTTTTGCTCATGTTAACTACAAAATTATCAAACTGGTCGTATAAGTCATAGCTTATTGTGTATGAATCTGATGTTTTTATTTCTAAAGTAAAATTAATTTCCAGGAATTCTAATAAATTGTTGTTGTTTGAATCAATTTTTCCATCTCTTATTGATTTTATGTAAGAGGTTTTTGCAAAATCTTCATAATTGTAAATAGAAGTATTTTTATTAAAATCAAATATTTTGTTTCCAATAATTATATTATTAATTGTAAAATTTCCTTTGTAATGAGTGCTTTTTATTGTTTCGTTGTCAAAGTCAATTGAAATTGTTTGTATTCCCGAATTAAGCGCTTTTTCCTCTGTTTTCGAAATTTTAGAGGAGTTATAGGCTAAAGTTACTGTTATGCTTTCATTTTTTGCTGCAGGGCTATAAACTGTTAAATTAATCCTTATGAAATCATTATTTGCATTCTCACCTGTTATTTTTGTTATGTTTGCCCCGGTTTCGTAGTTTGAATATGCCTGGCTTTCTATGCTGGATTTCCTGAAAACCAAATTATTATCATTGTCATTAATCCTTATGCTGTAATTGAATTTTGATTTTGATAATAGCTCGGATGGAAAATTTATTGTTGCGGAAAAATCTGAAGCAGAAATTGTTTTTTGGGTATTGTTTATTAAAATTCCATTCTTGTCAACGATTTCAACAATAAATTTGTATGTTCCTGGTGAGGCATCTGTTGCTATACTTATTGTTAAAGTGTCATCTTTTCCATTGCTGTTTTTATCAATCATGTAATCTGATTGCGATATAACATTTATGGTTCCGTTGTAGAAGTTGTAGTTGTAGGAGTTTAGAAGGTCTTGAACCGTTGCCGCAACAGGAATAATGTTTATGCAAAGTAATACAAGGAAAATTGATAGTTTTGCAGCATTCATATATTAAAAAAGAAAAGAAGTGGTATATTTATATTTTTTTTATTTTATAGCCCTATCCTACAAAAACTTTACCAAACTTGATGGGGAGAATTTGCGAGGGTTTTATAGCAAATTTTTAAATAGTTACTGTTTTTGGTTTTTAATATGCTCCAAAACTCCTATATCCACATACCTTATGTAGGCTATATTACTGAGAAAAAGATTTGGGCTTCTGGCGCTAAGGACTGGAATTCTTTTGATGCAGATAAGGTTAATTTTCCATATTTTAGGAAGGCTCATATTAAGAAGTTTGTTGAGCTTTCCATTGAATGCCTTAAGAATGGAAATTATTCATTTTTTTCCTCGCTTATGCCCAAGCATGAGCATTGGAGATGCCTTAAGGATTTTCCCAAAATAGCTTATCTTGATATTGAAACTACTGGCTTGGATAAGGAAAATGATGATATTACCTTAATTGGGGTTTATGACGGCTTTAAGGTTAAAAGTTTTTTAAGAGGCAAGGATTTTCTTGAGTTTAAGGATTATATTTCTTCATTTCCACTGATTGTTACCTTTAACGGCTCTTGTTTTGACCTTCCTTTTATCTCTTCAAAATTAGGGATTAAGTTTGAGCAGCTGCATGTTGACCTGAGGTTTGCTTTTTCCAGATTAGGCATTACTGGAGGATTAAAAAGAATTGAGAAAATGTTTGAGCTTGAAAGAAGCCCTGAAACAAGCAATTTAGACGGCTTAGATGCAGTTCATTTATGGCACAAATATGTTAATGGGGATGATAATGCTTTAGAACTTCTTAAAAGGTATAATTCTGAGGATGTGATTGGACTGAAGATATTGAGCAACAGGGCTTATGGGATGCTGAAGGAGAGGCTGGTTAAAGGATTTGGTTAATTTAAAGAATAAAAATCTCCAAATTTATTTTTTCTTATGGCACAAGTACGTCAATGGAGATGATAATGCTTTAGAACTGCTTAAGAAATATAATTCTGAGGATGTAATCGGCCTGAAGATATTGAGCAACAGGGCTTATGGGATGCTGAAGGAAAGGCTGGTTGGTTAAGGAAGAGAAGGTGTGGGGGATTTTAGGAATATAAATTTTAATAAAATATAACTGTTACGAAATTTGGTAACAAAATCAGGGAGTTAGTTTAGTTTGTGTTCGATCTAAATGCTCATCAATAACCATTCTCAACATACCACGACCATCATAATTCCAATACGTTATATCCTGCTCTATAAATAGCCATTTTAAAGCTTTCAGTATCAATTCTACTGAAAGGCCTTCTTTGAAATTGACTTTTAAATCTTTTAAAACTTCATCTGGTTCTTCACAATTCCAAACCCGATCTATAGCTTCTATTAATTTGGGAATATCCTTTGGATTTTCAGACTTCTTTAGTTTCAAATCTTTAAAAATATCTTGATGACTTGGTCTTTTGTCATTTTCCCCGTCAAACTTTTCAATCCAAACTTGAAAATCAATCCCTTTATTAAGAAAAGTTGGTCTTTTTAGGTATATCCTTCTACCATCTTTCAAGTTTTCTACAAAATAATTGTAGCGTGTAACATGTTTTTTCCCATCTTTCCAGTATCCCGGTTTTTCAGAAATAAAAGTTTCAACTGCCTTTTTCATTAATTTTTCCCTAGAATTAAGCCTTAATTCAAAATCAAGATTATATTCTTCATAAATCTTATCATCTTTCTTAGCCATAATATGTCGTCAATAAATTCAGAATTATAACTATATGTTACAATAGTATGTAACATATATATTTATATTGTAACTTGATACAAAATTCTATGAAGCTTAGGTTTGAGTTAGCTTTAGAAAAAATTGGGGAATTATCAAAAACTTTCTTGATATTGTCAAACATAAAACGATTAAAATTATTGTTACTCCTTCACAGAATTAACCCAGCTTCTTCAGCAAATATTCACAAATTAGCAAAAAAAGAAGGCTTATACGATAATAGAGAAACAACTTACAGAGCCTTAGAGGATTTAGTAAAAACAAAACTCATTTCTAAAGTTTATGATGAAGAAAAGAAAGAACTAGTTTATTTTGTAAAAAACAAAAAATGAAAACAATTCATAAAATAATAATTGAAGATTGTTTGAAAGAATTGCCTAAAATTCCAGCTGAATCAATGGATTTGGTATTTGCAGATCCTCCATACAATATGTCTAAGAAAAAGGGTTTAGGATGGAAGTATAGCAAACACATTACTATGCAGGAAGAATGGGATATGTTTTCTAAAGACGAATATTTTAAATTTAATCAGAAGTGGATTAAAGAATGTTTGAGGATATTAAAGCATGGAGGGAGTCTTTGGATTTGCGGTTCTTTTCATAATATTTACCAAGTTGGATTTATCTTACAGCATATAGAAGATGTAAAAATCAATAATTCTATTGTTTGGTTTAAGCCAAATGCACAGCCAAATATAACATGCAGGATGTTTACAGAAAGCACAGAGCATTTAATTTGGGCATCAAAAAATGGCAAGGGCAAAAGATGGGCTTTTAATTATGAAGATACTAAAAATTTAATTGAAGATCCTCTAAATCCAAAAGGAAAACAAACAAGAAATGTATGGAGTATCCCTTTAACACCCAAAAAAGAAAAATGGGCTGGAGAGCATCCAACGCAGAAACCTATTGAATTGCTAAGACGAATAATTTTGGCATGCACAAAAGAAGGGGACATTGTTTTAGATCCATTTGTAGGTTCAGGAACTACTTCTGTTGTTGCTAAAATGTTAGGAAGAAATTCTATTGGAATAGAAAAAGAGAAAAAATATCTTAACATTATTGAAAAAAGATTGAATCAACCCCAAAAAAAGATTGAAGAGTATGTTGTGGCTTAGTAAATTAATTGTTCTAAATGATTGGATTAAAAATTATTCCCCATAATATTGAAGATAGTATGATAATAATAAACAATACTAAGTAAAATATTGAAACTCTACCGATAATACTTAGTTTTTTTGTATCCAAATTTTTTTGAACATAGAGTGTTACGATTATTGCGATTATAGTCATTAATAGGAACCCAATAATAATACCTAGCCCAATTATTAAAATCCATATGTTTTGGTCTAACTTTATGTAATTTGGTAAAACTATCAAAGCTATACTTAAAAATAATCCAAAAATAGAAGATATTTTTAGACCTAAATAGATTTTTATTAAATACTTACTTAAATTATTAAGCATAAAATAACAAATGATAATTATTATTATCAAAGGAATTAAAAAATCTAATACCATTGGAAGATTAGAAATATAATCTAAATAAAATAGAGTTTTAAAGAGCAACAAGCTTACAAAAGATACAAAAACTGAATAAACTATTAAATTAGCCCTATTAATGTTATCATTTGTCTGTCTTTTCATCTTAACTCCTCCTCTACTATTTCTTTAAACTTATTTGATTGTTTTATTGAAGAATGATCATTAATTCTAGGAATTGGAAAAATAAATGTATTTAGATTATCTTTACTTTTATTTTGAACAGTCAAATTATCATACAAAATATCTTGATCCTCAAAAGGTACAATAAAATCGGATGGCTTACCATGGAATAAATTTATACTGTTAACATTCACATTTGAAATATCAAAAGTTGATGACTTCTTTGTAGATAAGTTAATATAAAACTCTAACAGATTTCTTGAAATCTTATCAGAAGAAAATAGCGAACTTATAGTTAAAAGACCTTGACCAAGCGTTAACTTCCCTCTCAAATACAAAATTGGGATAGCACGCAATGTGAAGTCAGACATAGTAGTATGCGATTTTGTAATTCTTGATACTACAAAAGGACCAATTTTTGGACCAATTATTGGAATTACATTTACTCTAGTGGCCTCGGTCAAAGAAGTATCTTCATTTAAAGTAGCAGGACACGCCACCCCAAAAAACTTATCCACTGACTTATCGGGTAAATCAACTAAAATATCATACTCTCCAGTTTCTGAATTGAAAGCAAACCCAACACTATTTTTTCCGCTAGAATAACTATTCAAAGAACTTAAAGCAACCCTACAACCGTTGCTATGCCCAATATAATCAACTTGATCTTTATCAGAATACTGCATTACACCAGCGATTAAAGCTGGCCAGAAATAATCAACTTGGTCTTGGTAAGTATAATCTGGACAAGTAGGGCATTCTGTATTTTCTCCGCCATTCATTTCAATTTCCCAAACATCGTAGCCTTCATTGGCTAATTCTCTTGCAAAACCTTTGCCATTATCTTCCCATGATACCAGGTTACTGAAAATACCTCCAGACATCACAACAGGCTTAATGCCCTTGCTTATTACCTCTTTATAATTTTGGCTAAAATCCGAATTTACATTCTTAAGCCTTAAAATAGAAGGCTCATTATAAGAAGTAGTATTTAAAGTTTTTATTGTTTTTATGGCAACTTCAAAATTATTGTTGTTTAATATTCTTTCTACTACTCTTGAAAACTGCTCGGAGTTTCTTTGTGTGTAATAGGGGAAATTGCTTGGATTTCTTAATAAATCAGCAACTGAAATTCCATTAACATCAAAATCATCTATTATTTTAGCCCTGTCTTCTTGCAATAAGTCTTTATTCAAGAATAAGTCTCTTGCACTAATTAACTTTTTTACTGCTGCAATATCCCCATCAATGTCGTTGCCGTATGCCATTACATAATTCTTGCCGTCTGTATCTTTCCAAAAACCGCCAACAATGGCATTGTACGGCTTTCCGCCAACATTCTTTCCTTCGAAAATAAGCTGGTCATTTTTATATCCGAATTTTTGGCTTTTGAAAATACTATTTAAAGTAAAGTCATTTAAAGAATTGAAGTTTGAACATTTTCTACCTATGCATAAAGTTAGATCTGCATTGTTTTGTATTGCTTCTTCATTTACAAATAATTTAAGGTAGTCCCTAATTTTATTGTCAATATTTTCATAGCCAGTGCTTATATTTAGGTAAGCGTTGATTTGCTTTTCAAACAAAGGCACTAAAATATAATTATTTTTCTCATTTGTTTCTATAACTTCATTGTCTGGGTCAACATAAACATGCAAAAAGTCGTTTCCTGATAAAGTAATTGATTGCATTATGTAGATAAAGTAATTGATTGCATTATGTATTTGAATCTGTCATTTAAATTTATATCAAATAATTGGCTTTCTTCTTTTGAGATTAAGCCGTCATTTCCTTGGACTTTGAAGGTAATGTTTATATTATCTGTTGCTGGGATGTTGATTATTATTATATTAACTTTTATTTCATTGTTGTTTTTATTATGGACCGAACATACCGCCTCCATGCATAACAGCCCAGAATGCAAATATAATTTCAAATAGTTTTTCTATCATAAAAAATATAATTACAAGGAAGATAATAACTGATAAAGAGAATCCAATATTTTTAAAAACTTGTTTTAATGGAAATTTTTTTATTTTCAAGAAATATATTATTTGAAATAAAGATAGTACGATTATTGAGAATATTATAAGATAAGTGATATACTTCATGTTAAATAAATAAGCCGTTGAAACAAAGAAATTGCTATGATTTTCACCTATATTTACTAATTGCTTGTAGTTAGTCGAAGATTTTAAAAAAAATGACACTATTGACAGAAATAATAAAACAATAGGTAAAAATGAAGTAATTATAAAATCCTTATAATATGATTTATTCTTGAAAAATATTGCTAATGATTTAAACAAAATAAAATAGATTATTAAAATAATAATAGAGAGAATTGACCAAACATTTCTTGTAGCAGGATCATTATGAAAAATATATTTAAAAGTTGTCAAATAAGTTAATATCAATACTAAAAAAATTATTGATATATTTGTTGTTAATTTTGCTGGTATTCTTTCAAATGGCTTAAAAATATTCATATTCTCACCTCTATATTATCTCACAATTATTTATTTTAGGATTAAATTTAGTAGATAACTTTTCAGTGGTTAGGAATTCTTTTATAGCACTTTGAACATTTGGATCTTCTGGTATTGCACTAATTGGACCACCATGAACTAGCCCTTCAAAACTAGCATAATACTTATTATCTGAATCTATATTTGTGCATATTTCACTTTCATCAAATGTTGAAACAACTGTATCACTTTCTAGGTTATTCCATGTATGTGGAAGTGAGTTTTCTAAATATGAGTTTCGGCTTTTCCCTTGTATTACTAAAAAATTATTTATATCAACACCATAACCTAATTTAGGTTGGTTTGGGTCATTTATCCATTCATAAAAAGCCTTATAAATATCCATAGACATCCTATACCCGCCTTCTTTGCCTAAACCAAATTTGACTATTGGTGGGAGATTGTCTGCCAATTTTGGATTAATGATCTTAAGGGTATCTATTATCTCCTTGTTAATGTGATTACCTTTTATGTGATTGCCATAAATAAATCTTGTTGACCAATTAACATATCCAAAAGTTTCATTAAAAGCCTGCATAAATGTGCTTAATCTTGTAAAATTCCCCGGACAAGCAACAGCGACAAAAGTGTCAACAGGATTAGATGATAAATCTGCAGGCAAATAATTACCAGTTATAGAGTCAAAAACATAGCCAGCATTAAGCTTTCCAGTTGATTGGTAAAGCTCTAAAGACTCTAATGCTGCTGAACAGCCTAAGCTAAAGCCGACATAATCTAACTGTTTTTTACCGGAATAGTTCTGGACACCTGCAATCAATGCAGGCCAATAATATATTTTTAAATCTGAGAAGGTGTAATCAGGGCAGTCATACTTACCGCAATCCTCATCAATTGTTGGTCCACCTACCATCTCTATAAGCCATGTGTCTCTTGCGCTGTCTTTGTCTGTTGCTATGTCCTTGGCAAAATCATTCCATTCCAACAAATTAGAATGGATTCCTCTTGACAATACAACTGGCTTTGGATTGGTTGTTATTGTATCTTTAAAATTTTGAGAATAATCTGTATTGATATTTTTTAATCTAAGCGTTGTGTTGTCATTATATGTTTTAACCGTCTTTATACTAATCTCAAAATTATTATTGTTTAATACCCTCT
>Ga0209211_10012372_pt1 | contig 10743 bp, 16 predicted proteins | sample RifGroA2_FD_183992 | JGI IMG/M metagenome (GOLD analysis project Ga0209211, IMG submission 183992) | Groundwater microbial communities from Rifle, Colorado, USA - Groundwater A2 (SPAdes) (version 2) | ecosystem: Environmental > Aquatic > Deep subsurface > Groundwater | place: Rifle, Colorado...
ATAAAAAGTTTTATAAATAAGGATAAATAAAAACCTTTATGGAAATGGAAAGAACTCTTGTCTTGATTAAACCGGAAGCAGTTCAGCGTGCAATTGCTGGAAAAATTTTAACAAGATTTGAAGACGCTGGTTTGAAAATTGTTGGAATGAAGCAAGTTTGGGTTGATAAAGAATTTGCAATGAAGCATTATACTGAAGATATTGAACAGCGTCGGGGAAAACATGTCAGGGATAAACTGATTAAATACTTAGCAGAAGGTCCTGTTATAGCTTTAGTTCTTGAAGGAATCAATGCAATTGAAAATGTCAGGAAAATTACAGGAGGCACAGAGCCAAAAACTGCAACTCCAGGAACAATCCGCGGAGATTTTGCCCATGCAAGCTTTGCTTATGCTGATGAAAAAAACCAGGCTTTGAAAAATATAATTCATTCTTCAAGCAATGAAAAAGACGCCAAAAACGAAATTGATTTATGGTTTAAAAAATCTGAATTGCATACTTATAAAACAATCCAGGATTTTTTTATATTGTAAAAAAGCTATAACTCTACAATGCTATATTATATATCAATAAATTAAAAGGACTATTATTTAGCTCCATACCATTAATTATAATTTTAATCAATCTAAAATAAAAATAAGTAAATTTATAATTCAAAACTTCTTTATATAATTGACATTGTTAATCAGTGGGCGTGTAGTATAACGGATAGTACAAAACCTTGCGGAGGTTTAAATCTGGGTTCAAATCCCAGCATGCCTATACTCCTTTAAATGAAAAGGGGGTTCAATTCCTCGTGGGACATTAATCCTTAGGATTAAGACACCAACAGAAACCGAATAACTAACGAGGTTTATGGTTCACTGCTTCTTCGGAGAGTATGACTAATTAGTTAGGTACTTGGGAGGGGAGTTGGACTATTGTACAAATGAGTTTGAAGTTATCAAACAATTTATAAATATCTTGAAACTATATTAATTATGGAATTTTACAAGAAATGGTGGTTCTGGATAATAATTATTTTAGCATTATTAATTTTCTTCTTTCCAAAATCTTGTGGTGGAGGTGGAGGAACTGATGGACCTGTAACTTCAATTGATTGTAGTTGTGTTGGAATTAAAGGACCATCATTATTTGTTTTGTTGGGTGGAAGAATAACGGATGCTTCACCAACTTCTTGTTACGGAGTTTGTTTAAAGTCTACTTGTGAAACAACAATAATTTATCCTAATGAAACAAAAGTGACAAAATAATTCCTTCTTAGAGCAAAATGTTGTAAATTAGAGCTAACAGAAACATTTAAATAGTAATATCAATTGATATTATTAATAAAAGTAAGATATTAAAATGGAATCTCAAACAATAAGAAAAAATAAAAGTTATATGGAAACAAATGACGTAGCTAGAAGTCCAACACTTCAAACAGTTTTAATGGTAGAAAAATTTATAGAAGAAAATTCTGGAGAATACAAAAAAACAGATTTATTCAAGAATCTTCCTAAAAAAGTAATGTGGCAAACTTTTCAAGTGATAATGGAGTATTTGGAAAGCGTGTATAAAATAGTATATGACAAAGAAGGTTATGTTGTTTATATTTGGAATCCTAAATTTTTCAATAAAATAAAAAACAGACCTGCAATAAAATTATGAAGCCCGAAAAAGTTGTATTTGTTGAAGAAAGTTTAGAGAAATCTTTTAATGAATTAGATGAAGCAGACCCAATTAAAAAGTCACTTGTTAGGGCAATTAAAACATTACAAGAAGATGCTTTTTCTGGGAGGAATGTGAAAAAGAATTTAATTCCAAAACTATTAATTCAAAAATATGGGCTAAATAATCTTTGGATTTATAATTTACCAGACGGATGGAGAATGTTGTATGTTTTAACACCTTCAGAAGAAGTCCAAATTATAGCAGTTATTCTTGATTGGATGAATCATAAAGATTATGAAAAATTGTTCAAGTTCTAATATCACAAGGAAAATGGTGGGGAGTTAATCCTTAGGATTAAATCTCCAAAGTCTTATCGACGCTGAGGTCCCGGGAGCACTTAACTGCTCATTTTTGCAGAGTTTAACTTTAACCTTAAACAATCATATTCTCTTTTCTTGCATAAAACAAAAGGTTTATATACATATTATATTTCACCTAATAAGGTGAATTAAGCTATGAATAAAATAGACACAATCTTAAGAGAAGCAAAGGGTAAAATCCTAACAAGAGAAGATTTTGATAGCTTAGCAACTAAGTATAAATTTGATAAAGATATTTTAAGAAGGGTTATGTTAAACAAAGGGTATATAATAACTATCTTTAGAGGAGTTTATTATTTAAAAGGCTATGAAGAAAAAAAGTTAAATTTGATAAGATATTCTGCCTATGAACTTCTTTCTCTTGGCTTGGAAAAGAAAGGAGTTAAATGGTATTTTGGTCTGAATACTGCTTTAAAGTTTCTTGGTCTAACTCATGAAGTTTTTCCTATCAATATTGTGATAAACGATAAGTTCAATAGAACAAAGCCCATGAAGATAGCTGGCTCAAGTTTCTTTTTTGTAAAATTAAAACCTTCTTTATTTTTTGATATAAAGAAAGAAAAAACAGGAAACAATATCTTTCTTTATTTTAGTGGTTTGGAAAAAACTCTTTTAGATATGATTTATCTAAAGAAAGAAGTAGACATAAAGGAATATAAATTTAATAAGTCGCTTTTTTTAAAGGAATCAAGTAAATACAACAGAATAATAAAAAAGAAAACAAAGGAGTTGTATGATGGAAATAGATAAAGACAAACTAAAGAACTTTTTGACCTCTATAAAAGATAAAACAAATATAACTGCAACAGAACTTATTGAAAAGGATTTTTACCTTAATATTCTGCTTTCAAAACTTAATTTCGAAGAATATGTATTTAAGGGAGGAACTTGCCTATCTAAAGCATATCTTGATTATTTTAGATTTTCAGAAGACCTTGATTTTACATTTATTAATCAGAAACTTTGGGAAGGAAAATCAACAAAAAGCATAAAGAAAGTTTGCAAGGAAAAAATAGATGCTTTTGGAAAACAACTTAAAAAAGTAGGATTTGACTTTAAATTTGATAAATCTGACAGAAATTTTGTTGAAATTGGCAACAACAATAAACTTGTAACTTTCAAAGTTTATTACAATTCTATTTTAACAGGTAAACCTTCTTTTATTAAAATTCAGATTAACTTCCTAGAAAAGATAATCTTCGCTCCGCAAGTAAAAGAGTTAAATCCTTTAATTAAGAATAGCCAATTCACAAAAGAAGACCAAATTTACTTTAAAGAATTTCTTGATTTTTATAAAACAATAACGATAAAGGCTTATAACCTTAAAGAAATAGTAACTGAAAAATTTCGTTCAATATTAACAAGAAAAGCAATTAAGTCAAGAGATGCAATTGATCTTCTTTTTATTTATCAAAAGTTTAAGATAAAACCTCAAGACTTTTTAAAAGAAACAAAAGAAAAATTATTATATTCCATACACAACTATGAGAAATATAAAGACAATCTTATTTTAACAAGAGATAAACTTCAAACCCTCGAATTCCAGTATAATGAGGTTCGTCCTCTTGTAATAAAGCCATTCAATAAAGAGGATTTTGATAAGTATGTCAAAGAGCTTAAACCCTTATTAATTGAGATGGCTGAAGAGATTGATTAAAGTTTTGGATCAGGGGAGCACCTAACCACCTATTTTTGCAGAGTTTAACCTCATCTAAATTTGACTGCCAACTTTTTTAATGCTTTTTAATCAGCGTCAATAAATTTCTTAAAAATAGCAGGAGAACCTTAACCTAAGGTTAAATATCTCAGCATTAATCCTTAGGATTAAATCTCCTACATAAATTGAATATCTTTTTCTTATTTTGGTTTAGATTACCTGTAAGAAGTTGAACTGAAAATCAATTTTTCACTTTCAAAAAGAAATTAAGCTTTTTCAACTCTTTCAACTACAAGTTCTAATTCCTCAATCATATGTGTATCACCTTTGCTGTCAAGTGAAGGAGCTTTCCATCTTGTTGGCCAAGCTTCATAGAAATTATATCTTAGGATTTCACTTCCAGATTTGTCAAGAACTATTACAGAGCCAGATTTTCTTTCACTTTTATTTCTTGGCTCACATGTAATTGTATAACCTCTATAAAATTTCTTTGCTTCAGATAAAGAGACTACTCGCTGAGTTGCTTCAGCAGAACTGCACTCTTCTAAAGTTTCATTAAACCATTGCTTAATTGCAGGATCATTAATAAATCCCCTTTTCAAAACTATCTTATTTAAGGATATCTCTGTTTCAGATTCTAATCCAGACACTTCTTTAAAACCGGCAACTATAACTCCATCAATCTCCAATTTGAAGTTATTCATTGGAAAATAATCTCCCTGGCTTCCAGTTTTCCTTATTGCAAGAACACTAATACTAAACAAACTTAACAATAAAATACTTGTAATAATTAGAACCAATGATTTTGTTTTCATACACATTTAGATTACCTTGATTATTTAAGCTTTTTTGTGATGGAGTTTAAACAAATCTTTTAACTTCTTTTATCTTTTGTGCTTTTTGTATCAAAATGTGTTATAAATTGTGTAATAAAAAGTATGTCACAGAACTCGTGGGGGCATTTTATCTATGCCTCCTTGTTAAATGTATAATTAAAATTACAAACAAAACAATAAATACATAAAATAAAATCTTCGCTATTTCAATTGAAGTTCCAGCAACAAAACCAAAACCAAAAAGTGCTGTTATTAGAGCTATGATAAGAAAAATTATAGCCCATCTCAAAAGTCCTCTCCAGTCTTCCATTTTATATTATAATCTTGTCAAGAACTACCAGTCAAAGACTGGTGGCATGAAAATGCCACTCTCAAAGTGGTTCTTGAGCATGTCAAAAATGTAAATTTTTGAGCACTATCAGAAATCTTTGATTTCTGAAGCATACAGAATTCCACGAGTGGTTTTATTCATGTAAACCACTCGTCAATAGATGTAAGTATTTTATTAAAAGAAGGTAATGAAATAATCTTAGTAACTTCTGGTGCTGTTGGATGCGGAAAAAAATTCATTAAAGGAAATGGCAACTTAGGATTAAAGCAAGCGCAGGCTGCAATAGGCCAGCCAATATTAATGGAAAATTACAGGAAGTCTTTTTTTCATTATAATTTGAATGTTGCTCAATTTCTTTTGACCTCTGATGATTTAAATAATGAACAAAAACTTAAAAATATAAAAGAAACATATAGTAACTTAGTTGGAAAAGCAATTCCTATAGTAAATGAAAATGATACAACAACAACTAAAGAGCTCTCTTTTGGTGATAATGATATTTTAGCTGCACAAATTCTTTTAAGTTTGAATTTTGATCTTTTAATAATCTTAACTGAAATAGGTGCCCTAATAAAAAATCAAAATCCCCTTATAAACTCTGATTCATTTAATACTGACTATTATGATTCTATAAAACTTTCTAATAATGGATTTGGTGGTCTTAAATCAAAACTTGATTCTGCTAAAAAAGTTATAGAATATGGAAAAAAATGCATCATAGCTAAAGCGGGAGATAGTATCTTAGACATATTAAATAAAAAAGTTGTTGCTACTCAATTCTTGAATAAAAATGTAATGAAGAAAGAAAAATAAATTAAATCTTAAAGTTAGAGATAAACAACTCAGTCCTATTTCATCACCAAAAAAAATCTTCAATAAAAATGTTTTCTTTTTTAACACCTAAATCAGTCAGTATTTTGATTACGCTGTTTTTCATAGATTCAGGACCGCAAATATAAAATAATGAATCTTTAATATCTTTTTCATCCAGGTATTTTTTTATTATTAATTCATCAATATGCCCTTTTTCATATTTATCATTTAATTTATTAAATTTTTCTTCATTTTCTTGGCTTAATACATAAACTTTCTTAAGCCATTTTTCTTTTTTGTCTAATTCATCAAACTCTTTTTTGAAAATTATATCTTTTTCAGTTTTTGAACCATATAGTAAAAGTATGCTTCTAAGACTATTCTGAATATTATTCTTTTCTTCTTCATCTTTAATAATACTTCTAAAAGGAGTAATACCCACACCCCCTGCTATAAAAACAAGTTTTTTCTTATTAATATTTTCATCTTCATCTTTTATTGTAAATAATCCAAAACCGCCTTCAACAATAATTTTATCTCCTTTTTTCAATTGAGAGGCTATTTTTGTAAATCTGCCTGTTATCTTTAAAGTAAAATTCAGTGTATTTTCGTTTGGAGAACTGGAAATTGTAAAAGGATGCCTTGCATATAGCTTATCTTTATTTAATCTTAAAAAGCAAAATTGCCCTGCTTTAAAAAAAAGTTTTTTATTTGACTTAATCTTTAATGTAAATGTATCAAGTATTTCTGTTTTTATTTCTTCAACATAGCATTTAAAGCTTCTTTGTTTAAACTTATAATTTATTCTGTAAATAGATCCTATTATCATCACTATAAAAATAACGCTAAAAATAGGCATAATCAAAATATTTCTTGTATCTGATCCTATATTTAATGCATGATAAAAAATAAAGAAAAATAAAAGATATACCAAAATATGAATGAACTGCCATGTGTTATAGGAGATTCTTTTATATAAAACAGAAGAAATCATAACAATTAAGAAAATATAAAGAGAAACCACACCAGCTGCCAAAGGTATATTCATAAAACTGGGTATTAAAGAGCTAAAAGCTATTTGAGTGGATAATAAAAAAAATATCGGGTGACTTAATACAAATATAGTAGTTATCCATGAAAATTTTCTTTGAAACTTGATTATTTTATCAATTCCAAGAAATTTATCAAAAAATCTTGCTGTTTCTCCGGAGATTATTAATATTGAAAGAAATAAAAATCCGATTAAACCAAAAAATTTTCCTATAGAATAAAAAATAGATCTTAAAGAAGCAAATTGATTTAATGGAATAAAAACAAGATAAAATGATAAAATTATATAAAAAAATAAAAATATCCATAAACATAATAAAATTATCTTAGCTTTTTTTTCCATTTTAATTATATAATTTGATGTTATCCCTTATATAATTGAATAAATTTATATTAAAAATGTATTGATTTTTGAATGTACTTTTTCTAATTAATAATCGTGACTCTAATTTAACTCTTAAAGATTATGTTTTATTTAGATGGTTTTATTATATATAAATGTACAATCTGCATTAAATAATAAATGTTTCCTATTATGATTAAACAAAAATAATATTTACAATCTATTCAAGAACTTTAAGTGTTCCCCACTGTCCCAATGCCCTATGTCCAGGTTTAGCGCAATAATAAACAAATTCTCCTGATTTATCTGTTGTAAATTCAATAGTAACTTCCTTATCAAGAGGGGTTTCAGAATAAACATTAAATTCATCAATTTTAAAATCATGCATACCACTAGTAACTAAAACTTTAATCCTGACTAAATCTCCTTTATTGACAGTTATTTCTTTTTGCGAAAATTGAGGATAATATTTCCCATCAATAACTTCAGTAAAAGATTCTATTGAAAATTCTTTAACTGGTCTTTCTCCATCTCCTTTTATAACATTTCCAGTTGATGATTTATTTCCTAACAGAATAAACCCTGCAATTAAAACAGCAATTAAAATTAAAACCCCTGCAATTAATTTGTTATTCATTTTAACACTCTAATTAAATTTAGTTTAATAGTTTAAACTTATAATAAACTATTTAAAGTATTAATAATGTTAAAAATAAAGTATTTAAATACAGCAGTAACCAAAAGTAAAGCAATATAAAATGGAAAAGGTATGTCCTGTTGAAAAAATAATTAAAATATTAAGTAAAAAATGGAATTTGTTGATTTTAAAGCATTTAAATGACAGCAATCCTAAAAAAAGATTTAATGTCTTATTAAAAGAATTAAAACCCATAAGCTCAAGAACTCTTTCAAAAAGATTAAAAGAGCTTGAAAAAACAGGTTTAGTTAAAAAAGAAAGATATGATGAAATTCCTCCTCGAGTAGAATATTCTCTTACTTCTTCTGGAATAGAAGTAATAAGGTGCTTTAAGCCATTATCCAAATGGGCTGAAAAATTTGGAAATACAATTCAAAGTAGTTTAATAAAAACAACCAATCCTATTTTAGAAATATCTAACAAAAATAGGTATCTTTCATAATATTTAAATAGGATTGTCTTCAAATTATAAAATGAAAAATACAGGGATAATTATTGTCATAATTGCCTTAATTGCAGTTGCAGCTATTATTGGAGTAGTATTAATGCAAGGATATAATACAAATAAAACCCCTTCACCTTCAAAAAGTGGAGCAAATAATCAAATAATATATCCTCCAACTTCAGACAATTCTGATAATTCTAATAATAATCCTCCATCTCAACCTCCTCCAATAACTTCTTCTCCAAAAACCTATCAGGTTTCAATAAGTAATTTTGCGTTTAGCCCTTCAACATTAACTATTAAAAAAGGAGATATGATTACATGGACAAACAAAGATTCTGTAAGTCATACAGTAACTTCAGATTCTGGAGATGAATTAGATTCAAACATGCTTTCAAAAGGAAAAACCTACTCTCATACTTTTAATAAAGCAGGAACATTTAATTATCATTGTACCCCTCATCCTTCTATGAAAGCCAAAATTATTGTTGAATAAAATTGCATTTATTATTTCTATAAATATCATTAATTAAATGCAATTAAATTAAATAGATACATATAAAATTATATTATATAACTTCAATAATCCAATTTTAACTACATTTTCTAACTAATTATAGTAACTTTAATTTAACTCTTGAAGATTATGTTTTTATCCTCTATACCAGTAAAATTTTAGCTTTAAAACCCAAAGCTCATTGAATTGATACCCTCTAAATTACAAGAACTACCAATATAACTATTAAATTGAATGTGTACTTAACTACACCAAGTACTAAATGATTGTTCATTTTTAAAATACAAATCAATATTTTCTATCGCCTCCCTTACATTTTCAAACTTGCTGTTCTGTAAGACATCATAATCAAGTCTTGAAAATACTCTTTCTATCATATTCATAAAACTTGCACCACTTGGCAAATAAACCAAATGCATTCTTGGATGAAATGCATTCCATACTTTTACGTCATATGATTTATGTGCAGACCAATTGTCTATTATTGCATAAACTTCTTTTCCAGGATATTCCTCCAGCAATTTTTCTAGGCATTCTATAACGACAAAAGAATTCTTCCAGTCATAAAACCAATAATGTATTTTTCCAGTTTTAATATTGATTCCAGCAGGCATTTCCAGCAACCCATTTACCTTTTGTTTTGCTGGATAAGTAACTTTCTTTTCTTTTGTATAAATGTATCCTTTATATTCTTTAATTGCAATCTTTGCTTTTTCATCAAAACTAATAATTTCCTTATCTGGATCTTTATCATTCCATAAACTTCTTACTTTCATATATTTTTCAAAAAATTTTTATCATTGCTGTACATCTTAGATCTTTTCTTTTTATATCTGATTTCATCTTTTTTTATTATTCTGCCAACATAAGCGGGGCTTATGTTTATTCCTTGCTTTTTCAAATGATTTGATAATTTTTTATGGCTCCAGTTGTTAAAATGTAATCCGAGTTTTTTCGGATTTGTGTTCAATGATTCTATAACTTTTGCTCTTTCATTTTCAGTTATTCTTCTTGGTTTTCCTGTTCCTTTTTTTCTTTCAAATATTTTTAAACCATCTATATTAAACTTTTTTATTATTGTTTCAACTTTTGGTCTGTGAAATTTTAATTTTTGGCATATTTGTTTTACAGAATTACCTTCTTTTGAAAGCATTATTATCTTTGCTCTATCTTTTACAAAACTTTTACTATTTTTCATAGCTCTCGCTATGTAGTCAATTTCTTCAGAGCTCATCACCTTGGCTTTTAATGTTGGCTTCCTGCCAGCATTTGGGTTTTTTCTCTTGGCATTTACAGGTTCAACTGCACCAAGATACTTCCATTTATGTTTTATCTTTTTACCATCACGATAATTTGTGACTTCGTATTTGTATTTCCTTCCATTTATTTTATGGATTTCTGTGTGTGTCATGTTAAATTTCCTCCTTAAATATATTAACGGCTACACCTATATAAGTTTATCGTATTTATCTTTAATTGTAGCAGTTAGGTAATTAAGAACTAATAATTAGTATTTAGTGTACTTAACCATCTTTTCGTCTATTTGGTTAATGGCTTTCTTTAATTCCTCAAGCATAGAGAATATCTTTTTAGTAGCATCATCAATAGCTTTGGGCTGTTGTTGTAAATACCATTCTTTCCATTTTATATATTCCTTATGTGGGCATTTTACAATTAATTCTGATAATTGACCAACAACTCGTGGGCGTGTTCCCTGTGCATTTTGATTAGCTAAATTAATTATTTGAGTAGTGTATTTTGGAAATTCTTTAGCTTCTCCAGAAATTTCCTTAATTAGCTCTTTGAAGCTAATTTTGATTAAACCTCTCTTTTGCATAGAAAGATTATAGAGAACTACCTTTTAATCTTTTCTAAAACACCCGTAGATGCAACAATGCACTTTACAACTAAGTCTCATAGTTTTATGTTACTATATCACATATGTAACCAAGTAACACAAAGTTTATATACTAAGTAACATATAAAATATTATGAAAATAGAAAGCCATGAAGAATCATTT
>Ga0209211_10012374_pt1 | contig 10742 bp, 10 predicted proteins | sample RifGroA2_FD_183992 | JGI IMG/M metagenome (GOLD analysis project Ga0209211, IMG submission 183992) | Groundwater microbial communities from Rifle, Colorado, USA - Groundwater A2 (SPAdes) (version 2) | ecosystem: Environmental > Aquatic > Deep subsurface > Groundwater | place: Rifle, Colorado...
GGCTATCTGAAAGTATCTTTCGATTCCGGCCACCATCAAAAGCTGTTTGTACTGTTGTGGCGATTGGGGTAAGGCATAAAACTTGCCTTTTTGCAGTCGTGAGGGAACTAAAAAGTCTCTGGCTCCCTCAGGAGTAGTTTTAGTCAAAATGGGTGTTTCGATCTCAACAAAATTGAGCTTTGTCAGATAATTACGAATAAATGTCGTTGTCTTTGATTTAAGAATGAGATTTCTTGTCATTCGTGGGCGGCGGATATCAAGATAACGGTATTTTAAACGTATCTCTTCATCAATATCATAACCTTCGCCTTGAACGGGGATTGGAAGAGGCTTAGCTTTGGAAATAATTTTTAGTTCTTTAACTTCGATTTCAATAGTGCCGGTTTTAAGTTTAGGATTAACTAATTTTTCCGGTCGTTTTTTGACAACACCTTTAATATAGACAACATCTTCGATAGATAATTTCTTAAAACGTTCGTCTCCTACAACTTGTACAATTCCCGTTCGATCACGCAGATCAATAAAAACAATTTTTTTATGATCACGTTTCGTATCGACCCAGCCATAAAGTTCAACGACCTCTCCAATTTTATCAACAGTTTGCTCGACGTAAAGAGTTTTCATAATAGATTTCTTTATGATACAATCTTTTTTTCCCTTTGACAACCATAAATATTTTAGTATAATATATCCTATAATTATGAAAAATAATATTTATCAACTCATTTTTTAAAAAATTTTTACCCACCCCGCCCAAAGCGGGGTTTTTTATGAACGAAAAAGCCAGAATACAAGTATTGCTTGGAGAGGCTGGAAAAGAACTAGGAATTTCACCAGATAACTTAACTTTTAGAGGAAAACAAGAGGTTGTGTTGACAAAATGTCCTGTTATAAGAACAGGAGAACCGCTGAAAGAATTAAGCCAATACGAAAACGCTTTGATTTTACATACAACAGATGACTTAGCGAGACACATAATGTTTGTAGTTTCTCCTCATACCGCTTTTCGTAGAGACGATTTTACAGTAAATATTAATATGTTGAGTGCCTTTTTAGATATGTTGACTTTAAGAAGATATTATCCCAATATTGAATTGTATTTACCTGAAGCAATAGAATATTTAAGTCCGGGTGTTTTTTATCCAAAATCAATAGAGTTGAGAAACAAAATAACTTTTAGAACTAAAGTGTTTATGCCTCCCGACCCAAATAGTTTAAGAGGTGAAGTTGCTATAACGTTTAATTTAAGAGCTCCCTCCAGTCATAAAGTTCATACACATGTGACTAGTTATAAACTTCAATAATTTTTCCTCTTACCCTTTCTTTTCCTCCCCATCGATCAAATCATTGCTATATGTGATTAAAGATAACTTTTTGGTTGGTTGAATCAAAATAAATATTAAATTTTTCAAAAATATCCATCCTACCTAAAAGTAAAACTGAATCTTCAGCATCAATAAAATAACATCGAGCATCAATAACAAAATTTCCTAATTTTAAGTTAATCTTACCAGGATAAGCAGGTACATAATTTTCTCCAATACCAAAGAGTTTAGTTTTTTTATTTTTATTTATTTCTAAACCAAGTTGATTTGCTAATGATAAGGTCAACATTGTAGTATCAGCCCCGCTATCAACTAAGAACCAAAGATTTTGCCAACCCCAACGAGCATTCACTGGTATTGATATGTAAGGATTAAAAACTTTACCGTATTCAATTTTTTTATATTGATAAGGAAATGTAGGCACTAATTTGTCCATATTTTTCCACAAAACCAATAACGGTTTTTTGAGGAGAAACTTTCTTTTCTTTCAGTTTTCTGAAGATATTACCTACTTCTTTTGAGGAAGCATAGACAATCTTTCCATCATGACTGGACGCTACCCATTGACCACCAAATTTTTTTTGTAATTTTAAATATATATTCATTTTCATAATTTAATTCTATACAGTTTTTGATTTATTATCAACCATAAAAAAACTAACTTTCCCCTGAACAGTTTTTTTGTTGTTCCATTCATTAATATCAAGATTGTAGACAATTTTTATTTTTTGTCCTCGGGAAAGTTCCTGGAATTTGTCTGCTTGATTAAAAGCAATAAATTCAAGACCGTCAACAAATATTTTCAAGTGTTTTTGGGTTTTACCGAGGATCTGGGCGCCGGTTAAGACTCCTTTACTATAAAAAGTCGGAGTCGGATTGCCAATACCAAATGGTTGCAGTTGTTCTAAAGATTTAACTAAAGACAGATTAATTTTTTCTAAAGGAATTTTAAGATCGGCTTCGATTTTTCTTTCAAGATCTTTATTCTTTATTAACTTAGATGACAACTCTCGTGCGGCCGTCTGAAAGTTGTCAAGCTGGTCTTTTTCTAAAGTAAATCCGGCCGCTTGTTTATGGCCGCCAACATCAATAAGATATTTTTTTAGAGAGCGTAAGAATTCGGTGATATGAAAAGAGGGAATTGAGCGGGCCGAACCTTTATAGCCTCCGTTAGTTTTTGTTAAAACTAAAGTCGGCCGGTAAAATTCTTCGGCGATTTTTGAGGCGATCAGGCCGATGATCCCCTCGTGCCAGTGTTCTCCGACCAAAATAATTAACTTTGGAAAGTCGCTCGCAGACAAATTTTTATTATCAGCCAATGTGAAAAAGTTTTTTTTGTACACGGAATCATCGACACAAGTGGCTGAAAAAAAATTTGCCTGTCTCGCTCCTTTACTAAGAGATAATCTTGCTTCATAGACAGATTTTTCCACTAGTTCCTGTCTCTCAACATTCACATTTCCGATCTTATGGGCGAGGGCGTAAGCTTTTTTTTCATCATTAGTGCAAAGCAATCGCAAGGCATCAATCGCATGTTCTAATCTTCCAATCGCATTAATTCGGGGCGCGATCATAAACCCGACTTCATAAGGAGTGATTTTTTTGTTTTCGATGCCAGCCTGTTTAAGAATGTGTTTTATGCCAAAACGCTTTACTTTAGAAAATGATTCCAACCCGTATTTGACGAGTGAACGGGAAGGGCCGGTAAGGGGGACAAGATCGGCGATCGTACCGATGGAGGCAAGAGCCAAATAATCGGTCGCAAAATTGGACCGTAATAATTCATTGTTTGATTGTTTCATTGTTTCATTGTTGGAAAACGAATTAAATATTTCCTTAGCAAAAAAATAGGCGACGCCGCTTCCTGATAGAGCCGGAATATGAAAAATCGACTCGGCTTTTTTTGGGAGGGCCTCACCTTTTAAATGATGATCGGTGACAATTATTTTTATTCCTAAAGTGACAGCATATTCGATTTCTTCAACTTTGGTAATTCCATGATCAACGCTGATAATTAAGGCCGGATTAAATTCTTTTTTGACATTATCAATACCTTTTTTGGAAAAACCATAGCCTTCCAGTTTTCGGTGTGGAACGTAAGGCATGACTTTAAACCCTAAAAGATGTAAGGTCTCCCAAAGAATTGCGCCTCCGGTAATGCCATCGGCGTCGTAGTCAGTATAGACAACGATCATCTGATTTTTTTCTTTGATTTCTTTGAGAAGTTTTAAAATCTTTTTAAACGACGGAACATATTTTTTGTCAAAGTCAAAAAGAGAAATAGATAGTGGAGATGTTGGTTTGAGAAACTCATCAAGATTTTTTATCTGACGGGATTTAAGTAAAAGAGTGACGATTTGTTCGTTAGTAAATTTGTCATTAAACTTAAGCTCTTGTTTGTAGACGATTTCAGTCTGTGTAGTAGTGGAACGATTCATCGTTCCATAATAATACATTTAATGATAATTTTGGTGTGATAAATCACACCACTACTTAAGTAATTCATGCTGATTCTCAACAGATAACAAATTCGTCGATTCCAACTTCTGTCCCAACGATGAAAATGTTTTCGTCACCTGGGAGCTTTGGTTATAGGCGTTTGTCACATGTTTATTTAATATTGACAAAGCTTCGTCGGTCTTTTGGTAGTCTTTTTTGATTGCCTGCAAGATCTTTAAAATCTCTTTAGCCTTGGTTTCAATTTTTTCACCTTCAAATGAAATTAGAATAGCTTTAATATAAGCATAAAAACTCATCGGTGATACCGGAAGAACTCGATTTCGTCCGGCATAGTCAAATATGGTTTCGCTATTAATTAATTCATAATAAATACTTTCAGAGGGAACGTACATTAGGGCATAATCAACCGTTTTTTCTTCGGCCAATATATATTTTCTGGCAATGTCGTCAATGTGTTTTTTGACATCCCGTTCAAAATCTTTTTTTATGGCGGCTATTTCTTCTTTATTGGTTGCCTTGGCAATTTTTTTAAAAGTATCAATCGGAAATTTTGAGTCAATCGGAATTAAGCCTTGGGAGGTGATAAGGATGGCGTCGACGATTGATCCGGTCTTAAAATGATACTGGAGTTTATAGGAAGATTTTGGAAAGTTTTGCGCCAATAATTCTTTTAAAACATGTTCGCCGATGTTACCCCGCAGTTTCGGGGAAGTCAGGTATTCCTGTAATTCCTTCATCGACCGGCCGATCTCTGAAAACTCGCCGATAATTTTTTGAACGGAAGCAAATATTTCCAAATTTTTAGTTAGTTTTTGATCAACTGAGAGATTGGATGTTTTCAGCCACTCAACAACGTCTGACGATAGGGTTGTCCTTTCTTCAAGTTTATTAAGCCATGATTTGATAAAAAAAAGGATGGTTAAAACAGAAATTACAAATGAAACTATAAATATAGTTAAATTCATGAAGTAATTTTATCATAACGTCCAATGTCATTCCCGCCCCCGATCGGAGTCGAGGGCAGGCTCCGGCGGGAATCCAGACTAAAATCACCTTTTTAAAATGTATTAATAGTCTGGATCCCGTCGTCACGGGGATGACAAAAAATAGAAAATAATTATCTTAAAGACGGTCGTCCACAAGATAATAAGTAGTGGTGTGATTTACCTGCCTGCCGGCAGGCAGGTCACACCAAAATAATCAATTTAATGAATAATTTTGGAACGATGAATCGTTCCACTACGGGGGAATGACGTTTATTTTTTCTTTAAAGTATTTCTTATTGCAGTTCCTATTCCAACTGCCAATAATCCAAGAGTTGCGCCGCAATACATTGGTAGGTGTTCTCGACCTGCTCCTTTAAAAATCATTTCATAAATAGCGTATCCCCCCCAATAAGCGGTATAGCTAAAAGAGATAAACGACTATTTTTCAACCACTTTGGAGAAAATTTTTCACCAAGAGCTTGAATTCCAGTTTGATAATCTCCTTCTACATTATTGAATTCAGTTTTAAAAGATGAGGATTTTTCGGGCATATTTTTATATCAAACCTCCGCCTTTAAAGATTTTTGGCTTAAGCCATTCCTGACTGGTTGGTGGTTTTTCTGTCATAGTTTCTTTTTCCACTGACTCAATTGGTACAACTTTAGGTGTTTCCGGACTGCGGCCCGGCATAGAATTTATTACGGTTGGTTTTTTAAAAACTTTTTTAACCGCCCCTAATCGAAGTAAAGCGGCAATATGTTCAAAAGTATCGGCATTGGTTGAATAAGAAGTAAAGTTATTGGTTGAGGCGGCGGCACCGGCATATAAATTGGTCGCCATATCCCGATCAATTTCGACTTTCAAAGTTTGTAAAATTGACAAAATTAATTCGGAAATCGAAGAAATAGTTTTATTGACATAATTAACGGTGCCGAAATAAGCATTAGTTAAATGGCGATCAATATTGACAATATCTTTTCCTGTAAACTGGTTTTGATTATCAGTATAGATTGTTCCCAAGCTGTTTAAAGTTGGCGCATCAATGACAATAATCATATCAACCAGACCGCCTGTATAGGAAAAATTCACTTGATTGGACTGCAATTTTTGAAAGCCGGGTCGGGGAGTGACAATCAGGTTAAAAGCTTCTCCTTGAATGTTGTAATCAACTTTATCAATCGCACCATCGGTATAAGGAAAAGAAACCATCAGGCTATCGCCGCCAGCGCCAATGATATTTTGGAATTTATCAGAGGCGACTAAATCAGACTGCGGCCTTTGACTACAAACAAGAGAAACGGTTTTCCCCATTTTATTTAAGGCTAAATAAAAAGATGTTGATGCGGCAATCGCATCAATAGATGGATTAGGAGGAATAATAATGACCGCGGACCGGCACTTGGTGGTAATTTCCTGGATTCTTAGTAGGGTACTTTGGTTATTATCCATATTTCTTATAGGATAGATTTTACCACATCACCGGTCACAAAGTCAAGTGGCGGGCCAAAGATCATTCCCGCTTCCTGACCTTTCTTTACCTCGTTAACTGTCTTAGCGCGGATTTTTAAAGACACTAATTTAGTTTTTCCTATAAGTTTATTTTTTCTAAAGCATTCTAGTTGGTCACCCAGATTTATTTTTCCTTTTATGACTGAGACTCCAAAAATTTTTTCCCCTTCAATAATAAAGTTCGCTATGATCCGGGCTTCACCTTTGAGATTCTTTTCTTTTTCCTCTTTTTCTTTAATCAGATTGGCGACTTCGTTAAGTTCGTCCAGTAGCTCATAGATTATTTGATAGGATTTAATAATTACTTTTTCTTGTTTGGCGAGGTCCTCTGCTTCGGCACTGGTTTTAACCGTATAACCAATAATGATTGATTTGGTGGCTTTAGCTAAAAAAATATCGGATTTATTAATCTCCCCGACGGCTAAAAGAATAATATTAAGATTAAGATTGTCTTTTAGGGAATTTTTTAACGCTTCAACACTACCTTGAGAATCAGCCTTAATAATGACAGCCAGTTTTTTTTCAACCACGGGGACTTTCAAAACATCTTCTAATGTTAAGACCTTTTGAGGATTTGGTAATTGATCATTGATTATTGTTTGATCATTATTTGAAATTGATGATTGAGTTTTAATCATGCCTCCAACTTCAGGCATATCATTAAATCCCAAGACTTCAAATGGGTTGGAAGGTAATACTTGAGAAATGCTTGAACCTCGGTCGTTGATTAAAGACTTAACTTTTATTTTTTGATCATTAACAAAAAGAGTGTCAGCTATTTTTATCGTACCGTCTTTAATAATAGCGCTGGCAACAATTCCCCGTCGGTCTTTTTTTGTTTCAATAATATAGGCTAAAGCCGGGTTTTTTTCGTCGTAATTAAGTTTTAAATCAGAGGCAATAAAAAGAATAGTTTCTAAAAGTTCATTGATACCTTTGCCGGTTTTGGCGGAAACTAAAGCAACCGGAACCTCTCCGCCTTTGTCTTCAGTTATTACTTCATATTTCAAAAGATCGTTTTTGACTTTTTCCGGATTAGTCTCGGGTAGATCAATTTTATTAATAACAACGATAAAAGGGATTTTAGCGGCCTTGATATGAGAAATGGATTCAACGGTTTGAGGCATGACGGAATCTTTCCCGTCGATTAAGAGTAGGGCAATATCTGCTACATTGGCACCTCGGGCGCGAAGCCGTGTAAAAGCTTCATGACCAGGAGTATCAATAAAGGTAATTTTATTGGTTTTATATTCTTTAAACTCGGTTGCGATTTCATAAGCGCCGATTTTTTGAGTAATACCACCATATTCGCGATCGGTAATGTTACTTTTTCTAATATAGTCCAAAAGGGTGGTTTTTCCGTGATCAACATGGCCTAATATGGCGACGACTGGGGGACGGGATGGCATAAATTTCTAATTTCTAATTTCTAATTTCTAAAAAATCAACAATTACGCCTTTGGTTTTTCTTCACTAACTTTATTTTCAGGAGTGACTTCAGGAGCCGTGACTGATTCTTTTGTTTTTGTTTGCACAATGTCTATTTCAAATTCAGTTAATCTTGAGGCTAAATTAACATTGATTCCGCCTTTTCCAATAGCTAAAGGGGCTTCTTTTTCTTCTACGGTTACTTTAGCCCTTTTGTCCTTTTTATCAATCTCAACTGAAATAATTTTAGCCGGTGATAAAGCAGCGATTAAAAATAATTTTTCATCTTTATTCCATTGAATAATATCAATTTTTTCTCCTCCGCCCAATTCGTCAATGACAGTTTGAACCCGAACGCCTTTTTGACCAACACAAGCGCCAACAGGATCAACTCCGGACTGGGTTGAAGTAACAGCAATTTTAGTTCTTTCGCCCGGTTCGCGAACTACCTTTTTAATCTCAATGCTGCCATTGGCAATTTCTGGTACTTCCCGTTTAAACAACTCTTCAATTAGCTTAGGATGAGAGTGAGAAACTATAATTCTGGGATTGTCAAATTTATCATTGGAGATTTCTTTGAGATAAACAATCAGATTATCGTTAACTTTATATTGATAGTTATTCATCTGTTCTTCTTTGGGAAGAATAGCTTCGGCTTTGCCAATGTCAACTGAGGCGCTATAGCCGTCGTAACGAATGATTCGACCTTTGACAACTGTGCCAACTTGAGATTGATAATGAGCCGCCACGGTTTTTTTCTCGGCCTCTCTGATTTTTTGTAAAATGACTTGTTTAGCAGTTTGAGCGGCAATCCGTCCAAATCCCGGAGGAGTAATATCTTTGTCACTCTCAAATATTTTTGCCTCACCGGTATCTTTATTAACAATAGCTTTAATTTCTTCGATTTTTTCCGGATACTCTTTTTTATAGGCGGCCACAATGGCCAGTTCAATCGAAGAGAGAACATCACTAACCGAGATGCCCCTTTCGGTGGCGACCTGATTTAAAGCTAAGGAAAACTCACTTTTGATTATGGTCATATTGATTATTCAAAATTTATTTTTTGGGAGCGGCTGAGACTTCCTTCTTAGTTGGAGCCGCTTCTTTGGCCGCTGGTTTTTCTTTTTCACCTTCACCCGCCACCGGGACAGTTGTTCCTTCTTCGGCGCCCTCTTTGGCAGCCTCGGTGATAATTTCAGGAGCGGCAACGGCCGTTTCCGGGACAATATTTTCTTCTTTATGAGCAATAACAGAGACAACGACTTTTTCCGCCGGAGTCTTAACTTCATATTTATCGGATTTTTTCAGATCAACCACCTTGATTTCTTGACCAATTTCCTTTATGGCAGAAATATCAACTTCAATATGTGACGGAATATCTTCAGGTAAAGCTTCAACTAATAGAGTGTCAGAAAGAATCAGGAGAACGCCGGCTTTTTGAGAAACCGCCTCCGATACTCCGATGGTTTTAACCGGAACGGCTGTTTCGATTTTTTTAGAAAGATCAATCTTTCTAAAATCAATATGGAGTAAAAAACCTGACACCGGATGTTTTTGAATAGTTTTTATTAAGACAGGAATATTATCTTTATCTAACGATAGATAAACAACACCGGTTTCACCGACTTTTTTATAGGTTTTGATCAAATCTTTTTGTTGAACAGAAACCGATTGGGATTTGAAGTCCGGACCATATATGTTACCGGGAACTAATCCCTGCTTGCGAATCTTATTTAATTTTTTACCAAAAACCTGCCGTAGTTCTACTTTGAGAGACACTTTTTCGGAGGAATTAGCTGATTTTTTACTGATCATATAATTTTTATAAAATTTATAATAGTTATAACGATTATTTAATTCTACTCTCTTGTCAACTCGATAAGAAAAATTTTATCGGTTGATAGGCTAGTATTATAGACGATTTGATTATCTTTAACAATGGGAGAAAAATTTTGGTTAAGTACGGAAATGTTTTTGTCTAACTGATACTCTAATATCAGGTCGGAATTTTTGGCGCCAATCTGTTTTTGAACAATTAGTTGATAGATACTTCTTCCTTTTTTCAAAGGTTCATTTAGTTGATAATTAATTTTTATCTCGACGGTTTTTCCCGGTGCCAGTTCAAAAAAAAAGCCAGCCAGTTTATACTGATCGTCTATTTGATTGACATCCTCAACTAAGACACCGTCTTTGGTGATTTGATTGAGAGTAGAGTTTAAAGGCAGAAGAATCTGAAAATAATTGCGGTAATATCCGGTTGGGAAAATTTCCGCCGGCGATTCGTTTTTGTACTGAAGAGAAAGAAGATGGGTAATTCTGCCTTGAGAATTAATATTAACTTTTAGGTTAATAAAACGATTAATGAAAAAATTAGCCTTATTGGCTCCAACATTAGCATCATAGGGAAAGACATAATCGGTAATGCAATTTTCTGATAAAGTACATTTGGGATCAATCACCCGGCCGGACCAAAAAGATGAGTCAAAAAACGATTGCAGATTTTGATCTTCCAAAAAAACGGTAATCTGTTTTTCATCAAGGGATTTTTTTATTTGAGAAAATAAAGTTTTGACATTAACGGTATTGAAATTATTTTGTAACTGCCTAACTAAAGAGGATAAAAATGTTTTTTTTTGAATCGAACCCGGAAAAAAATTTTTTTCCACATAAAATTGAGTTTTTAAATAAAAATTTTTAGCATTAATATATTCCTTAAAATCAGGTAGATATAGGTCGCCAAAAGCATAAAGAATATTTTCGACGGCAGTGGTTGTAAATAGAATTCCGCCGGAAAAATCAGTCATTTTCATTTCTTTTTCCAGAAAAAATAAGGCTTTTTGATAGTTAGTAAAAAAATCAGGTGAAAAATTTGAATCTCTAAAAAACCAATGAGGAACACTAAGATATTTAGCAATTGGTTTTGGCGGATCAAGGTGAACGGTCAGCTGGCCATCGGCATCATAGATATCATAAACCTTAATATTGCTAATATTATAATTACCAATTTCAAAAATGCCGAATGATCCGATAAAAC
>Ga0209211_10012376_pt1 | contig 10741 bp, 13 predicted proteins | sample RifGroA2_FD_183992 | JGI IMG/M metagenome (GOLD analysis project Ga0209211, IMG submission 183992) | Groundwater microbial communities from Rifle, Colorado, USA - Groundwater A2 (SPAdes) (version 2) | ecosystem: Environmental > Aquatic > Deep subsurface > Groundwater | place: Rifle, Colorado...
TTTTCAACTTGAGTTTTGTAATAGCCGCCAGTCGCAACATCCAGTTGCCCCGTAACAAGCTCAGTTACTTTCGTTCCAAAAAGATTCCACACATTCTTGAGGAATGGATCCCCTTCTCTTTGCACGAAAGGAATTGGATTTCCCTCATATGCGGCTGCTTGCAAAGATAAAATTAGAATAAATGTCACAACTAAAGCGAAAGCCATTACAGGATAAGTTGCTTGTTCGTCATTCTCATGTTTCTTGTAACAATATGAAATTGAGAACAATACTGCCACTGGAATAAACTTTAGCCATAATATGTCCGAATTGTATAAGACCCCATATCCGAAGAAATCAACAATCAGTAATATAGGTGTTAGTATGTTTGCAAAGACTTTATTATTTTTTTCTTCATTGTGGATATATCCATAGCCGAATGCTAAAATAAACAGAAAATGGGCTACTGCCCTGAAATTTAGCATCCAGCCTCTGTTTAGCATAAAGAAGGAAAAAATAAGATAAGAAAACATTACGCTTAGGAAATTTGGTATTTCATGTGATGCTCCGTGTTTTTTATATGAATGATAAATCACAAAGACCAGGATTATGAGTCCTATGGCAATTAACCAGTAAACCCAGTTTGGAATATTGAATGCAAACCTTAAACTGTCAGGAAAATAGTTTGCAGCCAACCGGTTTATTCCAATTATCGCAAGAAAGCCAAGTCCAATAGCAACATACTGTTTTTTGACAATGTCCAGAAGCATGTTAAAATATAAAAGTCCCATATAAATGCTCGAGGTAATTATAGAAAAGAGGGTGATCTGAAATGTCCTGTCAATTTGAGTAAAAGGAAAGTCAAATCCTGTATATGGAGGTATATTACCGTAAGGAAAAAGGTCAAGAAGCCATATCATCAGTGCCAAGGCAACAAATAATCTTGTGAAATCATGATACTTAAAAAATGTTCCAAGCCCGTAAAGTATAAAACCGACAATCACAAGAACCGTAATGAGCCCCGCCAAGGTCACTGTGTTAGTTAAGAAGCCTTGTATTGGGAACCTCTCCTTGAAGGATGGCACATATTCGTAAATGAACCAAATAATAAGAATAAAAATAACTGCCTTTATCCAGAAACCGCCGCTTGATACCCTTTCTCTTGCCAACCCCCCATAGTACATCAGTCCCTTTCCAATTGCGCTTGCTTCTTTCTCCCCTTTTTCTGCAGGGTCTTCTTTGGGAGAGTCTTTAGTTGCATCAGCCATTTTTCTATTTCTTTCTTTTTCCTCAGTTTTTAATTTTTGCCTTCTTAACAAATGATTATCATATATTTCCTCTGCATCTCTTTGGTTCCTTGAAAATCCAACAAGTTTTCCGTCAATATAAATTTCCCAAATTCCTTCTACAGTCCTTTTTAGCAAATCACCTTCAACCATTAAATTGGAAAATAAGAATATATAGAATTCTTCAGCACCTCTTTTCCAGCAATTAAAATAAGCATTATAATTCTAAACCAGGTCAACAAGGAGCTCGACTATTTCAACGTCTTCAAACGGCTCCAGCCTTATGTAGTTGTTTCCTTTTGAAATCTTTGTGTTAATCTTTTCTGTGAATACTGATTTGGAAGTGTCAACGGTCTCTGCCTTTCCATTGATGTCCATCTTTACCCTTTTCTGCTTTCCGTCATCAATCAGTTTTATCGTTACAACAACATTCGCATCACCATTTCTTATCCTGGTGAAAGCCTCGTCTGAAACCTGGAAGTAGTACGTCTTTGTCTTTGGCTCTTTGTAATCAAGTGAAATCCTTATCTGCTCTATTGAGTAAGTTCCCTTTTTTGTCTTGAACACGATGTTGTTCTCTCCAGCGTTAAGGACATTTTTCGGAATTGCCTGGTTGTACGGCTTGTCGCAGACAGGATTGTTTGAAAATACTTTCTTGTTGTTGACATAAATCTCAAGGTTGCTTATGTCACGGACACTGCTGCAGTAGGGAATGAATTTCAGGTTTGCAAGGTCAGCTGCCTGCAGCTCATTTTCAGTTATGACAAATATGTTCTCGCTTTCCTGCCTGCTCTTGTCAGTTATGTCGCCAATTATCTTTATGTTATCAAGGCTGTACTCGTTAGTTGACCAGAATTTTGCGCCGACAGATGAAACGGAAAATTCAAGCGTATTTGAATCCATCAGTTTTTTCCTGTCAAGCTTGATTGGATTGATGATGTCCTTTGTGATTTCGCTCTCAAAAATCAGGTCGTTATTAAGCTTGATGGCCAGTTCGCCGCTCCTTTTTTTCGTGGTGAAGGAAAGCACGGCATTGTCAACATCTGTGTTTTCAAGGTCAAAGTCCCATTTGAAGTCTTTCTTGTTGAACCAGCCGTTCTGGACTATGAATGGGTTTGTGCTTGCAATTTCCTTTGCATTCACAGATTCCTGCAGGAAGATGTCAGGCAAACTTTTCTCGCTTTCCAGGTCAGATGAAGTGCTTAACGCTCCAGGCGCTACTTTCAGCAATGAGCCCGCTCCAGTGCCTGTTCCTCCGTCTAAATTCTCTCCATTATCAAGTATCTGCTCCCTTTCAGAATCAGGCAAAAAGATTATGTAGAGAATTATCAACCCAGCTATGATGGCTATCAGCAGCGCAGCATTCATCGCTGCCTTTTTGTTTGATTTGTTTATTTTCATTGTTGAAATCTTAATTACTTCGCTTGGAGCGAAGGATATCTAGGCTCGCCCCCAAATCGCTGGGGCTCGCAGCCATTGCTGCTGCAAACATACAGGCTCGCCTCATTACGGGCTCGCTGGTTCTTCATGCACCAGCTCTCCTGGCAGTATTGTGCAATATGATTGGCGGATTCCTTCTCTCGCGGAGCTTTTTGAAAGGAAGCCAGTGATTTTTTTGTTTCTTTAAGCCTCTTAGGCTGAATTGTGCCTTCGCAGAGGCATTTCTCAAATTTGATGTTTGTGGAATACACTGTTTTAACTACAATTGTGTAAATAATTCAGCATAAACCTATTTAAATCTTACTATTTTGTACTCACAGAATGAAGCTCGTACACCAAAACCTCAGGAACGGGGAAATAAAGATTTTAGTACAGGACCTTGATGATATATGGTATTTGAGCAATATCATCGAGCCAAAGGATTTTGTAGAAGGAAAAACATTCAGGAAGATAAAAGGAACATCAACTGATGAAAAATCAAAGGATGCGACCAAAAAGGCAGTTTTTCTTGGAATTGAGGTTGAAAAGGTCGAATTTTCCAAGTCAAGCAACAATTTGAGGGTTTCAGGAGTTATAAGGAAGGCGCCTGAAGACATACCTTTAGGGGAACACCATACTTTCAATATCGGCGAAAACACTGTAATTACAATAATCAAGGAGCATTGGCTTAAGTACCAGCTTGACAAGCTGAGAGAGGCGTGTTCTGAGCAAAAATCAAGCTTGTTGATAGTCTGCCATGACAGGGAAGAGGCTTATTTCGCATTGTTCAAGAAATACGGCTATGAAATTCTGTCCCATATACAGGGAGAAGTCCAAAAGAAACGGGATGAAAACATCAAGAAGGAGAATTTCTATAAAACAATCATCAAAAAGATTGAAGAATATGTTGAAAGGCTTGGAATCAAGCAAATAATATTGGCTTCTCCTGCATTCTGGAAGGAAGACCTGATGAAGGAATTGCATGACAATGAGCTAAAGAAGAAGATAATTCCTGCAACTTGCTCTTCTGCAACAAAGAATGGCATTGAGGAAGTGATAAAGAGACCAGAAGTAAGGGAAGCGCTAAAACAGGAACGAAGTGCAAAAGAGATGATTAAGGTGGAAGAATTATTCACAGAAATTGCAAAAAACAACATGGCAGTTTATGGATTAAAGGAAACAAAAGAGGCTGCAAATCTTGGTGCAATAAAAGAGCTATTACTCACGGATTCCTATATCCAAAAATCAAGGAATGAGAATTTCTACAATGAAGTTGAGCAGATAATGAGGACAGTTGACAAATCAAAAGGCGAAGTTGAAATAATATCCACAGAGCATGAAGGAGGAAAAAGACTAAACGGGCTTTCCGGAATCGGTGCAATCCTGAGGTTTAAGCTGAGGTATTAGGTAATTCTAAGTTATTCAGCAAAAATCAAGTCTGAAGTTGCCATCTTTTTTTGACGAAAAGACTTGATTTTTGCAAATAAGGAAAAAATAGAAATTTTGGATTTCTTACTATCTATTTTTCTTCAGTAAGGTAAGCGTTGCAATGTTTGAGGAATGTTTTTGCATTTTCTATTGATTCATTTGCAGGCTCAATATTTGCCTGAGCAATAGTATTGTATGTAAAATTTCCTCTTTTCTTTTTTTCTATTTTGAAAATCTCAAGGAGGCTTTCTGCTTTTACTATCATCTTTTTGTAAATTAACAAGAGCTCCATATCTAATATTCCATTATCAATAAACTTCTCTTTGAAAGAGCCTAATGTTTTCTTATGCACTTCTGGAGCTTCCGTTTCAATATTTTTGGAGAGAAGCATTGCTTTTGCTGAGTAAAATATTGAATAATAGCAATGGCTTATGACTCCGCTGTAAAAAGTTTCATCTTCTGGTATGTCAAAATCGTTGAGTATTTTATTGCTTGATGTTTTTAACAGTAAAGTTGCCATGTTCATTTCTGTTCTGGCTCTTTTTAAGTATAGCTTAACCTTTGAATCCATTTTGCAGACCTCTTAAGAGTATTTTATAATACGGCTCTAGTCCATAAATTAAGATATGGTTTTTTGCACATTCTTTTCCAAAGTTGAACTCATTGTTTATGAGCATTTGGTAAAATTCTTCTTCTGTAAATACAAAACCATGAACTTCAGGAACAGTCAATTCTCCTTCTTTTAAGGCTATTTCAAATGGTTTTTTATTTTTATCATTAGGGATAATGATTGCAATGTCAAGATCAGAATTGGCTTTTTGCTTGTTTTGAGCATAGCTTCCAGTTGCTATAAAAGTATAATGAGCTTCTTTTATCTTTTCTTGAATCTGCCACATTACTTTTATTGGCAGATGTGTACTTTTTTCTTTGATTGAAATCTCTGCCATGATAAAATAATCGAGAATTTGTGTTCTTTCATTTAGCTTGTAAACATTCGTATTCCCTCGCATTTCCTTCTTTATGATTGTTTTTTGTGCAAACTTATCCAATGCTTCAAAAACATAATGATGGGACTTGTTCTTTGTGAGGATTTTTATTTCTGATAAGGTGAAATCTTTCCATGGTTGTTTGATGAAAGGGATAAACAAAGCTATCTCTTTCTTTAATTGTCCATTTTTCTGGATAGTTTTGTCCATTTTTTTGGATTTGGTGTTTTGTGGCATTTTTATTATTCTCTAATCTCTTCAATTCTTATTTTTCTTCTTGAAAGTTTTTTAGCCAATGAAAGGTTCCAAATATAAGCTACCTTGCCCATTTTATCTATAGCTATTTTGTTTATGTCTTGCAGATAATCAAGTACAACAAGGTAAGTTTGCCACATGACTTTTTTTGGCAATTTTTTCCATAATTCTGTCCTATTGTAGTCTCCGCTGAATCTGTCAATTGTTTTTTCCACCATTAGGACAGTATCTAGTGTGGGCGACCTTACAAAAGGGTTATTTAATAGCTGCTTTTGCATAGCAATGCTAATATATCAATTGATATATTAATCTTTTGCTTTCTATGGTTTGTTTTTATAACTATAAACAAAAACACAGCCGAGCCTGATGGCAACTTCAGACAAAAGGCTTGATTTTTGCAAATAAGAAAAAAATAGAAATTTTGGATTTGATGCGTTAAAATGATGTAAAACAGGTGTTAAGTTCAAAAAAGATAGATAGATTTCAACCTCATATTTTTTGAGCTTTATAAAACAAAACATTTATATATCTATGATATATATCTGTAATATATCCCACTGGTGACTTCCATGAATTTCACTTACAAAGGAAAACCAATACTCCCAACTAAAACAGCATTAAATGAATTGAGTGAAATTAATGTAAATTTGTATGAAATCCCTGAAATTTTAGAAAAAGGATTTGAAGTCAGAAAAAGAGCGAAGAACATTACTGAAAGAGGTATCCAAAGAGGAAACAAAGTGATAAATGTTGTAGTAGTTGATTTAGGAAATTACTACAAGTTAATTCATGCAGGCGAATTTACATTAAGTAAAAAATTTAAGAAACTAATGAGGGATAAAAATGGAATTTGAAAATCTAAAGCTAAAATGTGAATGTGGCGGAAAGATGGAAAAGATAAGAACTGAATGGAAAGGAATAGAAGTAAGAGGATGGAAATGCAGTAAATGCGATGAAGAAATAATAAATCCATCTGATGCACAAAAAGCGTTAGCAATGGAAAGAGCAAGAAGTAAAAATCTTCTAACAGTAAAATTAAGGAGAGTAGGAAAAAGCAATGTTGTTACAGTGCCACAGCCAATAATGGAAGCTGAAAACTTAAAAGAAGGTCAAAAATTGGAATGGAAGATAGAAGCTGGTAAATTAATTTTGACTACTTAAAATATTGAATAATAGAAATGGCTTATGACTCCGCTGAGATATTAAGCTTCAGTCCCAAAACCTGTACCTTATCAAATAGAAAGCAGCTTTCAAGCCATCTCTCCATGTTATTTTCTTTCCTTCGCTGAACTTCCTTCCGTGGAAATCAATTGGAACTTCGTAAATCATGAAGCCTTTCTTCAGAATCTTTGATGTGATTTCCGGCTCAAAGTCAAACCTTCTGGCCCTTAGCTTTATCGATTCAATAACTTCTTTTCTCATGACCTTGTACCCTGTTTCCATGTCCGTTATCCTTGCACCGTATAATAAATTGGTCATCATCGTGAGGCCGACATTTCCCAGGTAATGAATCTTATACATCTTGTCAAAATTTTTCTTGATAGCGTCGATTCTTGAGCCATAGACAACTTTTGTTCTGTTCTCAATAATCGGTTTCAAAAGCTTCCCATATTCCTTTGGGTCGTATTCCATGTCAGCATCCTGTATTAGAAGGACATCTCCAGTTGCCTTTTGCAATCCTGTCCTTATCGCAGCGCCCTTGCCCTGGTTTATTCTGTGGTGCAAAATCAAAATATTTTTTCCTTTGATTTTCTCAAGGGATTTTTCGGTATCGTCAGTTGAAGCGTCATTCACGATGATGATTTCCTTTTCTATACCTTTTAGTTTCTGCCGATTTACTTTTTTTATGACAGAAAGAATGCTTTTTTCTTCATTGTAAACCGGCACAATAATTGAGAGCTTCATTTGCCGTACACATCCAGGATTTTTTTTATTATGTTAGTTGTTGAATAACCTTTCCTGGCTTTTGCCAGAATCACTTTTCCATTGTTCGATTCAACAGCACTTTTTTCAACAATTTGGCTCATTTTGTAGTCTCCTGCCTTTACGTGGAAATCTGGCCTGAGCTTCAGAATCCAGCTGCTTGGCTCTTTTTCGCTGAAAAGAAAAACATAGTCAACAGATTCAAGGGCCGCAACAACCCTTAATCTTGAATTTTCATCATTTATCGGCCTTTTGTCGCTTTTATTCAATTTGACACTTTTGTCCGTGTTAATTCCTACGACAAGCACATCGCCTAATTTTTTGGCTTCCTCAAGGTAAGAAATATGGCCTGCGTGAAGTATGTCAAACACGCCGTTTGTTGTCACTATTTTATTTCCATCAGATTTAAGCCTGGAAATTATATTTTCCAGCTCTTTCAGCTTTTTTATCTTGCTTTCAATGGTTCTTTTTGTCATCTTCAATAATCCACTTTGCAGCGTCCAGCAAATCTTTTGCGACAAAATCCGGATTTACTTTATCCATGAATTTCTTGCCGTAGCCTGTGAGGACATGAACAGTTTTTAGTCCTGAATTTTTTCCAAATTCATAATCTGATTTTTTGTCCCCTATCATGTAGCTGTTTTTCAGGCATATTTTAAATTCTTCCTTTGCGAGCAGCAAAAGCTTCGGTTTTGGCTTGCGGCAGCCGCAATCCTGCCCTGAAGCATGCGGGCAATAATATGTTTTCGCAATTTTTATCTTGTTTTTTGCAAGCTCTTTCACGAGATGATTGTTGAATTTCAGAAAATCTTTCTCTGTGTACATTTTTCTTCCAATTCCGGATTGATTTGTAATTATGATAAGGATAAAATCCTTCAGAAGATTCAGGCCTTTTGCTGAATTTGGAAGCAAAATACAGTCTTTTATCTTGTATGCGTATTCTTTTTCCTTGATTATAACGCCGTCCCTGTCAAGGAAAACTGCCTTTTTCATAGGTTATGGAGCTCTCTTTTAATCTCGTCAATTGTCACGGACGCTGTGCCTATCTTTCCTACCTTTATCCCTGCTGCAACATTTGAAATTTCTGCGCATTCTTTTAATGAAGCTCCTGAAGCCATCGCAAGCGCAATTGCAGCCACAACTGTGTCTCCTGCCCCGATTATGCTGTACACTTCCCTTGCCTTTGCAGGGATGCTTGTGACTTTTCCATCCAGCTCAAATAATGACATTCCTTTTTCGCTTCTCGTTATGAGTATGTTTGAGTTGATGCTCTTGACGAGTTTTTTTCCAATCTTCATTATATCTTCATCATCCCCCTCTTCCATCTGCGCGAGCTGGCATGCTTCTGCCGTGTTTGGAGTGATTAAGGTTGCATTTTTGTAGAATTCCCTGTGCTCTGGCTTTGGATCAACTATGACAGGCACGCTGCTATTTCTTGCAATTGAAATCGTCTCTTTTGTAATATTTTTTGTAACAACCCCTTTTGCGTAATCTGATATGACGATAACATCAACATTTCCTATGTTTTTCTTTACAAAATCAATCATGGATTTTTCTATTTTCTCGTGGATGTGCTCTTTTTTTTCGTAATCTACCCTTATCAGCTGCTGGCCTCGTCCCATGACTCTTATTTTCTGGATTGTCGGCTTGTCTGAATCAATGACAATTCCTTTTGTGTCAATGTTTATTTTTTCCAATTCATTGACCAGAGTTTTTCTTGCCTCATCATCCCCAACAATTCCGACCATTGAAGCATGCCCTCCTAATGAGGAAACATTTGCAGCAACATTTGATGCCCCTCCTGGAGCAAAAGTCTCTTTTCCGACATGCACAATCTGCACAGGAGCCTCCGGGCTTATCCTTGAAACATCTCCCCAGAGATATTTGTCTAGCATTAAGTCTCCTATCACAAGTATTCTTTTGTTTTTGAATTCGTCCAGTATTTTCATTATTCTTGAGTTATCCATAAAGCCACCTAAAATAGTCCCTTATCCCGTCTTTTAATTTCCATTCTGCCTCAAATCCCATATATTTCTTTGCTTTTGAAGTGTCTGCTTGAGTATTGTTTTGATAAGTGCCTTTGTAAGGATTATCAAAATATTTCGGCTGCAGGCTTGTACCAAGCACCTCATTCAGGATTTTGACAAGCTCATTGAAATCAGTCGCAATTCCTGTTCCGACATTGCAGATGCAGCTCTTTTTTGCTTTTGCCGCCATTATTGTGGCTTTGACAATATCTTTGATATAAATGTGGTCTCTTTTTTGTTCTCCCCACTTGAAAATCCTCGGCCTTTTTCCGGATTTCATTTGCTGTCCAAGGTGATAAATCATTGACGCAGGCCTTCCTTTGAAATGCTCCCTTGGCCCAAAAACATTGAAATACCTCAATCCAATAATATGCATCTTGTCAAAGTACTCCTCAGCAATCTTATCTATGATCAATTTTGATTTTGCATAAGCGCTCAAAAGCTCTTTTTTCTGATCCTCTTTCATCGGAACGGGCCCGTTGCCGTACATGCTTGCAGAAGAGGCATAAACCAGCTTTGCATTTTTCTTGATGGCAAATTGAAGTATGTTTTTGAATCCTTCAACATTTGAGTTCATCACTTCCCTGTCATCATGATATCTTGGGTCTGTTATTGCAGCCTCGTGATAGATGGCATCAAAATCTTCATTTATGCCAAACTTTTTTGAAAGATCTGCCTTTATCACTTTGCCCTTGAATTCTTTTGTATTTTCTGTACTTCCAGAATGCAGGCTGTCTATTATTGTTACATCGTCACCTTGCTTTTCTAATTCAAGTGCCAAGTTAGAGCCGATAAATCCAGAGCCTCCTGTAACAAGAACTCGTGCCATTTTATTTCCTGAAAAGCTCCTCATCAACTAGTTCGCAGATTATGTGAAGAATCATGAGATGGGCTTCCTGTATCCTTGGGGTATTTTTTGACGGCACTATGATTTCGATGTCAGAAGTTCCTTTCAGCAATCCTCCATCTTTTCCATACAATCCGATGATTCTCATTTTCATTTTCTTGGCTTCCTTTACAGCATTCACAAGGTTTTTTGAGTTTCCGCTTGTTGACAATGATATGAAAATGTCGCCTTCATTTCCCAATGCCTCAATCTGCCTTGAGAAAACATTATCATAAGAATAATCGTTTGCAATCGCTGTTAATATTGAAGTGTCTGTCGTAAGCGCAATTGACGGTAGCGCCTTTCTTTCCATTTTGTATCTTCCAACGAATTCTGCAGCAATGTGCTGTGCCTGTGAAGCCGAACCGCCATTGCCTGCCAAAAGCACCTTTTTGTTTTTCTTGAATGCATCCACTATCATTTTTACGCATTGTTCAATCTCCGGAGCTTTTTCCTTTACAAGCGCTTTTGTTTCCACGCTTTCATCAATCATAGCCTTTATTGTGTTTTGCATTTTAGTATTACCTTTTCATACCTTATTTATAAAGGTTT
>Ga0209211_10012378_pt1 | contig 10738 bp, 10 predicted proteins | sample RifGroA2_FD_183992 | JGI IMG/M metagenome (GOLD analysis project Ga0209211, IMG submission 183992) | Groundwater microbial communities from Rifle, Colorado, USA - Groundwater A2 (SPAdes) (version 2) | ecosystem: Environmental > Aquatic > Deep subsurface > Groundwater | place: Rifle, Colorado...
CGGAATAATTTTCACGATAATCGCGTTTTCGCCAGGTACGCAGATCTTGTCCGATAGCGACGCGGAAAAAATAAATTTTTCCTATTTTCCCGCTTTTCAATATTTCTTTGATCCGCAAAAAGGGTTTAAAAAAATGGAAGTTGTACCCTACCCACAAGCTGACACTGCTTTTTCTGAGGAGCTCGGGCAAGCGTGATAGACCGCTTAGATTATGCGAGAGCGGTTTCTCCATAAAAATCGCTTTGGGCTTCAACGCCAAACACTTACTGAGGGTCGGAATATGCTTAAAAGTTTCGTTGGTGATAAAAATTATTTCAAAAGGACCATGCTTTTTAAATTCACTCCATGTTCGAGCAGTTTTTGCAACAGGCAAATCTTTACGCTGTGACAAAATCACTACGTCGGTAGTGTATTTTTGCAAATTGGCGTAATGTCTCTGGCCGATGGAACCAAACCCGATGAGACCAACTTTCATAGTAAAATTATTTTTTGGCAACTGCTTGCATGCGCTCAATGAGCTTCGCTTGATTTTTAAATAGAATCTCCGCAAGTGCCCACTCCTCGGGAACATCAATGTCTACGGAACGCCATTCCGGACAGACGACTGTTTCAGTTTTTTTGGTAATGATTTTTTTCTCACTAAGAAGCGCCTTAGTCTCAATAATATAAACGAATCCATTGTAACCATGAAGTGCAGCTTTTTCAGGTCCAACCGAGAGGTTGGCTGGCATTGCTGTGGAGACATCTTTAACCCAAACTAAATCTTTAGGCTTGGGACGGGTAGCGCATACGGTAACTACGGTCGTAGCCTGGGAACTTTTCATGAATTGCCAGCATTTTGTGATATCTTTGAGTTCCCGCAAGGGCGAAGTGGCCTGAAGAAGCAGCACGTAGGATGGTGAGTAATTCTCTTCTTTTTGGAGCCTGGATAGAAGGTGAAGAATACTATCAATAACACGTGAGGAATCCTGGGCCAGCCGAGCAGGCCGTAGAAATGGAACTTCCGCGCCATATTTTTTGGCAAGTGCGGCGATCGCAGATGAATCTGTATCAACGATTATTCGATCTACAAACGACAACTTTAAAGCTTGATCAATCGCGAGCGAGATTAGTGGTCTGCCACAAAATAGCTTAATATTTTTGTGTGGAACTCGCTTGGACCCACCGCGAGCGGGAATAATTACTAAAACATTCTTTTTTGCCATAGCATTAACTTGCCTGGTGCCTTAATTTCCACTCTCCATTTACTTTTTCCCAAAGATGCGGCGAGCGGGCGGCGTCAATCACTTCCCAGAAACGCGCTTCGGAGATACCCATATAGTCCAAAAATTCTTTGAAATATTTTTTGGGGAATTCCTGATCATAACGGCGTACCAGCGCCACCCCCTCTTCGCGGGTAATTTTATTGGTCCGAATTTCCTGAGCGGCATCGTAGCTCGCCCGGCCGAGACCAAATTTAATGAGAGTGGTGTAATAGTGAAACGGATCAATCTTGTCATCAATGCTGCTATATTTTGAATAGCTCCCCTCGGTCCTCTCGTCGTTCGCTTGAAAACCGGTGTGTTCCACGGCGTAGTAATAATTTTCCTGCGGATCCCATTTGAGGTAGTAGCTCAGATAATGCACTTGCATACCAAGCGCCTTTACTTCTTTGGCCGGAGCGGGAAGATACGGATTGAGGTCATTAATAGATATATTGCAGTTCTTCACGAGGTCCGTAGCTTTTACCCCGCCTAAATATAGCGTGTCCAGGGTAACGTCTTGAGCAAAAAACTTTTCATCCATGGTTGGCACGTCATTGTCCTTAATGTTGTTACCGTACTCGGCTGGATTTTCTCCGTAAAAAATAAGCGGTATTTTATGCGTGAGAGCTGTCTTCGGACCAACATGCTTCTGCCCTATAATGAAAGGTTGGAATGGGTGTACTAAATTTTCAAATGCCAGTCGGGTAAGAAGCCCATGCACTCGTCCATTTGGTGTGAAAAGAATATTATCAAAGCCGCCCCGGTGAATCCAGTTCTGCATATTGCGCCAACCCACATCGGTATAGAGGTGCGGCGACCAGGTCACCGTCAGGGGATTCATGTCATATTTATATTTCAAAATATGTGAGACATAAGCGCTGTCCTTGCCACCGCTTCCTGGCACAACGCAGTCATAATTCCCATCATGTCTCCGATAACGATCGCACAAATCACACAGCTCTTTTTCTCGCTTTGCCCAGTCAATCGCGGTGTCTTTCATCTCGGCAAAACGACACGCGTCGCAGATCCCACCACCGCCAAAACCAAGAGTTTCTTTTCGCTCACCTTTCTGAGCTTTAAACTCTACTGTTGAATTCGGTCGCTGGTTGGAAATAACGCATTTGGTGCAAAATACTACTTTCGATGGCAACCCATACTTTGAAATAGCCTCATCCATACACAATTAAATTAACTCGACAAAATTTTTAATGATGACTAGCCCCACCTGACCACTTTTCTCCGGATGGAACTGGCAGCCGTATATATTATCTTTCCGAAAGACCGAGCAAAAATCCTGGCCACCATACCTTGTGGTCGCAAGGATCGTCTCTGGTTCAGTTGGTTTAAAAATAAATGAATGAACAAAATAGACACTGTCAGCGGCACTCTGTATGCCTTTGAAAATTGTTCCTTGCCACTGGCCTGCCGTCGGCTCCGCAATTTCATTCCAGCCGATATGCGGTACTTTGGTTCCTGGAGCAGGCGCGGAAAAGCCAACAACATCGCCGGTAATCAAACCAAGCCCATCAAACTCGCCAAACTCATAACCTTTGCTCATCATAATCTGCGCCCCCAGACAGATGCCAAACATCGATTTCCCGCTTTGGGCGAACTCTACTACGGCCCCATCTAGACCTCTCACCTTAAGGCCCTGCATGCCGGCCTCAAAAGCACCCACTCCTGGCAGAACGAGAGCGTCGGCCGATCGGATATCAGTGGCTTCTTCTGTGACGATAACATGTGAGGAAAATTGTTTAAAGGCCTTTACGGCACTGTACAGATTTCCTACTCCATAGTCAACAATACAAATTGTCGGTGTGGTGTTCATAAACGGACGCTCACATGATTCTCGGCCAACTCGTGTTTTACCGCGCCAATGGCAATCTCATTATAATGAAAAATGGAAGAAACAGCTACTGCGTCGGCCTTGCCTTCCACGCATACCTGCCGGATAGACTCGACGTCGCGTGCGCCTCCGTGAGCAATAACCGGCACCGGAGAAAAAGAAGTAACTGCCTTAACTAAACCAAGTTCAAACCCGGTTTTCGTTCCATCGTGGTCAATGGAAGTAATGATAATTTCACCAATCCCACGCGCCAGCGCCTGTCGTATCCACTCAACAACGTCAACACCGCTTCGTTCTCGGCCGCCATCAGTATACGCTTCCCATTTCCCTATGGCCACTCGTTTCGCCTCCACATAGAGAACAATACACTGAGAACCAAAAAATTTTACCGCTTCCGATAAGAACTCCGGATGCTGAACTGCATACGTGTTGATGGCCACTTTGTCAGCTCCGGCCCGTAAAGCATTCGTAATATCATGAATTGAACGAATACCGCCGCCGACCGTCAGCGGGACAAAAATTTTTTCCGAGACTGATTTAAGCAGTTCAAAATCCAAATTTCTCTGGTACAAACTCGCGACGATATCAAGATAAATAAGCTCATCAGCGCCTTCAGCGTAATATTTTGCCGCCATTTCCGCTGGCTGGCCAACGACACGCAGAGCCTCGGTGTGAACAGGTTTAACAACATTTGGCCCCTTAATATCAAGACGGGGAATAATACGGACGTGTGGCATGGACGTAGAAACAAAATAGACTAGCTATTTTTAGACTAATTTTAGAGAAATATTTGACTTAAGCAAGCAATTCATCTATAGTAGATTACTACATTTTTACGAAAGTATCAAGGGTTTATATGAAGGCTTGTTTTGTATTACAACGTCGCTTTGCCTATATTGGACACTATCTGGCTTCGACCTTAAAAGAAAAATATGGTCTGATTGATATATGCGCCTACGTCCAATTGCGCTCTAGTTACACATTCCTAAAAAACCAAACTGATATCTCTTACAGTTCTCTCCTACTTGACGAAGACATCCACAAAACATACCGAACAGAAAAACTAGATTTAGATTATTTACGAAATTTTGAAAAAGAATATGGCCTTCCCAACTTGTGGCCCTATATTGCTGTCGACAGAATAATCATGCACAACCAGCTAGTCCGAGAATACCCCCACGACTTTCCCCCCTATACTCATGAGGAGATATTAAAAATTGCGCAGGTAAATATAAAAAACATCATCAAATTTCTAGAAAAAGAAAAACCAGATTTTATTTTCTTCTCGGTAGTCGGGTCGATAGGTGCAAAACTTCTGTATCATATCGCTAAGAAGAAGGGTATTAAGACCATCTGTGCTATCACCAACACTCTGCCCCGCACCACAGTATTAAGCACTGAATACGACCGGCTGAGTTGGGTGGAAGAATTAACAAAACAGTATAAAAACGATCCAACCGTAAAAAAAACTAATTATCACGAACAAGCCGAAACATTTATCCGCGACTATCGCGCTAAACCGGTTATTTACTCTGACACCTATTTTTCTGGGGTCTACTCTGAAATGTATAACTACATCAAACCGTTGGCCTGGCTCTCGCCTAAAAATCTCTGGCGCTCAATAAGCTGGTTCGGACATATATTAAAAGAGTATACGACCTCGCCTGATCGATCCGATTACTCGTATATAAAACCGTGGGGATATATCAAAGATCGGATTAAAAGAAAAATAAGGAACATCCGTGGAAATCTCGACCTCTTTGACCGCTACGCCCCTAAAGAAGACAGCTTTGTCTTTTTCCCCTTACAATACGAGCCGGAGGTAAGCTTAATGCTACTCGCTCCATTTTTTACCGACCAGATCAATGTGATCAAACAGATTGCCAGATCGTTGCCAGTCGGGTATGTTCTCTATGTTAAAGAGCACCCCCAAATGGCGATCTATCGCCCCCGCGCATACTATAAAAAATTAAAAAAAAATCCCAATGTTAAACTAATAAATTCCAACATTAGTGGCTTCGATATTATGAAAGAGGCGCGATTAGTTACGACCATTACCGGCACCGTTGGATGGGAAGCGTCTCTACTCAAAAAACCAGTGATAACCTTTGGAGATATTTTTTATAATCAGTTGTCCTTTGTTAAAAACTGTCGTACCATTGAGCGGTTGCCTTTTCTTGTCAAAGAACAGCTGGAAAATTTCCAATATAACGGAGAAGAAATGACAGCTTTTGTAACGGCCCTATTCCAGGATTCAGCCCCCGTTGATCTACTTCAGCTTTGGGAAAAAGAAGCTGACGAAAATAAAAAGAAAAAAAGTCTTGAGCCTCTGGCCGATCTCCTAGCCAAAAAACTAAAACTTAAAAAATGATATACTTAAAATCATATTTGTCATATGCCGAATTATTTTTCTAAAAAACTTCGCACTCTGCGTCATATGAGCTGGTCTTGGGCTCTTCATTATTACAAGAAAAGATTTCTGATGAATGCTAACTACTTTATCTCTAAGATACGAGGAAGAACCTTTTGGGAGATGGCCATAGAAGAAGTGACAGTAAAAATCGCTTTTTCTAATGCATACCAGCATCATATTGCCCGGGCCTATCACACCGGAGAATCAGAGTCCCAATCACTTACTATGTGGAAACACCATGCAGAGGAGCGGGGCGGCGTTATCCTTGATGTTGGAGGATATATTGGTGTGTTTGGTCTTTTGGCTGGCTCAGCCAATCCAAACGCTAAAATTTTTATTTTTGAACCAGACCCCACTAATATTGAACAGATAAAACAAAATATCGCTCTCAATCATCTCGCCAACGTTTCCATTCTTCCGATGGCTATTACTGACACCGTAGGCACAATTAATTTTAATATTCATTCCAGCGGCGGTAAGGTTGGTGGCGGCACCCACGGCTCGATCACCAAAGAGAAAGGAAACCTTGTGACCCCGTGCACAACCATTGACGCCTGGACCATGGAAAACCACCTCACACCCACTCTTATTAAAATGGATATTGAAGGAGCAGAATACCGAGCCCTCCTAGGCGCGCGTCAAACTCTCATGAATACTCCTGGTATAGAAATTTTTCTTGAGTTACACCCTCATTTTCTAAAAGAGCTGGGCTCTTCAGCCGAGGCGGTCTTAAAATTGATCGAAGAATTTGGATATAGAAAACTGTGGCTCGACTCCGCTAAATTTTTCGTCCACTACTGGCTATATCGTCCGCGGTAATGTTTACCCTGTCATTTTTGTAGGGCCCGTTTTTAAATTCAAAGATCTTTGAATCTTCGACAAAATGAATGGCGTGGCCGCCGCTCACGAGCATAAATAGCTCGCCCGCTTTGAGATATAGATGCTTAAAATATTTTCTATCCGGACCGTACAGATCGATTTTGATTCTACCTTCTATCACTATGACACATTCCTGCAGATGCGTTGTCGTTCGCCGGAGCGGCTTATGAAAATGGGGGACGATCTCCTTGCCTTGAACATAGTACAACGACAATATCTGCAGCGGCTCTTCGGCCGCAGTAAGAACTGTATTGCCGCTAAGAAAAAAACGTGCCCTCACTCCGATAAGTTTTTTTTTATAAAAAAATTTTTCCATAAGATCAGACTAGACCAAAAATCTTTTTTGGGTAACGATCGGCCTGCCAGAAGCGATCTCCCGTCGAACATACTCACGATCTGACACCGCCATGATATTCGCCAGTTCCTTAAAGGTCGTACGCGGTTTCCATCCCAACAACTGCTTGGCCTTGGTCGAATCACCTTTTAATAACTCCACTTCATTAGGACGGAAAAAAATTGGATCAACCTCAACAATCACCCGTCCGGTCTTCTTTTCCAGGCCCTGCTCTTTTAAGCCTTCTCCTCGCCATTCAATTTCCATTTCCAGTTCTTTGGCTACTTCTTCCACAAACTCACGCACGCTGTGGGTTTCTCCGGTAGAAATAACGAAATCATCCGGTTTGTCGTATTGCAGAATACTCCAAATAGCTTCCACATAATCTTTAGAATAGCCCCAATCTCTGACCGCGTCCAAATTGCCCAAACGAAGCTTCTCCTGTACCCCTACCTTAACACGCGATAGCCCAATAGTAATTTTACGTGTAACAAAATTAAAACCACGCCGCGGCGATTCATGATTAAAAAGAATGCCGTTGGAGGCAAAAATATTATAACCGGTACGGTATATCTTTGTAAGATAGAAGGCCGCCACCTTGGAAAGCCCGTAAGGTGACTGCGGGTTGAACGGCGTTTGCTCATTTTGTGGCGTCGCCAGCACCTTGCCAAACATTTCCGAAGAACTAGCCTGATAATAACGTACCGAAAAATCCAAATTACGAATAGCCTCCAACATATGAAGCGCGCCCATCGCGTTGACGTTCATGGTATACTCGGGAACGTCAAAACTCACCGCCACATGGCTTTGCGCGGCTAAGTTATATATTTCATCAGGTCTAATCTTTTGAATAATTCGATTAAGATTGTCCGCGTCAGTAAGGTCGGAATACATCATGAAAAAACGCGGGTGGTCGGAATTATCATAAAGCTGGTCGATCCGTTCCGTGTTGGGCAGGCTAGCGCGGCGTTGCAGGCCATATACTTCATAACCTTTTTCCAAAAGAAATTCGGCTAAATAAGAACCGTCTTGACCAGTAATGCCGGAAATTAACGCTTTTTTAAGTGGCATATAATATAGTGGCTTAGACTTAAATAACTAACCAGTAAATAATCTTTATAAAACCCTCGCGCGATCGGCCGCTGTTATTATGATCTCAAACGCTGGACCAGCGCAACAGCTTTTTGCGAAAAGGCGGCCGCTACTTTTTGGTGATTGAGCACATCGCTCGTAACGTGCTCGTAGCACTTCCGGGATAATTCGGCTCGTAATTCCCGACTATTGCCTAATTGCTCAATCTTTCTGGCCAGATCTTCATGATCGTTGTCTTTAAAGTCGAGCGCAGCGTCGCCCGCCCTCCAGGCGAGCCCTCCGCCGGAGGGCACTATCACTGGCAAGCCAAAAATTAAAGCCTCGGCTAATACCAAAGCGATCAGTTCGGTCCGCCACCGCGGTAAAATAAAAATATCAGTTTTTTTAAAAAAAGTATAGACGTCTGTTTTAGAGACCCAGCCCGGGAATGTAACGTGTTGGCGTATCTGTAGCTTGTTCACCAGCTCCTCAAGTAGCTCCTTTTCTGGTCCAGTACCACCTAAAATTAGGCGATACCTTTCTTTATTTTTTACCATAGAGAAAGCTTCCAATAAAATATCAAAGCCCTTTCCCGCCACCATTCTGGCCGAGTAAAAAATGACCAACGGCTCGTTTGTTTTATTGCGCTCTCGATACGAAGTCGCGGTGATCCCATGTTCGCGCATGAGATTTGGCACGTCAATGAGATCACCCATGATAAGGGCATCATCCTCGCGTCTTAAACCAAAATCCTCGTAGGCTTCCTTCAATACTGGGTTTGTAAATGCGAACATGTCAATACCATTCGCCATCCACGTACCAATATATTTTTCTATATAGAAACGAATTTTTTTATTTAAAAACGTCCAGATCGAACGGTGCTCGCCCGGAAGAAAGGGTGACACATTATCAGACCACGCTGTAAGCTCTCGATTAAAAAAAGCCGTGACGGGAACTTTCCCTCCGAGCCGACGATACAAGCCCGCCCCATACAAAAAGAAATGCCCATCAATATGAAATAAGTCTGCTTCCGATGCATATTTTCGCAAGGCGTTGAACGCCGCACTCTGTATGCCCCAAACGCTAGTGGCCGCACTTCTCTCCTCAATCACCGGATATGACAAGGAAAGGCTGTTGTCATTAAAAGACGAAAACAAAGTTATAACCTTAACCGTATGCCCATTAGCCATCATGTCCCGAACTTTTAAATCTAACTCGACCGGTGATCCGCCGGAAGTAGTAAAATTTAATTTTGTGGTCAAAAAAATTATTCTCATATGTTGTCAACTAATTTTAACTAAAAAATATTACTCTGCCATCCGTCTTTTAAATTGCGGGCGATTTCTTTGGCCGCACTCACACACGTAATAATCTTACCTTCAAAAACCGACCAGCACCCTTCGCCATGGTTGGTTACAATAGTTAGGCGGGCATCCGTGTCGTGGGCGTGCGGCTGAATCGGCAACACGGAAAAAATTGATTTAACGTACTTGGCCTTTTCTAAAATCGGCATAAACGCGATATCATGCTCGCACATTTCCGCAAAACGCGAAGCTCGCGAACGGTCTTCATAGCGCCAGGGTATGCCGGCAGTGGATACACGTGCCTCATGGATTGACCGCGCGACATCACCAAACGTAAACTGACCAGGAATGCCGGTAGGAACCAACGTCATAAATGGTCCATCCATAATGGTAACGGCAAGCGTCTCTTTCACTGGTAAATCAATGACAACGATTTCTTTGAGCCGAAATTCAATTGGCGACACCGGAAAACCAAACCAGTTACCAAAAACGTTGTGATTAGCGTACATGGCATTAACCGCGTAGTCAAACGACTCCTCAACTGTTTGGCCGCTGGCTTGTACGGAAAATTTCTTTTTCCCACTGGCTGTATCTATCTGGGCGGCCACCACCTGGTGCTCCGTCTTTAAATGAATATGGGGGTTATCTAACAAATATTTCTTGGCCAACGAGCGGAGCTCTGTATACCCGTAGACCGGCTCTGGCGTTTCTACGCACACCGCCACCTGATCTTTGTTCAAAAATTCGTCGCTTGGATACGCTGTAATGTATGGCAGATGGAGACGGTCACAAAAGGCGAGAAACTCTTGAGCTGTGACCTTTGATCCTTCCCGAGCAACAGCGTAGTAAGCCGGAAAATTACGGATAATAGCGCTTCCCCACACGGCGTTAAAATCGGCTTCGGCACGCTGGCATTGCTGAACCGTTTCGGCACTCCGCGGATAGTGGTAGCCAGCGTGATGCCGATATTGATTGCCATAGGTGCCTTCCATCATGATATCGTCATGCTGTTCATACACAACAACATCACAAAACTTTCCGAGCTCCAGAGCACAGCTCACGCCAAAAATACCAGCGCCGACAATTGCCACGGTAGGACGTTTCATACTTTCTGTATCTTGATACGCCGGTGCGCCTTGGCCGACTGATAGATATACTCAACCACCCGCTGTATGCGAAGCGCTGTCGCTCCGTCGGGGTACGAAACAGCCGCGGGTTTAGCCGCCAACACGTTTAGGAAATGCTTCAGCTCGGTCATGAGCGGCATCTCCCTAAAACATCGCAGCATCTTGCAACGCCCTACGGTTTGCTCCTCAACGGAAATAGTCTGTTCTGCTAAATTGGTATGAATCTTTTTATCCCGAAAAAATACATCAACGGTGCGCGTCTTTGGGAGGCCGTTCCACGTCAATTTGATGGCCACCTGCAGCTTATTGGGGTAGTGAAAAACCACGTGAGCGTCATCTTCATGCCGACGCTCCGGACGATATTTCGTTGTTATGCCATCAACTGAGAGCGGCGGCACTCCAATTAAAAAATCAATGATATCAAAACAATGTAGATCGGAAAAAAGTATACCACAGTCATCGGTCGGTTTTTCTACATAATCAAAAAAATTAAGCTCTACAAAAAACGGCTCGTTACCTT
>Ga0209211_10012381_pt1 | contig 10736 bp, 9 predicted proteins | sample RifGroA2_FD_183992 | JGI IMG/M metagenome (GOLD analysis project Ga0209211, IMG submission 183992) | Groundwater microbial communities from Rifle, Colorado, USA - Groundwater A2 (SPAdes) (version 2) | ecosystem: Environmental > Aquatic > Deep subsurface > Groundwater | place: Rifle, Colorado...
AGAGAAAATGAATTGAATCGCTTAATACAAATTTTAAATCGCAGAACTAAAAGAAATCCTATTTTAGTTGGAGACGCAGGCGTTGGGAAAACATCAATAGTTTATGGTTTAGCTTATAAAATTGCCAAAGGCGATGTTCCATATAGTTTAGTTGATAAAAAACTTTGGTCTCTTAATTTATCTTCTTTAGTTGCGGGAACAAGATTCAGAGGCGATTTTGAAGAGCGATTTGAAGCTATTATTAAAGAAGCAAAAAAAGAAGAAGTTATTTTATTTATTGATGAAATTCACAATATTGTAGGAGCTGGCAGCGCCATGGGAACTATGGATATGGCAAATATTATAAAACCAATTTTGTCCCAAGGAGATCTGCAAATAATAGGAGCAACAACTTTTGACGAATATAAAATGCAAATTGAACAAGATAAGGCGCTTGAAAGAAGGTTCCAACCAATATTAGTAAAAGAAGCAACAGTAAAAGACGCAATAACAATACTATACGGATTAAAAGAAGAATATGAAAAATTTCATAACATAAAAATTAGAGAAGACGCTATTGAATCAGCTGTAAAACTTTCAAATAAATATATTAATGACAGATTTTTACCAGATAAAGCAATTGATGTTTTAGATGAAGCGTCTGCAATAGGAAATATTGCCAAGCATTCCCAAGAATCTTATAAAAAAATAAGGAATTTTTATAAAGAGCTTAATGATATTAGAAAAGAAAAAGAAGAAGAGCTTATAAAAGGCTATTATGAAAACGCTTTTAATATTAAAAAAAAGGAAGAAGATACGCTAAAAAAAATATTTTTAATAGAAAATGAATTTAAAAATATTAAAGAAGACAAATTTATTATTACAGAGCGCGAAGTCCGCAGCGCGATATCAACAATGACAAACATTCCTTTAGAAGAAGTAACTCCAGTTATTTCTCAAGAGCTTAAAGATTTAGAAAGCAAGTTGAAAAAAGATATTATAGGTCAAGACAAAGCAATAAAAGCTCTTACTCTTCGTATTAGAAGGTCTAGAAGTGGACTTAATTTTTACGATCGCCCGATCGGATCATTTGTATTTATAGGTCCTACTGGTGTTGGCAAAACAGAACTCGCAAAAATATTGTCTAAAAGAGTTTTTGGAGATAACAACTTTATTAAGCTTGATATGTCAGAATTTACAGAGCCTCACACAATATCTCGTCTTATCGGCGCTCCAGCTGGATATATAGGTTATGGCAAGGGAGGACAATTAACAGAAGCTGTAAGGCGAAATCCTTATAGTGTAGTTTTATTTGACGAGATTGAAAAAGCTCATCATCAAATATTCAATATTTTGCTCCAGATATTAGAAGATGGATATTTAACTGACAGCGCTGGCAAAAAAGTAGATTTTAAAAATACTATTGTAATATTAACATCTAACGCTGGAACAAATGCTTTAAAAAATAAAAGGGAAATCGGTTTTGAAAAACAAAATAAATACGATTATGAAGAAATGTCTCAAGAATTGAAAAAATCACTAAGCAATATTCTTTCAACAGAGCTTTTAAATCGTTTAGATGAAATTATAGTTTTTAAAGATTTAGAATATAATGACATAAAATTGATTATTAAAAATCATTTACAAAAACTTTCAGAATTTCTGCTTAATGAAAAAAATATTAAATTAAAAATTTTACCCGAATTAATAGATAAATTAGCTAAATTATCTTATAAAGAAGGCGAAGGAGCGCGAATGGTTAGACGCGTTATTGAAAATAAAATTACAGATAAAATAACCGAAGGAATAATTAAAGGAAAAATAAAAAAAGGACAAACTGTAAAGTTTTAAGGACTATACTATATGTGGTTTTTTTCTAAAAAAAAAATTAATGATACTTTAAGTATAGACATCAACAATGATTTTATATCCATAGTTAAATTAATCAAAAAGAATGACGCGCGTTTTGAGCTTATTAATTACGGAATATTAAACACTAATAAAGAAATTATTCAAACTGATAGAGCTATTCTTCCAGAACGAGATGTTAGTTTTATGATAAAAGAATTGCTTTATAAAATGGATGAATTAAAAAAAATAAATGAAACAAATGTGATTATGTCTATTCCTCATAATGCGAGCTTTATGTTTAATTTAGATATGCCCAATATTCCTGAACAAGAACTTGATAAAGCTATTAGATTTGAGGCAAGAAGCATTCTTCCTATTGCTCCATCAGAAGCTGAGCTTAATTGGCAAATTATTTCTAAAAATGAGAATGGATTAAAAATTTTAGTTATAGCAGTGCCTAAAGAAATTATCGCGCAATACAAAAATATAGCTAAAACATTAGGGTTTTCAATAAAAATATTAGAGATTAGAACATTTAGTTTAATCAGAGCATTAGACATAAGCGCGAAAAATACCCTATTAGTTGATTTTAATAATAAAAATTTTAATATTTCTTTTATAAAAAACGGGTTAATGAGTATGAGTAACAGCGATAAATTTGCAGATAAAGTTTTTGATGTGGATAAATTATCAAATGGAATAAATAATTTTATAGAGTCTTTGCAAGAAAAAATTGAGAAAATAGCTTTATTTAGCACGAATTTAGATGTAAATTCAATTAAATCGCAATTATCTAAAAAAATAAAAATTTCTATTGACACTACGGATTGTTGTTCTAAAATAGATTGTAAGAGTCAATTAAAAACAGTTATGAAAGAAAAAAAATATATATTAGCCTCAGCAATAGGTCTTGCTATGTATTAAATTATGAATGAACAACTATCAAAAAATTTTGGATTCGGGCAAATTAAAAGAGAGTCTGGCATTTTAAATAATTTGCAATTAAAAACTAAAATATCTTTCGTTTTACTTATTTTTGTTTTATTCTTAGGCATAGGAAGTTTAATTGTAAATAAAATTTTTGAATTAAAAACAAGCAATTCTTTAAATAGACAAATTGATTTGAATAAACAAAGATTGTTTTCTCTTGAAAATAACATTTTGAATTTTCCTAAACAAAAAGATAAAGCGCAAGAACTTTTAAATTCTCATATTTATTTTTCTAAAATATTTGATTTTTTTAGGGAAAATACTATAAAAACTGTTTTTTATGAAAAAATTTCAATTAATGCTGAAGACCGCACATTAAATTTAGAAGCTATTGCGTTATCTTTTGAAGAAGCCGCTAAACAATTAGCTTTGATTAAAAGCATTAAAGAAGTTGATAATTTTGAAGTTAATTCAGTTAGTTTAAATAAAGACGGAAAAATTAATTTTTTTATAAAAATTAAATTAAAGGATAATTTTTTTAACAATATATGATTAAAAGACAGGGATTAATATTTTTTATTACATCTATAATAAGTTTAATACTTCTTTACTTTGTATTTTGGGGTTCTATTGGCGATGTATTTAGTAATTTTAAAAAATACATTGGTATTGCAAACGAAGAACAAGATTTAAAAAAGCTTATTCTTAATGAACCGCAATTAGAAGAAAAATTTAAAAAATTAAAAGAAAAAGCTTATATAATACCAAAAATTATTTCCAATGAAAGGAATATTAGCAATATAATTTCTCAATTCAATGATATGGTTTTAAAAAGCGGATTACTATTAAATAAAATATCAGCGTCTCCTATTAATAATGGCTTGATAAATATAAACGCTGATATTAGGGGAAGTATAAATTCTTTAGAAAAATTTGTAATTTTTATAGAAAGAAATTTGCCTTTTATTGATATAAGATCAGTTGATTTTTTAGGAGGTAAAATAGGTTCTCAGTTATTTATTATTAAAGCAAAATCTTATGTTAGCGAGATTGATATAAATAATAATATGAAAGCAAAAGAATTATTAAGTAGTTTAGAAAAAGCATTAAAAATTGATTTAGTATTTATTGAAAATGAAGCATTGTCTAATTTTAAAGAATATGGAAATATTCCAGTTGAATTGCCAAAAGATATAGAAATAGGAAATGACAATCCATACGAACCATAACAAATTTTTACTATGCTTGTTGCTACTCTCTTAGAAAAATTAAAAGAACAAGGCAAATTAACTGATAAAAAAGCGCGAGATATTTTAGAGCAATACAAAAGAGAAAGCGCAGATGGAAACATAAGTGTGGAAAGTATCTTGCAAAAAAAACATTTAGTCTCAAGTAAAGATATTGCTAAGATTAAAAGTCAGTTAATAGGTCTTCCATATTTAGAAATAGATGAAAATACTAAAGTAGAAGAAAGTTTGTATAAATATTTTCCTAAAGGCTTAGTTGAAAATTTTAAGATTATTCCTATTGAAAAACAAGGAAATATAATTAAAATAGGAATGGTTAAGCCAGAGGATATAGAAGCAGATAATGCTTTGGATTTTATTGAAAATTCTAACGATATACAATTAGAAAGATTTGTTATAAGCGAAGAAGATTTTGAAAAAATTATTAAAAATAGTTCATCTTTGCAAATTGAAGTAAGCGAAGCTTTAAATAGACTAGAAGAAGAAAGACTATCTGAAAAAATAGGGGAAATAGATATAAAAAGCGATTTATATAAAATAACAGAAAAAGCTCCAATATCAAAAACAGTAGATGTTATTTTAAAATATGGCGTAGAATCTGAAGCGTCTGATATTCATATAGAGCCTACTAAAAATGACACAAGAATAAGATATAGATTAGACGGCAAACTGCATACCAGCTTAATTATGCCTCTTAGCGTAGCAAGCTCTATTATATCTCGCATAAAAATTATGTCTAAAATGCGAGTTGATGAATCGCGAATACCTCAAGACGGCAGAATTAGTCAAATGTTTAATGAAAAATCAATTGACTTTAGGGTTTCTACTTTTCCAACAAATTTAGGAGAAAAAGCAACATTAAGAATATTAGATAATTCAAAAGGAATAGTAGATTTAGAAAAATTAGGAGTAGAAGGCAGAAACATAGAAAACATTAAAAATTTTTCTAAATCAGCGTTTGGCACAATGCTTATAAGCGGACCAACTGGGTCTGGTAAAAGCACAACTCTTTATTCTGTTTTAAATATTTTAAATAAAGAAGATGTAAACATTATAACTTTAGAAGATCCTGTTGAATATTATTTAGACGGCATTAATCAGTCGCAAATTCGTCCAGAAATAGGATATGATTTTAGTTCTGGATTAAGAAGCGTGGTAAGGCAGGACCCTGATATTATTATGGTAGGCGAAGTAAGAGATAATATTACAGCATCTCTTTTAGTTCACGCGGCATTAACCGGACATTTAGTTTTTTCAACCATACATACAAATAATTCTATTGGAATAATAGCGCGTTTAATTGATATGAAAATTGACAGCTATTTAATTCCAGCAAGCATATCGCTTCTTGTTGCTCAAAGATTAGTTACAAAATTATGCGGCTTTTGTTCTAAAAAAATTAAAACCCCTTATAATATACAGAAAATGATTGCTGATGAAATGCATTTACTTAAAGATGAAGAATATAAAAAGTTAGGATTAAATGATTTAGAAAAGCAAGAATGGCCAACATATAAATCAGAGGGTTGCGATAAATGCGGACAAACAGGAATAATTGGAAGAATTGGCGTTTTTGAAACCTTAAAAATTGATAGCGAAATAGAAAAAGTAATTATTGAAAATTTTTCAGAGAGCAATTTAAAAAAAGAAGCAAGAAAACAAGGAATGATTACTATGCGTCAAGACGGAATACTTAAAGCTTTAAGAGGCTTGATAAGCATAGAAATAGTATTATCTAAAACAATGCCATCTTAATATTTGTTTTAGGAAACTAAAACACAATAATTTAAAAATATGAATACATTGTTTTTAATCATTAAATTAAAAATTAGAACCTCTGCAAATTTTTAAGCTCATTATATTCGCTAACAAATTTGCGAGAACCTTGTTTTTAATCATTAAATTAAAAATTAGAACCTCTGCAAATTTTTAAGCTCATTATATTCGCTAACAAATTTGCGAAAACCTTGTTTTTAATCATTAAATTAAAAATTAGAACCTCTGCAAATTTTTAAGCTCATTATATTCGCTAACAAATTTGCGAAAACCTTGTTTTTAATCATTAAATTAAAAATTAGAACCTCTGCAAATTTTTAAGCTCATTATATTCGCTAACAAATTTGCGAGAACCTTGTTTTTAATCATTAAATTAAAAATATGACTAAATCAATAGATAAAGTTAAAATACTTTTAATAGAGGATGACGAATTTATAGCTAAAATGTACTCTTCTAAATTTGAAAAGAGCGGATTTGATTTTATTATCGCATCTGATGGAGAATTAGGATTAAAACGTATAGAAAAAGAAAAACCCGATTTAGTTTTATTGGATATTATCTTGCCTAAAAAAGATGGTTTTGAAATTTTAAAAAAAATTAAAGAAGATAATTTAAACATACCTATAATTTTATTAACTAATTTAGGTCAAGAAAATAATATAAAACAAGGAATGGATTTAGGCGCAAAAGACTATATTATAAAAGCTCATTTTACTCCGCAAGAAGTAGTTGATAAGATTAAAAAATTTTTTCCAAATATATGATAGAAAATATATTAGATATAGTAATAGAGAATAACGCGTCTGATTTGCATTTAGTAGACGGATATCACCCTATTATTAGAATAGACGGAGTATTAGTTTCATTATCTAATTTACCTGAATTAAATGATAGCAAGATTACAAATATTGGCAATCAGTTAATGAGCGAAGAAGTCGCTAAAAGATTTATAGAAAATAAATCCACTGATTTTTCGTATAGTTATAAAAAAAAAGCGCGATTTAGAATCAATATATATAAAGAAAGAGGAAAAACAGCCATAGCTATGAGACATCTTCCAACAGAAATTAGAACATTGAAAGATTTAAAGTTACCAGAAGGGTTAGCAGATTTTACTCAATATATGCAAGGGTTATTTTTAGTTGTAGGGCCTACTGGTTCTGGGAAAAGCACTACTTTAGCCTCTATGTTAAATATAATAAATGAAACTAGAGCGTCTCACATATTAACAATAGAAGACCCAATTGAATATATATTTACTCCTAAAAAAAGTCTTATAACTCAAAGAGAGATAATCAACGACACAAATAATTTTCATTCAGCTATAATTTATGGATTAAGGCAAGACCCTGATGTTATTATGGTTGGCGAAATGAGAGATTTAGAAACTATATCTACCGCAATAACCGCTGCTGAAACAGGACATTTGGTTTTTGCAACTCTTCATACTAATTCTGCCGCGCAAACAATAGATCGTATTATTGACGGTTTTCCTTCTGACCATCAAAATCAAATTAGAATGCAATTATCAGCTATTCTTTTAGGAGTTATATCGCAAAGACTTGTTCCAAAAAAACAAGGAGGGGTAATACCCGCATTGGAAATAATGATTGCTAATAGCGCTATTAGAACGCTTATAAGAGAGAATAAAACCCATCAAATAAATACTGTTATTTCAACAAGCATTGAAGATGGCATGATATCATTAGACAGGTATCTTGATAAATTATTAAAAAAAGAAGAAATAGATATAGAAATAGCTAAAATTTATTCTTTAGAAAAAATGATTGAAAAGAAAAAATTTTAATTATAAAAATTATGCAATTTACTTACAGAGCAAGAACGCAAGCAGGAAAAATGCAAACAGGATTAGTAGAAGCTAAAACGCGTCAAATCGCGTTAGAAATTTTACAAAAAAATCATCTTGTAATTATAGAATTAGATGAATTTAAAAAAAATATTTTTTTATCTAAAAACTTTATACAACTTTATAAAAAAGTTAGATCTAAAGAACTTGTAATATTTTCCCGTTCATTTTCAGCATTGTTTGAAGCTGGAATACCAATAGCAGACGCTTTAAAAACTTTATCTGAAGGAATGAACAATAAGTATTTTAGAGATATTATTTTAGATATAAATGATGGCGTTGAAGGAGGAAATAAATTATCTAATGAATTAACTAAATATCCAACTATTTTTTCTAATTTTTATACAAATATGATTAAGTCTGGCGAAATTTCTGGTAATTTAGATAAAGTGCTACTTTACTTGGCTGATTATGAAGAAAAAAATTATAAATTGCGATCAAGTATTAAAAGCGCAATGACTTACCCTATTTTTGTTATAGGTGTTTTTGCGATTGTTGGAATTATTATGCTTACTTTTGTAGTGCCTCGCTTAACAGAAATTTTAAATCAAATACAAGGATCTAATGAATTGCCATTTATAACTAAAATGCTTATAAAAACAAGCGAATTAACTTCTAATTCTATTTTTATTATTATATTAGCAATAATAGGTATTATTATTTATTTTGTTTATTATTTAAAAACTAAAAAAGGAAAAGACAGCTGGCATAGTATTCAATTAAAACTCCCATTTTTTGGTTTATTGTTTAAAAATATATATCAAGCAAGATTCGCAAGCAATTTATCTACTTTAATACAAGGAGGAGTGCCAATAATAGAGGCTTTGGATATAACTTCTAAAGTAATTAATAATTCTGTTTATGAAAAAGCTATAAATGATATTTCTGAAAAAGTTCGCGCTGGAAGCAATATAGAATCAGTTATTGAAAACTATAAAGAATTTTCGCCTCTTATGGTGGAAATGATTGCTGTAGGAGAAAAAAGCGGTAAATTATCGCAAATGCTTAATAAAGTATCTGAATTTTTTTCTAATGAAGCAGATATAATGGTAGGTCAAATTTCTTCTTATTTAGAGCCTATAATGATAATTGTTTTAGGCATTGGAACAGCGTTATTAGTGTCAGCTGTTATAGTGCCTATATACAGCATTATAAGCGGTATAGGAGGGTAATTAGGAGGATAATTTAATAAATAATATTTTGTTAAAAAATTTATTTGAAAGGAGGTGTATGAAATGAAAAAAATAAAACAACTAAAAGGCTTTACTTTGATTGAATTGTTAATTGTTATAGCAATAATTGGAATACTCGCTGGTATTTTATTTGTATCTATTGGACAATCTCCTTTAGTTAAGTCTCGAGACACTAAAAGAACAGCTGATTTGCAGAATTTAAGATTAGCTCTAACATTATATTACACAGACAACAATCAATATCCTGCTACATTAGCTAGCTTAGCCCCAACATATGTTCCAGCGACCCCTGTTGACCCCCGTTCAACAACAGCCATGACAGGAACCTGCACAGGAACTGCCGCAACAATAGCTGATACTGGAGCAATAACAGCAGGAGGAATGGGCGCTGGAAACTATAATTACAAATATAGTTTAAGTTCCAATAGTCAGCACTTTATTTTACAAACTTGTTTAGAAGATGGAAATAACAGTGTATTAACTACGGACTCTATATTAACAGGAACTAACCGAGAAAATGTATTTGACATAGCGATTTAGTTTTTATTATTAAATGATAAAAACTAGTACTAGTTTTTAAAAATACATATTTTTGTTAATTCAAAATTGTGTTTTTACCCCTGAAACAATTTTTTATTGATTCAGGGGGTTTTTCTTTTTTAAGTATTATGATAAAATAATTATTATGGCTAGTATAGTTTTATTTTTTATTATTGGAGGGTTTATTGGCAGTTTTCTTAATGTTGTTATTTTAAGATTATATAAAAAAGAACAGTTTATTAAAGGAAGATCAATGTGTTTTAATTGCGGACATATTCTTAATAAATTAGATTTAATTCCAATCGCGAGCTTTTTATTTTTAAAGGGCAAATGCCGATATTGCGGTATTGCGCTTTCATTGCAATATCCAATAATAGAGCTGTTAACAGGGATTTTATTCGCATTTTTGTTTATAAATTATTATGAATTGTTGATTACGAATTACGAGTTTCTGTTTTTGTTATTTTTAGGATCTTCATTGATTATTCTTTTTATATACGATTTAAAATATAAATTAGTTCCTCATGAAATAATTTGGCCAACAGTTGTTGGAGCAATAGCGTATAAAACAATTCCATTAATGCTTAATACTAAATACTTAACGCTTAATGCTCTATATTATGATTTTTTATCTGCAATTTTTGCAACAGCTTTTATTGTTTTTATAGTTGTTATTACAAAGCAAAAAGGTATGGGATGGGGAGACGCTCCTTTAACTTTTATTATTACTTTTATTCCGGGATTTCCATATAACTTGTTTGTTTTTTGGCTATCATTTATAATAGGCGGTATAACAGGAATTGTTTTGCTTATTTTAAGAAAAGCAAAATTAAAAACAGAAGTGCCTTTTGGTCCGTTTTTAATAGGAGCATTAGGATTAGTAGCAATATTAAATTATTTTAATATTAATTTTTTCTGGTAGAATATAATTTGAGAGATTTTTCTTTTTAAATATGAAATCATTTACTCTTATAGAAATGCTTATTAGTTTTATTGTTTTAGCTATTTTAACTGGTATTATAATAATTAATCCGAATAAAGGAGCAAATATATATCGCTTGAAAAATGCTTCTTTTGAATTAATATCTCAAATTGACAAGGCGCGTACTTTTTCTTTATCTAATATAAAATTTAATAACTTGACATTTTCTGAAGGTTGGGGAATAAATTTTAATGTAAACAATAATTTTTATATTATTTTTGCTGATATTAATCAAAATAAATATTTTGACGCTAATGAAAAATCAGAAACAATTTATTTAGTTAATGGTTTGGAAATAAGCGAATTAAAAATTAATTCTTTGCCAGTAAATACCTTAGATATTATTTTTGAGCCTCCTTTCATTGATACA
>Ga0209211_10012382_pt1 | contig 10736 bp, 8 predicted proteins | sample RifGroA2_FD_183992 | JGI IMG/M metagenome (GOLD analysis project Ga0209211, IMG submission 183992) | Groundwater microbial communities from Rifle, Colorado, USA - Groundwater A2 (SPAdes) (version 2) | ecosystem: Environmental > Aquatic > Deep subsurface > Groundwater | place: Rifle, Colorado...
TCGACAAGGCATTCTTCTTTTTGCGGCTTGTCATAAGCATTAATCCAGTATCCAAAAGCACCAGACGCGATTTTTAAATTATTATTTAATGGATTTAAACAAACTTTTGAAAAAAGATTGTATGTGGTTATTTTTTTATAAGCCTCTCCTTTCAACACCGCGCAAATCTGCTCTTTTATTTCTTGTTTCTTTTCTTTCTCTCTTTTTTTATTTGACATTTCTAATAGCTCGTTACGATTAAATTTGTCTAAAGCTCTTCCTTTTTCTTTGTCAGATTCAAATGATTTTTTATTGTAATTAGAAATTCCTGCTTGTTTATCATTAATCAAGGTATATGGTTTTGTATATTGTTTTTCAGAATCTGTTGATTTATGTTTACTGTTGTATGAAGAATAAGCAGGCAGTATCTTTCTTGCCAAACCAGTAAGGTCTAAGTTATTTTCCAAAATAAAAGAACTAATTACAGCACCGAATAATACAATTACAACAAAAGCTATGAAAATTATATCTCTTCTTTTAAATCGTATTTTAGCTAGATATTTCATCAAAACCCTCTTTTTTAAAAATAATTAATGTAACTTCGACTTTTTCAATCAACTATCTATTAAATATTTATTAATTAGAAATAGATGTATATATATCTTACTATTATTGAAAGAACTTCAAAGAAATCAGTTTATAATAGAATCAGCTCACAAACACAAAATACAATATTGTTAAAGAACCCCACATTTTAAACCTTAAGCCCCAATCGCCAAAGAATAACACAGCAAGCATAGATATAATGAAAACTAATGTAAGCGAAGTATTGTCATATTTACAAGATTCTTCTTTATAGACTCGTTCATACATCATATCCAATGCAGGGCACATATTTACCATTGTTTACCTCTGGTTTATCTAATTGTAAAATAATCCCCTTTTGATTACATACATAATTTGATAATTAATCTTAAGGTTAAAGTATAAACAAAAAGTAATGTAGCGGTGTATTGGTGTGATCTTAAATCTTCGACTACCCTTACAAGAGTAATATGGTAAGCAAATTATATATATTTTGTCCTTATAATTTATATAGCCTGTGAAAAAGGAGTTTTACTTATAAAATTACATTCTAAGCAAATGAACCTCCCAATCACCCTAGGGGCGGAGTATCATTTATTTAGGAGGTTCAGTGTTGTAAATATCCCTAACACTTTTTTTCAACCCAATCACCGCAAGCAGCGGGGTATTTCCAACAAATTAAGAATAATCTTTATCACAATATTTATTAAAAGAGCATATAAATGCATTAATCTATGCTTTGGCTAATACTCGGATTAATCTGCGCATTTTTTTACGCATTATATCATTTGGCTAATAAAAAATATATAAAAAATGCTGATGCTTCTTATTTCGCATTTTGCGGCATATTAATGACTGTAATTATTATTTTGCCTTTTTTACCATATTTATGGCCAAAATTTGTATTTAATTGGACAGTTATAATCTCTTTTGTTATTGTAGGAATAATGGTGGTTATTACAAGACAATTATACATGCATTCAATAAAAATAGAAGATGTTTCTATAACAACACCATTGTTGACTATAACACCATTATTTACTTTGATTATTGGTATGGTATGGCTTAAGGAATTTCCATCTTATATGGGGATTATAGGAATTGCTTTTTTAGTAACAGGAACTTATTTTTTAAATTACAAAAAAAGAAAAGATGGCATTTTAGAGCCATTCAAGCTAATCTTCAGAAACAAAGGCTCATTATACATGTTTATTGTTGCATTTATTTTTGGTATTGGCTCTGTAATGGACAAGTTCATTATAAATAACTCTAATTACATTACCCATGCGATGATCTATAATTATTTTGTTATTCCTTTATTTGCGGCTTATCTTTTGGTTAAGGATAAACCCTGTTTATTTATTTCCAAAACAAAAGATACTTTTAAAGCGCATTGGAAGGGCTTGTTAATCACGTCACTAATTTATTTTGTTGTAATGTTATCATATATAGTTGCAATAAGCTTAACTTATACTGTTTATATCATATCAATTAAGAGAGTTTCAGCAATTTTTACAATTATTATCGCTTATTTTGTATTAAAAGAAAAAGATAATTTTTGGCATATTCTGTTCGGCACAGTGCTGATGGTTCTAGGGGTTGTGTTGATGGTTATATGATTTGCTATTAATATGTGATTAATGACATTTGCTTAGCGGAGGTTCTATTTCTCAATCATTTTAATACCTTTTTTCGCTCTCAATCCTGTTTTCCGCTCACAATTCGTTTGTGGGACGCAGTCCCCCGTTACATGATTATAATTTAAGTTTTTTAAGAAAGATATATGTTATTAAACTAACAGAAAAAACTAAATCATCATATACTTGTCCAATCAGGTAGGAAATAAAAAAATAATTATGAGAATGGTGGCTTCGCCCAGGAACTATATAAAAAGAACAATTAGATAGTTCAGAACAACAAACTATTAAAACCTTCGCAGTTTTCTGTGGTTTGCAGAGGTGTTAAATGTGCCAAATATTATTGTAGTGGGAGCGCAGTGGGGAGACGAGGGAAAAGGCAAGATAGTGGATTTCTTATCAAATGATGCAACAGTAGTTGTAAGATATCAGGGCGGTGCCAACGCAGGCCATACTTTAATGATTAATGGCAATAAATATGTTCTTCATTTAATACCTTCAGGAATTATAAGCGGCAAAGTTTGTGTTCTTGGCCAAGGCATGGTTGTAGATTATAACGAATTTATCAATGAAATAAAAGCATTGTCGGAAAAAGGCATAAGCATAACGCCTGAAACACTAATTCTCGACGAGAATGCCCATCTAATTATGCCTTATCATTTGATAATTGATGCAATTACAGGTAAAGAAATAGGCACGACTGGAAGAGGAATTGGCCCTGCATATATCGATAAAATCGCAAGAAAAGGCATAAGAGCAAAAGACGTGGAGAGCGCGGGTTTAGAAGAAAGAATAAACAAGAATGTAAGATACAGGAATCATCAAATTAATTTTTATTTAACAGATGAGGCAACAAGAAGGGAAACAATTAGAACTATTTGTAGAAAAAATCCATTTTTAGAGCAATTTATAGACAACAATTGTTATATTGATGCAAAAAAGATATATGATGATTTAATGGAAAAGAAGAGTTTATTCAACGCATTTATAAGAGACTCAAAACCAATATTAGCTGAGGCAGCAAGAAATAGCTCATTACTGGCAGAGGGTGCGCAGGGAATAATGCTCGACGTTGACAATGGCACTTACCCTTATGTTACATCATCAAACACAGGCATCGGCGGAGCATTAAATGGTATTGGTGTGTATGTTGACTTTGATTACAGAATAGGAATAGTAAAGGCTTATACAACAAGAGTTGGAGAAGGGCCTTTCCTTACAGAACTAAATAATCAGATGGGAGAAGAATTAAGGCAAAAAGGCAGCGAATTCGGAGCAACAACAGGACGGCCAAGAAGATGCGGCTGGTTAGATTTAGAAGTCCTGAAAAAATCTATATTAGCAAGCGGCATTAATTATATTGCAATGACTAAGATTGATGTGTTGGGTGATTTAAATTCAATCCCTATCTGCGTTGCGTATGATATAGAAGGCCAGCCTATCTATGAACCTCAACAAGGATGGAACCAAGATATAAGCAATGCAAAAACATTTGATGAACTGCCAACAAATTGTCAAAGATATATCAGAAAAATAGAAGAGCTTTTGAAAACTAAGATAGGTATAGTAAGTGTCGGCGCTGATAGAGAGCAGACAATTATTTTAGAAGAATTAAAGTAAATTTTATACAAGAGATAAAGGAAATAAAAATTATAAAATCAAAAACGAGGCAACAATGGATCCATTAACAGCAGTATCTCCTATCGACGGCAGATATCATAAGGCAACACAACATTTGCAGAATTATTTCAGTGAATTTGCTCTATTTAAATACAGAATATTTGTAGAAATAAAATACCTTGAATTCTTAAGTGAAAAAGGGATTATTAGAAAATTCACCGAAACAGAAAAGGCATCTCTTGAAAGTATTATTGATTCCTTCTCTCAGGATGAATGCACTGCAATAAAAGAGATTGAAAAACAAGTAAATCATGACGTGAAAGCAGTTGAATATTATCTAAAATTGAAGCTGGAAGACACATCCTTAAAAAATGTAGTTGAGTTTATACATTTTGGCCTCACAAGTGAAGATGTCAATAACATTGCATATGCAATGATGATAAAGAATTATAAAGTAAAAATAACCCTGCCTAATGTTTTAAATAAAATAAAACAATATTCTGATTTATACGCATTAATACCAATGCTTTCAAGAACACATGGACAACCAGCCTCACCAACAACATTGGGCAAAGAGTTTGCAGTGTTTGCATCAAGATTAAATGTTCAATTGGAACAATTGCAAGAAATTAAAATCAGAGCAAAACTTAATGGCGCAACAGGAACTTATGCTTCATTTATGAGTGCATATCCTGAAGTAGACTGGATAAATTTCTCAAGAGATTTTGTTATCAGCCTTGGATTTGAGCCAAATTTAGTAACGACACAGATTGAACCGCATGATTGGATGGCAGAGGTATTTCATTGTATGATGAGAGCAAATAATATTTTGCTGGATTTCTCAAAAGATATGTGGACATATATATCAATAGATTATCTTAAGCAGAAAACAGTTGCAGGAGAAGTTGGCTCGTCAACAATGCCGCACAAGGTTAATCCTATTGATTTTGAAAATGCAGAAGGTAATTTAGGAATGGCAAACGCTGTTTTTGAATATTTATCATCAAAATTGCCAATCTCACGACTACAAAGAGATTTGAGTGACAGCACAGTATTAAGAAACATTGGCGTTGGATTTGCATACAGCGAGATTGCATACAGCTCTTTGTTAAAAGGTTTAGGAAAGATTGAAGTTAACAGAGAGAAAATTAAAGCTGATTTAAGCGAGAGATGGGAATTACTTGCCGAACCATATCAACAAGTATTTAGAAGATACGGCGTAACAAATGCGTATGAACTATTGAAAGATTTAACAAGAGGAAAACAAGTCACTAAATATGATTTTCATGGGCTTCTAGACAGAGTTAATATACCTGAAGATGCAAAACAAAGATTGAGAACATTGACTCCAGAAACATATATAGGAGAAGCGGGAAGATTGGCGAGGATGTGAATGTTTCACTGTAGTTTCATAGTATCAAAAAAAAAGCAAAAAAAGATGTAAAAAGAGTATAAATCGCATTTTTCTAACAAAATATATAAAACAGTCAAAGAACTCTTATAGTAATATGACTATTGCATTATTCGTTGGAAGATTCCAGCCGTTTCATGTTGGACATCTTTATGTGATTAAGAAAATATTAGAAGCACATGATTCAGTAATTATAGTTATCGGCTCAACACAGGAAAAAGAAACATCTATTAATCCATTCTCAGCAGATGAAAGAAAAGACATGATTGAAATCGCATTAAAAGAAAAGAAGATAGCTAAATGCAGAATAGTTTATGTTCCTGATATTCATAATAACAAAGAATGGGTTTCGCATTTAAAAAGATATGTTGAGCCATATGGAATGTTTGATATTGTTTATACTGGTTCTGAACTTACAAAGAGATTATTCAAAGAAGCTGGATATAAAGTTCATTGGATAAGTGAAAGATTCAATGGTGTAAGCTCATCTGAAATAAGACTAAGAATTGCAAAGAAAATGGTATGGGAGCATATGGTGTCAATTTCTGTTTCTAAATACATTAAATCTATTAATTGTGATGAAAGAATAAAAAGATTGAGCGAAGAGTGAAAAGTTAAAAATTCTTGACTTTCAAAAAAAAACAAAGATTGTTTATATAAAATTTATTTCTGCATTCTTTGCCATTAAAAGGCTAGAACATAAAACCTAATCTAAACTATATTTTTCTTCTCATAAAAGTATTTATATAACAGAATAACACAGATTAGCATGGAGTTTTGGCAATATTTATCAATATTATTAGTTTGTTTTCTTGGTATAATTTCAGGATATTTTACTTCATTGATTGCTTCAGAAGAGCTGAGAAAAGGCAAAACTTACTTTGAATGGTTTGCTAAAATTATTGTTTTTTTGATAATGTTATTCTTTATCTTAATGTATGAAAAATTAACTATTTTTACAATAATATTTATTATAATTGTAATTATTCTAATTATAATATCAAAAACTTATCTGGATTATCTGTATTCTTTGTTTAGTATAATCATATTTACAGTCAGCAATAATCAAAAAATTCTGATAATAGAATCTTCGCTGATATTTATTTTAGGGATTATAACCGCTTCACTATTTATGATAAGATTTGAGAAAAATGAAATGATACACGGTTCAAAATTAAATATATTCTTTCATTTGATAGCAAGATATGGTTTATTTGTTGTTGTTGGAATTCTATTTTTTGTGTTTGGCTAATAATTGTGCGTACTCATCAATTAACTTTTTGTTTAACACTTCTTTATCAAAGATAATCTTTGCATCTATAACAACGCCGCCGGTTTCGTCGATGCTAAAAGGATTAATATCTATCTCGCTGATTTCAGGGAAATCAATAATCAGCTGCGAAAATTTGCACAGTATGAACTCTAATTCAGCCATATCCACTCCTTTTTGTCCTCGGTATCCTTTAAGCAGTATAAATATCTTTGTTTCTTCAATTAATTTTTTTGCTTTTGCCATATCCAAGGGAAGTAAGCCAATATTAATGTCCTTAAACACTTCTACAGCTGTTCCGCCAAAACCAAAAATAACCACTGGTCCAAAAATAGGATCTTTCTTTGAGCCAATAATTAGTTCATATTTTTTTGATATCATTGGTTCAATAAGAACACCTTCAATCTTTGCATTAGGCATGTATTTCTTTGAGGATTTAATGATGTCTGCAAAAGCAGAGTTCACCTCTTCTTGATTTTTCAGATTAAGTTTAACTCCCCCAGCCTCTGTTTTATGGATAATATCAGGAGAAACAATTTTCATGGCAACAGGAAACCCTAAGTTTGATGCAAGTTTTACTGCATTTTCTGAATTGTCTGCTACATAAATATTCGGCATTGAATTTATTGCTTTTCCTGTATATGCAGTTTTTCCTTTTGCGATTTTTGTTTTTGTAATCTTTCCTTTTGTAAAGTTTGCTTTTGAATTCACTGCAATCATGTTTTCATAAATAGGAATACCATAATTAGCCAGAAATTGTTTTGCTTCAGGTTCAGTCATAATATTTCTATTTTCTTTTACAAGTTTTTGTAGAATAAATTTATTTTTTTCTTTATTTGGAGTGAAAGCATATGGCAAAGGAATCTGCTCTTTTTTTTCCTGTTTTGAGCAATTATAAACATTAATAAAACAATTCACACCTTTTTCAGGAAGGTCATACACAGGTATCCTCGCTTTTCTTAATATAGCTCTTCCTGTTTCAACATCTTCTTCACCCATCCATGCTGCAAGTATTGGCTTAGTTGAAAAACCATTATCTGAAACACCTTTTATTGAAACAATCTCTTCAGCAATCTTTTTTGAGTCAGTAACAGCCTGATGCGTTAGAATAATTAGTATTCCGTCGACATTTTTATCTTTGATGCATTCTTCGACTGCTCTTCTGTACATTAATGCATCTGCATCACCCAATAAATCAAGAGGATTGGACTTGCTCCATGCTGGAGATAATATTTCATTAAGTCTTTGAATTGTTTCATCAGATAATTTAGCAAGCACGCCTTTATTGGCTAATTCATTATTAGCGACCAAGTAATCAGTTGCAATAACTCCAGGACCACCTGCATTTGTAATGATGGCTAGTCTGTTTCCATTAGGTTTTGGCTGTTTAGACAGGACTTCAGCCATGTCAAACAGTTCTCCTATAGTATCGACCCTTAAAATATTAGATTCTCTGAAAGCAGCACTAAACACCCCATCGTCGCCTGTAAGGCTTCCTGTGTGGGACTTTGCTGCTTTTGAGCCTTCTATGCTTTTTCCTGCCTTTAGAACAACAATTGGCTTCTTTTTCGTCAATGCAACTGCAGATTTCAGGAATTCCTGTGCATGGTCTAATGATTCCATGTAAATAATAATACTTTCTGTTTCTTTATCGTCGGCAAAATAGTCCAGAAGGTCACTAAACCCAACATCTATCATTGAACCTATTGAAACAAAATAACTGAAACCAACATTATGATTAAGCGCCCAGTCAAGAATTGCAGTTCCAAGAGCACCGCTTTGGGAAATAAAAGCAATCTTTCCAGGCACTGCCATCTGGTTTGCAAATGTTGCATTAAGCTTTAGGGAAGGATGTATGAAACCCATGCAGTTTGGCCCTATAATTCTCATATCATATTTTTTTGCGGTTTTTAATATTTGTTCTGACATTAATTCTCCTTCTTTTCCTGCCTCTTTAAAGCCAGCAGAAATAATTACAACACCATGTATCCCAGCTTTACCGCATTCATCAACAAGCGCGGGTACAGTTTGTGCTGGAGTGGCAATTATTGCCAGCTCAATCTTTTTCTTTACGTCGAGAACAGAAGGATAAGCTTTAATACCAAACATCTTTTTTTTGGTTAGGTTTATAGGATATGTTTTTCCTTTAAATCCACCTTTCACTAAATTTTCCATAAAGGCATAACCAACATGGCCTTTCTTGTTGGTAGCGCCGATAACTGCAATAGAAGTTGGATTAAAGATAATGTCTAGTTTTTTCATTATTAAACCTCTTTTTGTTTGTCAGCTATGTTTTCTTGAGTATCAATATTCTTAGATTTTTCTTGAATATTAATATTTTCAGGTTTTTCTTGATTAGCAGCAGTATTCTCAGATTTTTCGTTTATTAATTCAAAAAAAATAGGTTATAAACCTCACAGCTCTGCTGTGAGCCATTTTTAAGAGTAAACCTCCCATCTGAAGCGTTGGCAAAATAAAGCCCCGCAGCTCTGCTGCGATTGGGAAGTTTACTTATCCAATTTGTTTATAAATTTCACTTTTTTCATTGCAAGGGTGCTGAATTTTATTTCGAGCTCTTTTCTATGCTCGTCTATATTAAGTTTCAGCTTGTTTTTTTCAATATTATTTATCTCGTCAATTACATGTTTGCACTTGCCTAAAAGGTGCTCATGCTTATATTGCAGGTCATTGAAATCCTGATTCACATTATTGCTTAATATTTGGCTGTCTATATCTTTCTTTCTTGTTCTCAATGTTTTATACTTATTTAAGAAATCTTCAAAATACCTTCTGTGAAGTTTGTCTATTGCCTGCAATGGTTTATCCTTTTGCGTATCCTTGAGTTCAAGCTTGTTTGAGAGGATATTAGTTTTTAATTGCTCAAGTATTGAAATGATTTCTAATTTATCATCATTTAACAGCGCAAGCAAAGGATCATTTGAGTACTGTTCGACAAGCTTCTCATTCAGTGCCAGTCTGCTGTGTTTCTTCAATGGCCTGAGAAGCAGGGAAAAGTCAGCTGCAAGATCAGTTTCCAAACGCTTTATTTCTTCCATTACGCTTGCTTTATCTTCAGACAGTTTTCTGTAACTGAGATAAACATCGCTTTTTTTAAGAGCTGCCATTTTAAGCTCGACTTTTTCTCTTGAAATTCTGTATTCTTCAAGCTCGCTCTTTTTCTTAGTTATCTCTTCTGATAGTTTATTAAGCGCTTCTTGCCTTCCCCTGAAATCTTTAATACTTTTTTGCAGTTCATCAAGATTATAAATTGGCGATTTAATGATAATCTCTCTCATTTCTTTTACCTGTTCGTCAACTTTCTTCAGCCTTTTCGCAACTAAACCAGATTCTTCCCCAAAAAATTCCTGAAGAACATAATAACTTCTGAGTGTTTGATTGCTTAATTCCAGAATTTGGGCTCCAAACTCTTTGCAGAACTTCTTGCCAGAAAAAAAACCCTTGTTTGTTAAGTCAAGAGCCTCAGCAAACTTAATAATTTTATCAATGTAAGTTGTTCTATTGCCTTCCATAATCTGTTTTGCCCTGAGAATGATATTTTCATTTCTAAGCGCAGCATTCTTAAGGTTTTTCAACTCATGCTTTAATTCATTTACATCTTCGCTTATTTGAGCATAGATTGAATTAATTTCTTTATCAATATCTTCTATAATGTCAGAAGTGTGCTTATTTAGCCAGTCTTCTATTTTATCTATATCTATATGTTCTATTTCCTCTATTTTCTCAGGCTTTTTAAAGAATTGTTTAATAAATTCAAGCATAAGAAAATACAAGACTTAAGTGATATAAATAATTAATGATATGACTTTTCTAATTAAATGAGTTGAAATATACTAAAAGTGCAAAATAATCGAACATTATTTTGCACTTTTGTATATACTAAACGTGATTAATTTGTTCGAAAATTAATCACGTTTAGTATATATACAAATAGGAAGCAAAAACCAACGATAAACTTTGCTATTCTGCTGAGTATTATTTGGCGGGTTTTCGCCAAAGCTGACTGGCAGGCTTAGTAGTTGCTTAAAAAGAATAGATTTTTAAATAAATACCCTCGCCCAGTAGTAATATGATGGAAAGAAGAATATTGGCACTGTCTTAGTTCAGGTACTTTAATTTCTTATGTAAAAATTTTCCCCACGTCCACACTTTAGTTGCTCGTTTTTCGAGAATTGCTGGCGTTAGTTTTTCTTCATTTTCATGCATAAAATTCCAG
>Ga0209211_10012383_pt1 | contig 10736 bp, 8 predicted proteins | sample RifGroA2_FD_183992 | JGI IMG/M metagenome (GOLD analysis project Ga0209211, IMG submission 183992) | Groundwater microbial communities from Rifle, Colorado, USA - Groundwater A2 (SPAdes) (version 2) | ecosystem: Environmental > Aquatic > Deep subsurface > Groundwater | place: Rifle, Colorado...
TTTTTACCAAAATAAGAGATTCGGGACAGAGCCGGTCAATGTCAAGCAGAAAAATTATTTATCGAGTTAATAATTATCCTCGCATGGCTTCCCTCACAGCAGTTTTTATCACCCTTTCTAATGACCTTTGAGCAGCACGAATTATCGGGCTGTCACGGTTAACAAAAACCACCCTTCCTTCTTGCAATCGGGCTAAGGGTTTAGGCTTGTCTGAGGATACTTCTCCATTAAGTTGCGCAACTGTTCTGTTGAAATGAGTTGGATGGTTTCTTGTGGGAAAAGCTGTATCAATATACCCCTGCCCGCTTATGGAAAACTCGCCAGAAGCAGTTAAAGCTCGCCTTACAGCGCTTTGATAGCGCGACTCATAAGTTATCACCCTATCATTATAAATTGCCATTTTTGCTGGAAATGCAATTCGATATTTAAGTTTTTGTATGGGGAACTTTAACAATTTGATAATATTTCATAATTATCCTCACCAAATCATAGTAAATTTAACAGTATTATTGGAATTAATAAGCAAGCCATTGAATTGCTCCTTGAAACATTAACTATGTTTGGCAGCAGGCCTATTGCTGTTGCAACAAATAAAATAAATAATCCAAGAAATCCTGAAAAATAAAAAACCATGAAGCACACAAAGCTAATAATTAAACTGCTTAAAAAGGAATAATTGACTTTATTCATAATTTTTGAAAAGATTCTGCTTATGTACATTGTTAAGAACGTTGCAATTCCTCCGGCAATCATGGCAACGGATAAAAATAGAATCAAAGTGTTCATGTCGATGTTTTTCAGCAGCTGCTGGACAACAATTATTGAGCCATTTCTTGCTTTCTCAATTGTAAATAAGGTTATTAATGATAAAATCATTGAAACAGTATTAATTCCGCCAACCATAATCAAATAGCTGAAAGTGTTAATCTCACCGACAATTTGCGACGCCAAAACTGCGGCCTGCGCTGGCCCAAGACCCGGAAATATTGAAACTAAAGAGCCTGAAAAGACACCACTTCCGATTGATTTGATTTTATCCTTCATTCCTACTTTAACGTGTTCGGTTACTTTTTGAGGGGGTAATTTAACTTTTTGCGACAGGCTTAACAATAAAACGCTTACGCCAAATAATCCGGATAACATCGGAAGCAACGGGTCTTTCAAATTCGGCATATTTAAAACTATAATTCCCAAAACTCCAGATAAGACAACTATCCCAAAAGCCCAGAATTTTTTGTCGAGGCTTTGCTCCCTTAAAATCATAAAAATTACAAGGGCAAGCAGCAGCCACCCGACATAATTTTTCAGGCTGTTAAAAATAATGGGAACAATAAAAATTAAAATTGGAGATAAGGCAACTGTCACAATTAGGCACAGCAGGCTTCCGATTGTGGCTAATCTAATCGCCTCATGGCCCATTCCCTGCAAAAGCAGCCTGTGCGCAGGCATGACAGCCATGGCAGTGTCATCCGATGGGGCCCCTAGATAAGTAGCGCTTATAAAATCAGTGAACGTATGGGTTATAGACATTGCGATTATAAAAGAAGCAACTGCTAGAACGTTTGTGTAGCCCAACAAAATTGGAGAGATGCTAAGTAAAATCAGCGAGACTAAATTAATATGCAATCCGGGAGTTAGGCCCGTTATGACTCCCATCAGGCAGCCGAGAATTATTGCAACAATAATTTCGACAATCACTAACTTACCACCTTTATTTTATCCGCAATAATCTCTTCCTTTCCGTTGTAATTTTGCACTTTCCCGCTGATTTCAACAAAATCATTTTCATTTAGATTTATATCTTTATCAGTAAACACCACGACAGAAATAGGAGCCTGCTGGCTCAATTCGATAAAAACAACATTATTTCCGGCGGTTACCTTGCTTATTTTCCCGCTTAATTTAACACTGTCTCCAACATTTTTATTATTCAGAAAATCCGGCTCATAATCTTTTAATTCAATCTGCTGGGAAATAAAAAATAAAGCAACTAATCCCACTAAAGAGCAAATCATGGCTATTTTTAATAATGCGGTTTCTTTCATAGGTTATTTCAGCGATTTTTGAGAATGATTATAAAATGTTTTCTATATTTTGATACCCTATTTTCAATTCCGGAATTTTCAATAAAATACTCAATTTATCGCAACCATCAAATAAGAAAATCCTAAATTCTCTAATTTAAAATTCTAAAATCTAATAGTTTTCGATAGCTTTAAAAACCACTAAACATACACAAGGTTGGGATGGTTAACTTAAAATTTAATTCAACAGCAGACATAAAAGTGCCTGTTAAAATCATTGACCAGGTTATAGGCCAGGATGAAGCGGTTAAAATAATAAGAAAAGCCGCGCAGCAGAGAAGGCACGTTCTTTTGATTGGAGAACCGGGCACAGGAAAATCAATGCTTGGGCTTGCTTTGGCGGAATTACTGCCGAATGAAAAGCTTGTGGATATAGTTTCATTTCCAAACCCCAATGACGAGAATATGCCTTTGATAAGGACATTGCCTGCCGGCCAGGGAAGAGATTTGGTTGCAAAGGCAAGGATGCAGTCAATGACTATGTTCAAGAATCAGAATATAATAATGTTCATCATAGTCATAGTTTCTTTTTTCATTCCTTTCTGGACCTGGACTTATTTCAGCAAATTCGGAAGCGTGACAGCGGCAATAATGTCGGCGTCAACTTCGATAATGTCAATATTGATTCTTGTTGCATTCACAATTAGCATGAACCTCGGAAAAAGAGCGGAAGTAAAAGTAAAAGTTCCAAGAGTGATTGTTGATAATTACAAAAAGAAACAAGCGCCTTTCAATGACGCAACCGGAGCCCATGCAGGGGCTTTGCTGGGAGACGTGCTGCATGACCCTTTCCAAAGCGGCGGATTAGGAACGCCGGCGCATGAAAGGGTAATTGCGGGCATGATTCACAAATCCCACATGGGAGTTTTATTCATCGACGAGATTGCGACTTTGCAGCCGGCAACGCAGCAGGAATTATTGTCCTCATTACAGGAAAGAAAATTTGCAATTACCGGGCAAAGCGAGAGGAGCGCGGGCGCTATGGTCAGGACAGAGCCGGTTCCATGCGATTATGTCATGATTGCCGCGGGAAACCTGGAAACTATAAAGCATATGCATCCGGCTTTGCGAAGCAGAATAAGCGGCTATGGGTACGAAATATACATGCAGGAAACAATTAAAGATACTGAGGAGAACCAAAACAAAATAGCCGTTTTTGTCGCGCAGGAAGTTATCAAGGACAAAAGAATTCCTCACTTCAGCAGGGAAGCGGTCGAATTAATCATTGAGGAAGCAAGAAGAAGGGCAAACAGAAAAGGGCATTTGACTTTAAGGCTAAGGGAGCTTGGCGGCCTGATAAGGGCAGCCGGCGATATGGCGCTCGAAGACAAATCAAAGTTTGTGCAGAAAAAGCACATCGTCGGGGCGAAAGCGATTGCCAGGACGCTTGAGCAGCAGATTGCGGACAAATTTATCGAGCAGAAAAAAGAATATGAAATAATTGTCACAACAGGCAAAAGGGTCGGGAGAGTGAATGGCCTGGCGGTGATTGGAGTTACTCCGCCTTATTCTGGAATTATTTTGCCGATTGAATCGGAAGTAACACCTGGCGGAAAGGAAAGCGAAATAATCGCCACGGGCAAATTGGGCGAGATAGCAAAAGAAGCTGTTAAAAATGTCACAGCCATCATTAAGAAATATTTTGGAGAGGACTTGAAAGAAAAGCACGATATTTATGTCCAGTTTTTGCAGACTTACGAGGGTGTTGAGGGAGACTCGGCCAGCATTGCAGTTGCAACATCCGTAATTTCGGCATTCAAGAAAGTTCCTGTAAGGCAGGATTTTGCAATGACCGGAAGCCTGTCTGTGCGCGGGGAAGTATTGCCGATTGGCGGGGTTACCGCAAAAGTCGAGGCTGCAATCGAGGCCGGAATCAGGAACGTAGTCGTTCCGAAATCAAACCTTCGCGATATTATAATCGACAAAGACAAAATGAAGAAAATCAACATTATTCCGGTTGAGACTATACAGGATGTTCTTAAAGTTGTGCTGGACTGGAAAGGAAAGCAGAATATTCTGAAGCAGATTGTTGCGGCGGAATAATTAAAATCTATTTCCAGTCTACGACAATATCGTCGGTTCTTTCATAAGGATGAATGTCAATCTTTTTTTCCCTTTTGTTTTTCTGCAAAATCCCAAGCCATGCTATCATCAATCCATTATCGACAAGAAATTCATTCGGCGGCGCATAAAATTTTCCATTTCTCTCTTCGCACATTATTTTGCACATTTCCTGCAGCCTTTTATTGCACCCAACTCCACCGCCAATGACCAATTCTTTTTTTCCTGTGTGCGCCATTGCGCGCTCGGAAACTTCAACAAGCATTGCGAAAATCGTTTCTTGGTATGAATAAGCCAAATCTTCAACTGCAAATTTTTTTGAGTCAAATTTTTGCTTTAAGTTTGTTAAAATTCCTGAAAAAGAAACATCCATTCCTTTGACAACGTACGGCAGTTCAATGTAATTTTTTCCTTCCAACGCCAGTTTTTCAATTTTCGGCCCGCCGGGAAAGCCAAGGCCAATGTGCCTTGCAAACTGGTCTAAAGAGTTTCCAACGCCTTGGTCTAAAGTTTCACCAAACACCCTGTATTTGCCGCCGTCATACGCAATAATCTGCGTGTTTGCGCCGGAAGCGTATAACAAAACAGGGTCTTTTGCCTTTGTCATTAATTTTCCGATTTCAAGATGAGAAATGCAGTGGTTTACTCCGACCAAAGGGATTTTTAATTCTGCTGCCAGCTCTTTTGCCTTTCGCATTCCGACAATTAAGCATGGCGCAATCCCGGGACCCTGCGAGAAAGAAATTAAATCAATATCTTTTAATTTTAAATTTGCATTCTTCAAAGCATCTTCAACAACTTTATCCTTTACATTTTCATGGTGCCTTTTCGCCTCTGACGGGTCTATTCCTCCTGTTTCCGTTTTATACGCGTCAGTAACATTCGCATAGATTTTTCCCTTGTCATCAATTATCCCGCAGCCGAACGTGTGGGCCGTTGATTCTATTCCGAGGCAGAGCATTTTACAGTTATATATCAAACTTTTTTTCTTGGTCGTATTTCCTAAAGAATCCATAAGGGGTTCTTTTTTCTATATTGTTCATGAATTTAAACAATTTTGCCATTATTTCGTCAAGCTTTAAATAAACTGCCCGATATTCTTTTTCTTTGATGTACTCCGAGTCTTTTGAAAGCGATAATAACACTTCCAATTCTTTGGCAGAGCCATAAGCATAAGTCAAGAAACTGAGAAATGCTTTTTCAGAATGCCTTGTGCTTCCCTCGGCGATATTTGTAGGGATGGACACGGCTGCGCGCCGCATTTGCGAACTCAGGTTATTATTTTCTATTTCAGGAAAATCTTTTGTTATTTTATAAATTTCAAAAACAAAATTGTATCCTAAATTGTAAATTTCTATCTTTTTGTGCATGCGTGGCATGCGATGATGTTATAGGTGTCCATTTAAATCAATTTCTATTTCAAGCTGGGTTCAGAACAATAGAGTTTGCACTAAAACAGGAGTTTAAACGGATAACTATAGAATTGATAAAAAAGAAAAAAAAATGAAAACTATCGTCGGTTCGCATGGCTCCCGCCGGAAGTTTTATTTTATTTATAAATGCCTTCAATCAAATTAAAATCAAAAGAAAAAAAGTTGAAATAAAATAAAACCATGCCCCCCCCAAAAGTATAAATTATTTTTGGGAACTTAAAATAAAATTTTCAAGACACAGGCTCTTGCTGAACACTTAGACTACAAGGTATGAACTGTTAGTAAGCGCATGCTGAATACCTCGCCGAAGCTTGGTACTTACACACCGCTTCTATTAAACTCCTGTTTTAGGAGTGTTCTAAATGTCTCTTTTCAAGGTGCGTTTCGTGCTTAGATGCTTTCAGCACTTACCGCTTAGCGCGTAGCTGCCCTGCGTACCCTTCTGGATAACAGGTGGACCAGAGGCGCCGAGACTCCGTTCCTCTCGTACTAGAAGTCCCTTCCTTTCTGACATTAGCATTTCCAGTAGATATTAAACAAACTGCCTCACAGCGTTCTGAACCCAGCTCATGATCCCTTTTAATCGGTGAACACCCGCACCCTTGGTTGCTTCTGCACAACCAGGATAGGAAAAGCCGACATCGATGTAGCAAGCCCCGCCGTCGATCTGTTCGGGCTCCGAGCGCGAACTCGCGAGCCACAGTGAACTCTCGGGCGGGACGACTCTGTTATCCCCGGAGTAACTTTTCTGTCATCTCTAGCCCCCATCAAGGAGGACATAGAGGTTCGCTAGGCCAGTATTTCTACTCAGAATGCCATATTGTTAGTCATTCTGTCAGGCTGGCTTCTGCCCTTGCACTCTACACCGGATTGCTGACCCGGTTGAGCCAACCATTGGGCCCTGCTGATATCTTTTCAGCAGGGTGCCACCCCAGCCAAACTGTCCACCTAACGTTGTCCACGCTGCCGTGTTAGCAGCGTCAAACCAGAAGAGTGGTGTTTCATTGTCGCTCGTCCTTTCTTGCGATTGGTGAGCTACCACCTACACTACACAACCGGCTCGACGCCGCAGCATTAAGCTACAGTAAAGTTTCACGGGGTCTTCACTTCCCACTGGAAATCCCTGGCTTCTACACCAGGAAGGAGTGTTCGGAGGGATCCAATTGGGGACAGTGGGAACCTCGTTACGCCACTCGTGCAAGTCGACATTCAATCGACAAGGTATTACGCTCACTTTTGTTACTTCCCTTTTCTTAGGTACTTACCTTTTTTCGAAGGCGGATAAACATTTCTGCTTACCTCCAATCATCGCTGATTGGGTCGGACTATATCTTCACCATTTCTGGTGTTTGGCGTATAGTCTCTGAGGATATTTCTCAGAATAATGAGAAAACTTTCCTGCTGATTATCTCTCCAGTTTCATTTTCAGGTTTGTATTTTTTGTTACCAAAAAATTTTCCTAGAAACTTTCGTTGAGATTTTCCAGCATATAGCCAAATTTTACTAAGGCAATCGTAACTGTTTACCTTAAGAGAGTTATAGTTACCCCCGCCGTTTACCGGCTCTTAGCTCAGTTGGAACCGAGTTTGAAGTACCGGCACTGGGCAGGCGTCACCGACTATACATACCCTTACGGGCTAGCAGTCAGTTAGGTTTTTGTTAAACAGTCGGGCTCCCTTTGTAATTGCACCCTGCTTTCGCCTCTTGCGAGACAAGAGCAGGGACCCCTTATACCGAAGGTACGGGGCTAATTTGCCGAGTTCCCTCAATTGGATTAATCCTTCACACTTTAGGCTTCTCACCTAGGGGCACCTGTGCTGGTTCTGGGTATGGTTAACTAAGATTTGTTTCTATTCCTTTTTCACGGACACCAGATATCAACCGAACCCCTCAAAGAGGTGCTCGTCCCGCCTTTAATCTGGTTCTCATCGTTATGATACTCCCCAGGTTTGTGGCGGTTGACACGAAAAGTTGTTCGTGTCGGTCTATTCCGATGTGTCAGAAATAAAACTTGCGTCGCCGCACATACTTAATTAGTAGAGGAATATTAACCTCTCGCCCTTTCCCTCAAATCAATTTATGATTCCGGTTAGGACCAACTAACCCTTGGCTGATCTGCATTGCCAAGGAACCCTTGCCCTTTCAGTGGAGTAGATTCTAACTACTCTTGGATCCTACTATCGCCAGGATTCTTATTCCCACAAGGTCCATACAAACTCTCGAATGTACTTCTGTCCTTGCAGGACACCTATCTACCACACGCCTTTTAGGCGGTCTGCAGTATCGGTAATCAACTTAGCCCCGTCCATTTTCAAGGCCAACTGTCTTGAAGAGTAAGCTGTTACGCACTTTTTAAAGGGTGGCTGCTTCTAAGCCAACCTCCTCTCTGTCTCTGACAGTTGACGCTCTTCTCCCTTTAACACTTAGTTGATATTTTGGGACCTTAACTGCAGTCTGGGTTGTTCCCCTCTCGGAAATGAAGTTTACCCCAACATTCCCCGTCTCTTGAAATCTTTGACGTTATCGTGTTCGGAGTTGGTCAGAGGGCCGAACCCTTTCGGGTCCTAAGCCCTCAATCCGTAGCTCTACCACTCTAACGGTCTCATTCAAGGCTTGACTGCGGCCAACTTCGATAGGAACCAGCTATCGCCAGACTCGATGGGCTTTTTACCCCTAGCCCCAAGTTAGGAGAACACTTGCTCGTAGAACCCCTACAGACCTCCACCCCGTTTTACCGGGGCTTCATCTTACCAAGGGCTAGATCGTCTGGCTTCGGGTCGTATCCAAGTGACTTCAGGCACTTTCGTACCACGCCCCTCATAAATTGCGGGCTTGTCGCTTTCGCTTCGGGTCCTTCCTTTTAAGAATTACCCTCGCCACTCGAATAAACTCCCTGGCACGTTATTCGAAACGTATGACACCACTCGTCGCGGTGTCCGACTATCGCTATTAGGTTTCAGGTTCTTTTAACATCCTATTACGGGTCCTTTTCAACATTCCATCACTGTACCCTAGTTCGCTATCGGACTCAAAACGTATTTAAGGTTGGAGGTTGATGCCCCCCGCATTCCCGTTAAGTATCCGGTTAACGGTACTCTGGTTACCATACTACATCTTCCCAGTTGCGTCTACGTGACTATCACACTCTATGGTATGGCTTTCCAGCCAACTTTGACTTTCCAAGTAAGACTTTAACGCATGAACCAAACACCACATCTCCTTTGCATTTCTACAAAGGATTCAGTTTGCCTTATGCTGTTTTCACTCGCTGTTACTAACAGCATCTCAATTGATTTCTTTTCCTGCAGGTACTTAAACGTTTTAATTCCCTGCGTTCCCCACCCTTACGGGTTTGAAGCTGAAGTCGCATTAGGGTATCTCCGGATCAATTCTTACGTGCAGATCCCCGGAGCTTATCGCAGCTTGTCGCGCCCCTCATCAGCGTTTGAGCCGAGTCATCCACCTAATAGCTCGGATTACCTGAAAATCGTGGGATTTTCAGGTTCCCAAAAATTGTGAACAATTTTTGAGATATAGCTTTATTGTGCTACAGACAAAAGCCTATGCCATGAAAATTTCTAATTTTCAAGTTCCCAAAAACTTTTTAGTTACTTGAAAATTTTTAAGATTTTCAAGTTCCCGCGAATTTCTAATTCGCAAGATTTGGGACATGGTTTCATGAATTTCAACCTTTACCGTCCCAAGTGATCATTTGTGCCTTGGGAAGGCGTTTATCACTAATTACAAAGTCGGTTTGCACCTTCTCTGTTTTTTAATGAGCGTGATTTGTGAATTAATTTATTTTAATTTTTGAAATTTATTTTCAGCAATTGTAACATGAGTTTTCTAATGCCGAATAATTTTTTCTTTGATTACTTCTATAATCTGATGTGATTGGATTATACTCTTTGTTGAAATACCAGCTGCCCTTTGGGGCGTATGGAATAACTGACCTTCCAACTTCATTAAATCCCTTATTTGCCCTCTGAACATAATTTGGCGGTGCCATTTTTGATTTTTGAAATTTTTATGATTTTAAAGTGGACCCGTCGGGACTTTCATTTAATCCTTTTTGGGCATTAATTTTGAACCCGAAGCCTCCGCCTTGCAAGGGCGGCGCTCTGCGGTTGAGCTACGGGCCCAACTTTTTGATTGTGTGATTGATTACCAATTTTTAGGTGGGTAATTTTTTTGATTTATTGAACAATTGGTCTCAATCCTAATGCTCTTTGAACATTCTCAACAACTTGATGGGTTACTTGGGTATCGTCTGCTTCAATATCAAATTCTGTAGCCATGTGCTGATTGCGATTAAACTGACCCTCTGGAGTTCTTACAACATGTTCGTGACTGACTGTTAACAGTGGAATTTTTTCTCCCAATCTTGTGTAAACAGCCACACTATATGTTTTGGGAGGATGCTGAGTTATGGTTGCATAATGCCTCTCTTTTAAACCAACAGCATCTGCAATCGATTTAGCAATATTTCCACCGCTAATTGGTTCCTCTGATTGAGCTTTGTATAACATTTTTATCTCCATCACTTCTTTGTTCGCGAATTATTGATTTCTTAGTTCAATAACTTTGATCATAAAAAATAAAAAAATTTTCCTTTGTCAAAAAGGAAAAAAATAAAGGAGGTGATCCAGCCGCAGGTTCCCCTACGGCTACCTTGTGACGACTTAACCCTCCTCGCTGAGCTTAGATTCGAACCAATTAAAAATTGGACCTCATCTAAACCCTGCTCGGGTGGTTTGACGGGCGGTGTGTGCAAGGAGCAGGGACATATTCACCGGGTTCTGATAAAACCTGATTACTAGGGATTCCAACGTCACGTGGGTGAGTTACAACCCACGATCTGAACTAGGATAGGTTTTCGAGGATTAGCTCCACCTTTCGGTGTTGCATCCCATTGTACCTACCATTGTTGCGCGCGTGTAGCCCAGAAGATTCGGAGCATACAGACCTACCGTTGCCTGCACCTTCCTCCCTTTTTCAAGGGCAGTCCGCACAATGTGCTCGATCATCCATTGCTGGTCTCGTTAGCAATTGTGCGCGCAGGTCTCGCTCGTTGCCTGACTTAACAGGACACCTTACGGCACGAGCTGACGACGGCCATGCACTACCTCTCGGCTCGTTAGGTAAGACCTTTAACCTG
>Ga0209211_10012385_pt1 | contig 10735 bp, 13 predicted proteins | sample RifGroA2_FD_183992 | JGI IMG/M metagenome (GOLD analysis project Ga0209211, IMG submission 183992) | Groundwater microbial communities from Rifle, Colorado, USA - Groundwater A2 (SPAdes) (version 2) | ecosystem: Environmental > Aquatic > Deep subsurface > Groundwater | place: Rifle, Colorado...
AGTCTTTCAGTATATCCCCTATATCAAATCCCCTGAATATGTCCTCCTGAGAGAATCTCTGATGGAACTTGTCAGAGCCAAACATATCATACTGCTTCCTTTTATCCTTATCACTAAGGACGGCATAAGCCTCATTTATCCCCTTGAATTTCTCTTCAGCAGACTTATTGTTAGGATTCCTGTCAGGATGATACTTCATTGCGAGCTTTCTGTAAGCCTTCTTTATCTGCTCCTCAGTAGCATCCTTTTTTAAACCAAGTATTTCGTAGTAATCTTTATAAGCCATAAATTCTCTTTAGCCACAGACTTTCACTGACTAAATCAAAACAAGAGGTTGAAAGAATAAGAAGATTGGAAGATGAAAATTACAAAACTTTATAACTTTCTTAATTTCTCATCATCTTATCTTCCTGCTGTTAAGTCTGTGTAAGTCCGTGGCTGAAAAATTATAATAATTCTTCTAATGCCAACTGCATTCCGTCTCTGGCTGCAATAACTTTTACTCCTGTCTCCTGAGAAAGACTTTCTGCAACCTCCCACGGTTTTGCCTTTAAAATAGACATACCAAAATGTGTAAGTATAGCTGTCTTCGGTTGGAGCTCTTTTATTAATATCTTTGAGTCATCTATTGATAGATGGTCAATCTTCACATCATTTCTCGGTTTAAGCAGGACAGTATTAATGACAATAATATCACTCTTATACATCACAGAGAGGTCAGGGAAATATTTTGTATCTGTAATAAAGGAGAGTTTGCCTTTAGGGAGGTGAAATGTCAGACCATAAGTCTCTACAGGGTGGACATGCCTTTTTGATGTAAAAAAACTCATACCATTAATGGAATAACTCTCCTCCTCCTTCAAAATCTCTACTTTATCTACATAATCTCTCACATACTTAAAAATCACAGGGTCGCTGTTTATAGCATCTTCAGGGGCCAGGACTGTTCCCTTTTTTTTAAATCCCCCATCTGTCATTGCCTCAATCATTGCATTTACATCACCTGAATGGTCAAGATGTTTGTGTGATAGGATTATTGCATCCAGAGTAGTCGGATTAAGCTTAGGCTTACTTGACCAGCACCTGACAAGAGAGCCCGGTCCCGGGTCTAATAAGAGATTCGTTCCTCCAATTGACAGCCATACACCACCTGACGACCTCACCTGTTTAGCCACAACTATTCTTGCACCTGCAGTTCCGAGGAATTTTATGTAATCCATAATAATTTGGATGCTCAATCACCAAATCTATCTCTTTTATAGAGCTATCTGCAATCCCTTGCACCCATTCTCATTCCCAATATCCCATGCCTTTTGTAAATCAGATATAGCCCTGCCCATATTCCCTGATAGATAATATACAACCCCATGAATTACTCAGACTATGGCATCAAAATGCCTTTAAATATCCTTCCACTCTTTGTAAGAACTCTATAGCCTGTTTAACCCTTTTGTCGGTCTCTTCTTTCGTAAATTCTTTTGTAACGATATAATCTCCTAACTCACGAGCATCTTTAGCTTCATTAAAAATCCTTCCAAATCTTTCCTCAATCAAGCCGGTCTTAACAAAATGTAATCCAAACATTGATATTGCCCCACTATGTGTATCCGTATCAATTTCTTTAGTCAATAGAACCGCCCTTGCAGCATGAAATATAGCATAATAAGCCCGAGAGATTGAATCTGCAAATAGCCCGTCTTCAAACAAATTTTTAGCCGCAGTCAAGGCTTCTTTAGCTCTATCTATCTCCGCCTCTATCCTCTCCTTCCGAATTTCCTTGTTCATATTTTTATGCCATCTCTCTGTAAATTTTTAATAAAGGCAGTTTGCCAGCGATTTAATACTTCATATTCATTTATATTTATTACACGAGGAGAAATTAATACTTCATATTTAAGAAAAATGTCATAGGACATATCTGCAATTTGGTCTCTTACCTCGTAACCCCCTTCTTCAATCAAAATAAAAACATCAATATCCGATGTCCTATTGTAATCCCCTCTCGCTTTAGACCCATAGAGGAGCATTGTTTTTATCCTATTCTTAAAAATATTATTTAGTTTATCTTTAAATTCACCAAGCGCCTTTTCTTCTATTTGATTCAGTGAGCCTAACATAGCAATTTCTCCTATCTAATTCCAAACCACACAATTCCGGGACATCATAATTACTTCTCAATGAGTGTTCCCATAATTTTCTTAATGACAGACACAGCTAATGACTATAGAGATATTTCTCATACTCCATCCTTTTTTTCTATTTTTTTACCATTTTTTCTGACTGTTTTTCTCTGTGTGCTCTGTGGCTATTATAAGTTCTTATTCTGTACATCTATAATGCTAATCTCTCCTTCAGCAGTTTATTCACTACCTGTGGATTTGCCTTCCCCTTGCTTTTCTTCATCACCTGCCCGACAAAGAATGTAATCAGTTTATCCTTACCGCCTTTGTAATCTGCCACCTCTTTCGGATTTTCAGCAATAACCTCGTCAATAACCTTTATGACTTCTGATTCATCTGTTATCTGGACAAGCCCCTTTTCTTGGACAATATCTTCCGGAGATTTCTTGGTTTTATACATCTCTTCAAATACAGTCTTTGCGATTTTTCCACTGATTGTCCCGTTATCAATTAATTTAAGCATTTCTGTCAGCATCTTAGGGGTTACAGAAAACCTCTCAATCTCCAGATTCTCATCCTTCAATACCCTCAATACTTCACCCATGACCCAGTTGCTGATAATCTTCGGCTGGTTATAGAGTTTTATACAGTTCTCAAAGTAACTTGCAATTGACTTAGATGTCGTTAAAACCTCAGCATCATATTCCGGCAGTCCGTATTCTTTTACAAACCTCTCCCTCTTTGCATCAGGTAGTTCAGGGAGTTTTGCCCTTATATCCTCTATCCATTTATTATCAACCTCTATTGGAGTAAGGTCGGGGTCGGGGAAATATCTATAATCATGTGCCTCCTCCTTGCTCCTCATGGATACAGTGATGCCTTTATCAGGATTGAATAGCCTTGTCTCCTGAACTATTTTTCCGCCTTCTTCAAGTGTGTCTATCTGCCTCTTAATTTCATACTCCAATGCCTTTTGAAGGAATCTAAAGGAGTTCATATTTTTTACTTCTGCCTTTGTGCCAAAATTCTTACTTCCCACAGGACGGACAGATACATTTGCATCGCATCTCAAGCTCCCCTCCTCCATATTGCAATCGCTAACCTCTATATACTCAAGTATCGCCTTGAGCCTCGTCATATACTCCTTAGCCTCTTCAGGAGAGCGAATATCAGGCTCGCTTACAATCTCCATAAGGGGGATGCCTGACCTGTTAATATCTACATAACTTGAATCTTTATCTCCAAGATTCTCACCATGTATCAGTTTCCCTGCATCCTCTTCCATGTGGATTCTGGTTATGCCAATCCTTTTTACATTTCCATCAATAACTATTTCAACATGACCACCCTTTGCAAGGGGAAGCTCATACTGTGAAATCTGATACCCCTTTGGCAAATCAGGATAAAAATAGTTCTTCCTTGCAAACCTGTTAAACGGGGCGATTTTGCAGTCAGTGGCAAGGGCTGTCTTTATTGTAAGATTCACCGCCTCCCTGTTTATCACTGGCAGGACACCCGGCATACCAAGACATATAGGGCATGTATTCTTATTCGGCTCTGCACCAAATTTTGTACTACAGGAGCAGAACATCTTAGACTTTGTATTCAACTGGACATGAACTTCCAAACCAATCACAGGCTCATATTTCATAAATCTCCTTTGGGAAATACATATCCGCAGATTTCGCAGATTACCGCAGATTAAAACAGGATACTTTAAAAAATCTGTGAAATCTGCGTCTCTGTGGCTTATTAAGTTTTTATTCTGGACAAGGCAAATATAACAGAATTTATCATAAATATCAATGAAGTGTGCTTGACATTGAAATTTTGACTTTTATCTTTACTAAATGTATTATGAAATTGTTATGATATTAGGGCATTATGCAAATACTTATGTAGTTCATAATTTTGCCAAAAAATATAATATAGAGTTTAGCCTCTATTTTTTACTTTTTGGTGCGTATCTTCCTGATTTGATTGACAAGCCCCTGAATATACTTTTTCAATTACCGGGGAGGGGAATAGCTCATTCAGTTATTATACAGTTATTGCTATTTTTACCCCTCTTATATTCATTCCCAAAATACAGGAAAATCTTTTTCTCAATCTGGTTCGGCTGTATTTTCCATTTAGTTCAGGATACAATAGCACTATCCATTGCCTTCTGGCCAATTGTCGGCAGTCTTTCAGATTATCGCAGGTTCTCTTTTTCAGAATCATTTTATACCTACTATATACTGGTGAAATATCCATATACACTTTTCGCTGAGGTTATGAGTTTTGTTGTTTCAGGCGGAATACTTCTCTCTAAATGGCTGCCTGAGGGGAGAGAATTGGCAGAGGAAAAGGTCGTTGTAAAAATAAGCGATGATTAAAAACTCATTGCTCGTTGCTCATGGCTCATTGCTTAAGTTATTACTGGTATTTTCCCATTGGCCTGAAGATTGGAAGGTCTAAAATCCACTCTATATCAAAAAGCTCCCCAATCGTCCCAAACCCCAAAAGGAAGGATTACATATATTATCAGGAGAGTGAGCCCCATCTCAGATTTATATTTGTTAAAAAAATCCTTAATCTTTTGAATCATAATCTGAGTATACTACAAAACCCTTTTTCTTAAATATATAAATTGTTGCTATTGAAATACCCACTCCAATAATCCCCCCTGCCAGCACATCCAGAGGGTAATGAGCTCCGACATATACTCGTGATATGCCGGAGAAAAACGCTATAAGAAAAAAAACATATATATATCTTCTGTAAGAGTAACCTAAAACGGTGGCTGCTGTAAAAATGGTCTGCGAATGGCCTGATGGAAATGATGCCGCTAAAAGAGGCTCAAAAATCACATTGATACTAACCTTGCCTTCCTTGATTAATTCTTCCATACCGCCAAGGGGGCGGGGTCTGTCAACCAATTCTTTTAAAATATGGACTAAAATGCCGCCTATTAAGAGAGATGATATAAGCAGAATAAAATTCCTTTTAAAATCCTTCCTCTCAAAGAAATAAAAGATTAGAGCCATAATCGGAATTATTACATAATCTGAGGCGAGAAGTGTCAATGAGGCGAATAGGGCATCATTGAAAGGATTAGTCCAGCCGTTGTTAATGGCGAAAAAGAGCTTTTTATCAAAATCTAAGATTGCATTTAACATATAGGAAATACACACCTAAATCGTGAGCCTCTCTGTTCTTCTTGAGCTTTGTGGTTATAATGAAATTAAGTTATTTTTGGACTAAATCTTACATTTCAGCAATATAAAAATAGCTATGCCATTATTATACTGCATTTAATCCCAAATTTTCCACGATTTTATAAGGTTTTCCCTTGACTATCTCATCCTTAATTCCTATAATCCATCATAATGTTGAATAAACTTAAAAGAGAATGTTAACCCGGAATGAATAACAAAGAAGAATATGACGGACAATAAAGAACTCGAAACTGAAACTATAGGGGGTATCAATGCCTAGAACAGTATGGCCTACAAACATGAGTGAAAATGACAACCCAAGCGAAGAACTTGAATTTGAAAACCCGCTCGAAGAAGAAGTTGAAGACATTGAAGTCCCTCCAGATAAACGCAAAATATATTCAGACCTAGGCGATCCTGAGATAGATTCACTGCATGGCAAATTCAAAAGAGGAAAACTTATCGTACAGCCTGATTTTCAACGGCAATACGTATGGGATACAACAAAAGCAAGCAGATTAATAGAATCTGCTCTGCTCGGCATCCCGATTCCTGTCATTTACATTTCTCAAGAAATGGACAATAAAGAATATATTATTGACGGCCAACAAAGACTAACATCCTTTTTTTCATTCGTGGACGGTAAATTCCCAGATGGCACAGATTTCAAGTTAACAGGCTTAAAGGTATTTCGGGAACTAAATGGCAAGAAATATATCAACTTGTCAGAAGACATTCAAGATATTATCAGGTACTTTAAAGTTAGAACCATTACTTTTAAAAAGGATTCGGATCAAAACTTAAGATTTGAAATCTTCGAGCGCCTTAACACTGGATCTGTAGCTCTTAACGACCAAGAACTGAGAAATTGTATTTATAGAGGGACGTTTAATGCATTGCTTAAGGAGTTATCCCAAGACTCCGACTTCACATATCTCCTCGGTCTGAAAAAACCTGACAAAAGAATGAAAGATATTGAATTAGTGCTGAGATTCTCGGCTTTCTACCATCGAACATATTTGAATTATAAGCCCCCGATGAAGAATTTTCTTAACGCAGAAGCAGAAAAGTACTGCAATATCACAAAGGAAGACGCTCAACAATTAAAAACTGCCTTTAAAAATACTTGCCAGACAATTCGGTCAATGCTCGGGAAAAATGCCTTCAAACGTTTTTATAAAGGGACTGATAAAAATACGTCGGGCTACTGGGAACCAAAGAAATTTAACGCCTCTTTGTATGACATTTTGATGTACACGCTTGCAAAAGAAGACAAAAATGCTGTTTATCAAAACCTTGATTCAATAAGAGAAGCCTTGATTCATCTGATGACAGAAAGTCAGGATTTCATTGATTCTATAGAACTGTCTACCAGTTCTGTTCAGGCAGTTACGAAGCGTTTTGATTTGTGGCGGCTGGCACTTCAAGACATCACCGGAATCGGCAAAAAAGAACCTCGCTGTTTTTCAATGCAGCTAAAAGAGGCACTCTTTAAGAATGACAATACTTGCGCTATATGCAATCAAAAAATTCAAGAGATTGATGACTCGGCAATAGACCACATCAAGCAATATTGGACAGGGGGGCAAACCATACCGGAAAATGCCAGGCTGACTCATCGATACTGCAACTGGGCAAGAGCAAGAAAAGACTGAAGGGTTAACAAAGTCATCCAGCCGACCCGGAATAACCGTTTTTTGTTTTCAGCCCGGCGGCTGTGGCCGGGGCGGCTGATGACGGCATTATAAATCTGAACAAAGAGGATTTCCAGGGACATGATACTTAATTTAGGACATCCCGCCGATCGTTGACACCCGCCCGACAAGCTGGTATATTGTAAACATGACGGATTTATTAACAGAAAGGGAGTGAAAATCCATGACAAGTGCAACTCAAACAATTCTTAAAGAAGCCCTTCGCCTTAACCCGGTGGAGCGGGCTGAACTAATAGACGAGCTTTTTCACAGCTTTGATAAAAGCCATGACGACAGGATTGACGCTCTTTGGGCCGCTGAATCGGAATCGAGAATAGATGCATTCGATGCTGGCCAGCTTGAGGCAGATTCTGCTGAGGCCGTATTCGAGCGGATAAACAAACGATGAGTATCCGTGTTATCTCCTGCGCTGAGCAAGAATTCGCAGAAGCTGTAGACTACTATAACGAGCAGTGTCCCGGCCTTGGCTACGAATTTGCGGCAGAGATTAATAACACATTTGACCGTATTAAATCCTTTCCCGACGCATGGCCCCTTATATCCAGCCGTTCAAGACGATGCATTACCAATAGATTCCCTTACGGAGTTTTGTATCAAGTTAGGCAAGACTTTATCCTTGTTACTGCAATAATGCACTTAAAGCGAGACCCGAAAAAGTGGCAGGAAAGAATAAAGAAAACCACCAGCTAACAAGCCGCTCCACATTGACCCTTTTCTGTCATGTGCCTTGCAAAGGGCCGCAAGGCGCACGCCAGAAGCGCAAGTGAGCTTGTCGTTAAAACTCAAAATTCCCGCCAGGAAGCGAAAGAACTAAATCATAGTTTCCTTTAACATCCCTGCAAATGTCTTAACTGTTAAATTCCTTCATTATCCGGATATATCCTATTTAACCAGTTAAGTCTTTTACAGGGATTTATGACAATAAATATATAACTATGTTTTAGTTCTGCGACTGGCGGGAATTTTGATGGCTTTTTGGATATTTTGATATTCTTGAAAATTTTCCTTGACAAAACTTTCTTTATTGTTTATCATTTGTATAACAAGTTAAACTAATGGAGAACAAATGGCAAAAGACGAATTTATAGGCATTAGAGTAAGCAAGGAATTTAAGAAATTCCTACAGCGAGAATCAAAGAGAAAGGGCATGTCTCTTTCTGAATATATCGAATCACATTCAGAGGATAATTTTAAGAACACAAAGAAACATATACAAAACCTTGTAGAGAGAGCGAAAGAAGAACGCCCTGATTTTTGGAAAGAAGCTGAAAAATCTAAGATAACTAAAGAGTTTGAACAATTTATTCCTGAGATCGTCTCGGATATTCTCCATCCGTTAAATAATAATCCCAAAGTTCATCCGGTTCTTTTACTTGGTTCAATTCCTCATATTTTGCAGAGGACAATTATTAATCTTGATTCTGTAGATGATGAAGTAAAAATGATGGCTATTGGACATTTTCTTTCAACAGGCGAGAAACTGGCAGAAAATCTCAACAAGCTTAAGAGCAGTAATAAAGAAGAACAGGCGCATATCATGTCTGAGATCAAGAAGATAATAGAATCGTTTGTTTTTTACTTTACTTCAATGGCATTTGCAAAGGATTCTTTTGTAGCTATAAAGAAAGAACTGGACAAAACAGAAAAAACACTTCTTAACGATATAGGCAAAGGGACAAGATGATAACAGTAGAGTCAAATAAAAATATTTATACAATTCTAACTGATGGCAGGTGTGGTAATTGCCGTGCACCAGTAGTTTCTATAGAGGACGGTAACATATTAATTAAAACGAGAATAGAGAGAATTGATCCAAATACTGGAAAGGTACAGTATAAATGCCGTGAGTGTAAGCAGTGGTTAATATCGCCGTTTTATAAAATAGATTTTAATAAGAAGGCTTGCGCATCATAGGGCAGTAAGATTTAGCAGTTAAAGGCAGAGAAGTCTACTTAGACAGAGAAGCCGAGATTCTACGAATTTATTTCGTGGATTCTCGGCTTTTTTATTATAGTGTATTTTTAAAAAAATTGAGGTTACATTACATGTTAAAAATGAGTAATCATATAATTACCTGGAGGGGAAAAAGGCGAAGCGTTACGGATAGCGAAGCCTTTTTTCCCCTCTCCTTTCCATGTTATCCCTTAGGACTTGATACTAATAAACAAATGAACAGATTTTAAAGGTAAATAATGCAAACTCAACAAATAACAAGTAAAAACAATGACATATGTATAACCGATAAAAAGACAGTTGGTGCAATATTTTGCGATTCTTAATAAAGGCTTCCCCGGTGATTTCTCACTTGATATGAATAAGGAAAACAAATATTACCAAGTGCCTGTTAGTGAAATGCCCTGCTTGAATGATAGCAAGACAGAGGAGCCTTTTTAAGCATGAAACTACTTAGTGTCAAGGAAATAGCCTCAATGCTTAATGTAAAGCCCTCCACAGTCTATCAATGGGCAGAGTTAGGACAAATACCATGTATAAAGCTGAATGGCGCTCTTAGATTTGATCTTGAGGATATTATCATCTGGATTAAGTCTTGTAAAAAAAAGGCTGAATTATGCTATAATCCTCTCATCCAGACCAGAGGCCCCGGAAGGGAGGGAGGATAAATGGGGCTATACCTCAGAGGTAAAATTTTCTGGTTTAGCATAAAGCATCAGGGTAAGAGGATTCAACAGTCTTTTAAAACACCCAACAGGAAACTGGCAGAGAAACTTTATGCAAAGGTTCTGACTGAGATAATTGAAGGCAGATATTTTGAGACAGTCAAGGCAAGGCAGATTACGGTTAAGGAAATGGTCGAAAAGTACATGAACAAGTACGAGAAGTTGAGAGATGGGCAAACAATCAAAAAATTATTGCCTGCATTCGGACATTTAACACTTGCTGAAGTTACTACTGAGATTGTTTCTGACTACATGGATGAACGACTCAAAACTGTGAAACCTTCAACTGTTTATCAAGAGTTATCACTCTTTAGGCGGATGTTTAATATTGCACGCAGAGAATGGAAATGGGTTAGGGATAATCCTGTGGCTGATCTGTCATTCTCTGTCGGAAATAAGAATGCACGCGAAAGATGGTTGACTCCTGAAGAAGAAATAAGGCTTTTGCAGAAAGCTACAAATCCGTTGTGGCTTAGGCCATTGCTTCTATTCGCTCTGCATACCGGAATGAGAAGGGGTGAGATTTTAAGCCTGAAATGGGCTGATGTCGATTTTACGAGAAAGACTGTAACGGTAGTGAAGTCAAAGAATGGTGAGAAAAGAACAACGCCGATGTCAAAAACTCTTTATGCCATGCTTAAGGATCAGAAGGTAAGGGATATCTCTGGCAGGGTATTTCCTATCTCGGTAAGAAGTTTAAGAGAAGCTTACGGAAAGGCTGTAGAAAGGGCAGAGTTAGAGAATTTCACTTTTCATGACCTGAGGCACACTTTTGCTACAAAACTTGTTCAAAACGGTGTTGACCTTTATAAGGTTAAAGAACTTCTCGGACATAAGAGCATAATCATGACAATGAGATACTCTCATCATTACCCTGAAAGCCTTAGATCAAGCATTGAAATCCTCGATTCGTGCTACAATTTTGCTACATTAGAGGCAGTCAATGTTTAACTAATCTCAAAAAATCCTTTAAAATCAATAAGCGAGAGTGGCGGAACTGGCAGACGCGCTGGACTTAGGAT
>Ga0209211_10012386_pt1 | contig 10734 bp, 9 predicted proteins | sample RifGroA2_FD_183992 | JGI IMG/M metagenome (GOLD analysis project Ga0209211, IMG submission 183992) | Groundwater microbial communities from Rifle, Colorado, USA - Groundwater A2 (SPAdes) (version 2) | ecosystem: Environmental > Aquatic > Deep subsurface > Groundwater | place: Rifle, Colorado...
AAGCCAATGAAACCCTCCCACGCGAAGAGGTCTACCTTTCCTGGATGTCTCCGTCGCGGCTGTTTAAAAAGCGCGATCGTGAGTACTTTACTAATATCGGCGCGATTGTCGTACTGCTCACCATTATTTTGGTATTTGCACGGGAGTTTGTGCTCATTGCTGCAGTCCTTTCCATTGTATTTCTTATCTACGTCCTTTCGACGGTACCGCCGGAGGAGGTCGCCCATCGTATTACCAATCTTGGCATTGAGAGCGCCGGACATTTTTATCGCTGGGAGGAGCTTGCTGAATTTTGGTTTGAACAGCAATGGGGGCAGACCACCATGGAGCTACGACCCTACTTTTCTCCTCGGGTTATCATATTGCTTGGCAATCAAGATAAAGCAAAAGTTCGTGAAAGTGTCGCGCGCCACATCCCGTTTCGTGAGCAACCGGAAAAAACATGGGTGGACAACGCCGCCCGCTGGCTCACGGAAAAAATTCCTCTCGAAAAGCCCGCGTAGAGTAGCCTTCCTTGGTTTTCCATAGTAAAATACGGGAAGAAGCGCCCGTAGCTTAATGGATAGAGCATCAGATTGCGGATCTGACGGTTGTGGGTTCGACTCCCGCCGGGCGCGCAGAACAATTTTGAAGACAAAATTTTTTCTCGTAAACGCACTATATCGGGTTTACCCAGAAAAATTCTTCAGAATTTATTCTGGGAGGGTTGGCTGAGCGGCTCAAAGCGGCGGTCTCGAATCCCACATCCAGCGGAAAGGTGCCGGAGTGGTTAAACGGCCAGGTCTCGAAAACCTTGGGGGTCGCAAGACCCACGCGAGTTCAAATCTCGCCCTTTCCGCTTGGTGCGGGAACGAATCCCTGCTTGACGGCAGGCTGCTACTTCGTCGTAGCGCATTTTTCTTGATACTCGTATGAATGCAGTAAACGCAACGGTTCAACTAGCACAACTGCCGGAGTTTCCCGGCTTGTCCGAGTGCATGCGCTTAAAGCCGTTGTTGGGGCTGGGTGCCCTTCTCGCCTTGGTCGTGTGTGTTGCATTGCTTGCGAGGGTCGTCCTTTTTTTCCTCAAATACGTAAACGTTGACCTGTGGATTTCCAATCAACGGCTTCTGATCTACGCCCTCGTTTTTGTTGAAGTAAGCCTTTTCGTGCTGCAACAGGTGACGAGTGCCCTACTATTCCCCCTGCCGTTTCCGTTTGGATGCATATGATTATCACGATTTGCGGGAGCATGCAGTTTCATGAAGAGATGCTGAAGACTAAAATCGAGCTTGAAGCTTTGGGACATACGATATTTGTTCCAAGCGGCGTGTATGATAAAAGAAGGAATGAATTTTACGCAGGCACTGATGAGGAGCGCGTTACGGTCAAGATTGAACACGATCTCATCCGCGAGCACTTTCGATATATCGAGCAGTCTGATGCTATTTTTGTGTTGAATTATCAAAAGAAGGGAATTCCTCACTACATCGGCGGAAATACGTTTCTGGAAATGGGGCATGCGTTCGGGCTCGGAAAAAAGATTTATCTCCTCCATCCCATTCCGGAGATGGACTACAAGACCGAAATGCACGCCATGCAGCCGGTGGTTCTGGGTGGAGATCTGTCTAAGATTGTCTGATCAGATCCTCTTAAAGACGAATTGTTTTTCCGTGCGATAGACGATTTTGTAGGCAGGGTCAAGGGTTATTTGTTCAGTAAGAGCTTCGATATCGCTGGTTCCTCTGAAATCTTTAATGCCAAAGAAATTATTGGGGTTTTGTCCCTCGCGCGCGTCAATCACTATATAGTCAGGGTTGTCGGTCCAGTAGTTTCTTCGAAGGAGAAATACCCGTTGATGGGTAAAGCGCGTTGCGAGGTTATTCTGGGCCATCACGGTTACGTCTCTTGGCACCTGCGAAACAAGTGTATCAAGAAAGGTGAAGTTTTTGGTATGGGCGTAAAATGCAGGATTATACGAAAGGCCCAGTGGGCCGTGGAGTTTAAACTGGTGGAGAAAGAGCGCGTTTATGACGAGGGCGATTGCGATAATTGACACAAACGGCGAGGTCAATGTATTTTTTCGAAGCCATGAGAGTGACATCACGGTGGCATACCCCAAGATCGGTGCAAGCTGGGCGCTGTAATGGAGGCCCAAATCCCAGCGGAGATTGGTATCTTTCGGTACGAAACGGATGTAAAGATCCTGAAACACAAGAAGCCATGCGGGCGGATAGAGAATGGGCAGGAAGAGGAAGCTCCCGAAGCTGTAGAGAAGGGTTTTGCGCTTGATTGCTTCATTGAAAAACCCTGTGACGTGACCCCAAAGATCCGTCGGTAGGATGGGGTTATAGCCGTACGGCCCACCGGCAAAGAAAGGGATAATCCACCTGGTCGCAACCATTCCCCAGAGGAGAGAAACGACCAAAGCCATAGCCCCGACGCGCCGCCACTTCCTATCGGTGAGGGCAATCGTCAGTCCAAGGGTTACACCCAGGATGCTGGTACTTTCTTTGATCCCGAGTGTCAGGATGAGGAAGAGCCAGAAAAGCCGCGGTCTCCGTGCGGCGTACGCCCAAAAGAGCAGGATGAGCGGGAGTGTGCCCACGGTTACTTCATGAAAATCCGTGATGATGGCATTTTGGAGTCCGACGAAGAGAAGGTAGGCAACCATCACCGCACCGGAGAGCATATCGTTTTTGAGCACTTTTCCTCCGATGCGATACAAGATAAATCCGCTTGCGCCTACGGCAAGTGCCTGGACGACAAGGAGCATTTCCGGGCGGTCCGTGAGCCAGTAGAGTGGTGAGAGGAGAAATATTGTGGGACTAAAGTGATCGGCAAAAATCCATTTGCCGCCGACGACCAGGTGCTCGATAGTCGGCGGTCGCAAGCGCGAGACGCTCCAGATAGCCTGATCAAATATGCCGAAGTCGTAATAAAACACGTCGTACTGCCAGAAACGGTGGAGCGAGACGAGTAAGGCAGCAAGGGTATAGAGAAGCAGAAGGCAGTACGGAAGAGCGGAGGTGAAACGCAGAGTTTTTGACTTCATACGGTTAGAGCTGGACGTCTATCCCTTCTTTTTTCTGCTTTGTGAGAAGTGTCCTCGTGACCGTGCCGCTTAGATCTTTTATAACGAGTGATCCGCCGTTTTCTCCTTTGAGGATATCATTTTTTTCTTTTTCAAGCCCGGTTGTTCCGTCGTAGGTGGTTGTAGTGTAGAGAAGGGAACAACATTCGACAAAGTGCGTGTTTGTCGTGTTGCCAACCATGACGATTGTACTGGGCTGGTACATGCGACCCAGATGCGGAGTAAGCGAGATGCCAGGGTAGCCCAAAAGGGTGAGTTTCGTTTTTTCATCAAGCGGCGTCGGTATGACGCCGATTGCTACCGGGAGATCTGGATGACTGTTCCCGACGACACGCTGATAGAATGCGATGGCTTTGACGCGGACGGCAAACAAGCCTTCGAGAAATTTATACATAGCATCTTCCCGTGATGGGTCGACGGCCTTCGGCGTAACCCACACCATGAAACTCGGAACGTCTTCGGCAAGCCTCGTCTTGTTGTTTGCGAGAATCGAACCCCGCTTGGCCTCAAAAAGTGTCGTGTCGAGGTGTGAGTCTGTTGTCAGGCCTTTTATAAAGTACTGCCAATCCCACGCGATGCGCCACTCTCCGGATTCCCTGATGACGGGAATGGTCACCTTCTGGGTAAATGATCCGATATGTCTCGTAGTATAGACAATATTAAGAGGGATCTCCTGCCGCGATCGGAATCGGGACCAACGGGTCGGGAGGAGAATAATGGTAGTTGCCTCTATCTCTCCCTCTTTTGTGATCGTCTGCCCAAAGCGATGAAAAGACTCCCGGGTCACCGCTTGCCGCGTGGAGCGAGTTGTTTGTTCATACATGTCTTGGAAAAATCCGTATTGCCAATCGTGGGTAAATTGACTGACTACCGACTCGGGTGTCGGGAAAAGGAGAGAGAGGGAAAACATCCAGTTGATCAGGATTAAGGCAAAGAGAACGACAACGGGAACTGTCCTGTTTTTAACAGTGCTCAGGAGCCAGACGGTGCCGATATAAAAAAAGGGGATGACGAGGAGCGTGTATCGAGTCCAAAAGGGGATGACGTTAAAGACAATAAGAAATATGATTGATAGCCCACCGATTGTGATCCAGAGCGCTTGCTGGGAGGGGTGATGACGATTTTTTTGTATGGCATGAAGTACGCCAGAGAGGCCCAACAGTGTTGCAATAGGCCACGTCGGGCTCCACTGGCTTGCTGATTCCCAGGCCCGGGAAAATAAATTTTGATATCGATTAAAGAGGAGTCCAGCTGTCGCGCTGCCGAAATTTGGGGTGAGAGCGCTCGTTCGGTAAAAGGCGTAAATCCACTTTTGTACGCGTAGCCATTCTGTGGCACTGTGTCCTGAAGAGAAGAACTGCCAGTAGGGCAAGATATATCCGAGAGCTCCGCCAATGCCAAACACCGCAATGTAGATACGTGACCGCGGGAGAGACAAGAGTGCGAATATGAAGAGGGCCCCGACGATCGGGGTGAGGAGCGGTGCTTTGGTTGCTGAAAAAAATCCGAGTAATACACCAGTGAGACAAGAGAAAAGGAATTTGCGTCGTGGATGAGACGCGCTAAGAGTAGCTGCAAGCGTTCGTACGGCGAGCAAAAGAAACAGGAGCTGAAGTGCGTCAAGCATAGCCAGAGGGAATTGGCTGGTTACCAGCGGATCGAGCGCAAACAACGCAGTCGCTCCCAGACGGGCAAATCGAGACCGGAAGAAGGGCATGGTAAGAAGGTAGAAGGCAAGGATTGTGAGCAAGGTCACGATGAATCCATAGATGTACCCGTTGCCAAAAAGTGCAATCGACAGGCCGATCGCGTACTTTCCCAAGGGCGGCATCTCGGCATTATTTGTGGTTGGGTCGCCTCCGCGTATGAGACGAAATCCGCTATACAGGTAGACGCCATCGTCACCGATCGTTCGTATGGAAAGTGGCAGTCCCCATTGGGAGTGTTCGTATTTGTCTTTCCAGTAGGCGGGGTCAAACGTTGAGACGTAGAACGCGCGATACTCGCAGAGGACAAGAAGCACATGGATCGCAAGAAGTACGACAAGGACGGTGGTGTCGTTGAGTTTATGCATGTCCGGTATGGTGCTTGGGCCCATTGTAGCAGAGAAGACGGACAACGAGCTATAATAACACGAGCACACGAGAGAAAAGTTTTTGCTTCCGTAGTTTAATGGATAGAACGCGGCCCTCTCGCCCGCTGCAGCCTCTGTAGCTTAACGGATAGAGCATCGGCCTCCGGAGCCGGCGATATCGGTTCGATTCCGATCAGAGGCGCAAAGGAAGCTTTGGCGAGCGGGCCGGAGGCTGTAATAGCAGTTCGACTCTGCTCGGAAGCGCCTTGTAGTCGGGTATCCGTGTATGAAATTATTGTCTCCGCTGCTTCAAGTTTCCCGTCTTTATCTCATAGCGGGTATTGTCGCGCTTGTTGTGATGGTAAAAGTTATTGCCTCTGGGCAAGAGGGAGTATACATACGCAATAATTGCACTCTCGGTGAACAGAAGGAATATCCGCGCGATCACATTGATGTCTCCGGTGGCCCCGAGAAAGCGCTTTATAGCCATCGGCTTTATCGATTTCATTTTTCGGTTCCCTCTCGTGGTATGACCTCGGAGGAAAATGTTGTCGACCGGTATGAAGAGCAGATTGCGTTTCCGCGACTCGCGTATTCGCTCGTCTTTAAAGAGAGCGACACGCGGTCGGCAGATACCATACGATTTCTCATCTACCCGGATAATTGTCAGACGCCGGAGCGGTGGATATCTTCTGTACCGACCCAGTACCCGCGAGCTTTTTCAAAGACCGAAAAGAGTGGTCTCGTATGGTACGTAAGTAGAGATGACCGGGGGAGCGGCTATCGAGAAAAGTTTTTCACCCACGGGAACGGGTATCACTACGAATTTGAATTGACGGTACCTGGTGGCGGCACCCATTCAACTATTGAGAACGTGACCCAAGAAATACGTTCGACGTTTGCCCTGAAATGATCGGACTTTTTATGAAGAAGCGTATCCGTACAATAGTTCTTGATGTCAGCGCCTTTGTCCTTGGCGGTATGCTTCTCTGGTGGGCTGTTGCACCGCTTTTTCATCCGGGGCTGTTTCCGACGATAGATAATATTTCCGTTGTTCGTATGGAGGAGATGGCCCACGAGCTTAAGCGCGGGCAGTTTCCCGTGCGGCATGTGGCGGACCTGGGTCGCGGGAGGGGCTACATGCTATACAATTTTTATGCGCCACTCCCGTTTTATATAGGTGCGGCACAGATCCTAGCGGGTATCAATCCGGTTGGCGCCCTCAAGCGAACGTACCTCCTGGCAGTGCTCCTTGCGTTTGTCGGAATGGTTTTATTGGGATGGACGTTTTTTGGCCGGGTAGGCGGGGTCGTCAGCGGGATTGCCTATGTGTACGGGCCATTTGTCGGTTACGATATCTATTGGCGCGGCGGCGTGGGAGAAATATGGGCTATGGCGTGGTTGCCATGGGTATTTTGGGCGTTTTATGGACTGCGTCAGGGGAAGCGGACGGCCATGGTTTTTGGGGCGATTAGCCTCGCGGGACTCTTACTTAGTCATAACCTGACGACGTACCTTGCGGTACCGTTTCTTGTCTTTTGGACGGGATACCAAACTTCCTGGCATAAAAGAGAGATCCGAGGGCTTGCTGTATCGTTTTTTTTGGGTTTGGGAATTTCAGCATTTTTCTGGATTCCGGCAGTTGCTGAGAAGCGATATCTCTGGGTATCCTATCTCCAGCCGGGAATTGGTGCGATGGCAGAAGGTCTTTTGGGGTGGAATATTTTTGCAGTACTTTTTTCTAAATTTGTACCGCTTGTGACCAACTGGTTTTCATTTTTGGTGCCGCTTGCAATTTTTGTGTATATGCAAATGATTCCGTCCGGTTCTCCTTTAGCCCGCCGACCCCTTAAGATTGCGGGCATTCTTTTTTGCATTGCGATCGCCATGACCACAGTTCTCACAAAGCCATTGTGGACCACGTTCTACCCTGTTTTTTACATTGTGCAGTTTCCCTGGCGATTCCATGTATTTGCAAGCCTGTTTGGTGCATTCCTGATAGGTGGAATGGTGGTATGTGTCCCGAAGAAAATCACTCTCGTGGTTGCATTGGGTGTCATCGCGGCTGTCATGATAGTCAGTCGCCCGAATTTCCTGCCGAAATCCTATGAATTTGTCGACAAATACCGTCCGGAAGATCCGTGCGGCACGACGTGGGGAGTCGAGTACTTACCCACATGGGTGACGACGTGCCTCAAGACTCCTGCCTCGGTACCCATGGAGGTGGTTTTTGGCGACGCGTCGATTGCAAACGTCACAAAAAATGTTCGACAGTATGAAGCAAGTGTAACAGTAGCACAAAAAAGTGTGCTCCGAGTCCACGAGTATTATTACCCAGGGTGGACTGTTGTGGTTGACGGGAAGCCCACGCCAGTCGACTATCGTAACCGATACGGGTTGGTGGAATTTTCACTGATGCCCGGTTCTCACCTTGTCACTGTGGCGTTTGTCGACACACCAACGAGGGCTGTCAGTAACGTGACATCACTCGTTTCTCTTGCGGCACTTGTCGTACTTACGGTACTACTTATTCGTAGGCATTTCTATACATTGACATGAAGCATTTTATTGGGAAAATCATGCGGGGCACCCACAGGACAACGCTCATATTTATTGGCATAGGTATCCTCCATATTTTTTTCCGTTTCTATAACCTTGAATTGTGGGCAAAAGTCGGGTGGGACCAGATGGATCATGCGTGGGCCGCGACTCGGATTTTATATGAACACAGCTATCCACTCCAGGGAATTATGGCCAAGTACAACAGTGGCATCACCGTGGGTCCGCTTTACTACTATTTTGTCGCACTGTTTTACTACTTCACTCGTTTCGATCCCATCGCCTCACCCATTGTCGCCGGGGTCACGAGCATTCTGAGTTTTTTGACGCTGTACTGTGTCGTCCGATCGATCCACGGGGTTCGTGTCGCCTTGATTGCGAGTTTTATCTATGCGGTCTTTTCCCCCTACATAGCCGCAGACCGTATGCAGCTGCCAACGAATTTTATCCCGATGGTATCTTTTCTTATTTTTTATGCGCTCTATCGCGTTATGCTCGGAACCCCACGATATATTCTTCTCCTTGCGGCAATCTCTGGGCTCTCGCTCCACTTCCACTTCACGTCTGTTTTTTACCCGATTATGGCAATGTTTGCTCTGCCATTTTTTCCGCGTAAAAGAGAGACACTCGGGTATCTTCTGGTATCGGTACCCATTTTCGGAATATTTCTTCTGCCGCAGGCGATCTATGATTTGCAGGTAAAGACGCACTCGACTATCGGCGCAACGCTTTCATATCTCCAGACGTATTACCACGGATTTCATCTGAGGCGCATGCTGCAGCTTCTCCACGACGCCGTCATCGAGTTTGAGATTGTCCTTGGGTATCGGTGGCTTCGACCGGTCGCACTCGTTTTTTTGCCGCTGTATAGCGTGATCGTTTCCAGGCAAGAGAAAAGAAGCCACTGGTTCACCCTGACGTATCTCATAGTAGTTTGGATTATCGTTCCCTGGGTTTCGTTTACGCTCTATAGCGGAGAGATCACGAGCTACTACTTTTCTTCACTTCGTTTCATCGCGATCATGATGGCTGCGTACCTGACGCTTTGGTTCTGGGATCGGCGGTTGCGCATCCTTCAGTTGGCAGTTGTCATATTTTGGGCGGTTCAAAGCGTGTTATCTGTTCAACAATTTTTCCAAACATCTTCCGGACTCTTTCCCGGTCTTCGTGCATCGATGATCCAGCTCATACAGGATGGCAAGACCGTACCGTTTAAAGAAAATGATGTATACTATTATCTCTATTATATCGATACAACAGTGAAAGGGATAAAGCCCATAGTAGAGCATTCACCGTAATAGGCCAATTATGCACAACGTCAAGCACATCACCAATCTCATCTATGAAGCCGCGGTCGTGAAACGGCTCAAGCGTACCGGGTGGCAGATTTTGGGAGATAACGATGAAGGTGTCGGCGAGCACACGTTTATGACCGCGGTCATCGCGTATTTTCTTGGGAAGCAATTAAACGCGAATCTTGAGACTGTATTGACGATGAGTGTCTTTCATGATTTTCATGAGGCGCGTACCGGGGACCTTGACAAAATTGCGACGTTTTACATGACGCGCGATCAGGAGAAAGCCAATCGGGATATATTTGCCGGCGTCGACGAACCACTTCTGAAAACGCTTGAAACATACGAAAAAAAGGAATCACTCGAAGCACGTATCGTCTACGAAGCAAATGTGATCGCATTCCTGGTCGAGCTTAAACTTCTCGAGGAAAAAGGAAACATCCATGCGAGGGAGTGGATAGAAGGTAATTTGGCACGACTCCGGATTGGGGAGGCGATTGCGCTTGCCAAGGACCTGGCGTCAACTGATTCCCATGACTGGTGGAAGCATATCAGAAAGACTCTCCATGAAGAATTCTCCCGATAACTATACTCTTGCCGTTTTTGCTCTAATCGTTGCCAACATGATTGGTGGGGGCGCGCCGCTTGCCTCTAAGATTCTCTTGCGTGAGCTTCCGCCCATGACGATTCTTTTTCTCCGTCTGACTATTATGCTCGTCATCCTCATGCCTCTTTCGTTGACCCGCTTCCGTCATCTGTGGATACACAGAAAACAGTTAGTTCTTCTGGGACTTTTTTGGGTCGGGAATCTCTCCCTTTTTATTATCGGCATTAAATTTACGACCGCCATTGCATCATCGATTATTTATCTCGGCGTTCCTATCCTTGTCCTTTTTGAGGAGCGCATGATGAATAAATCAAAACTATTACTTTGGCAAGTCATAGGTATAGGATTGGGATGCACGGGCGCCCTTTTCGTCGTTCTTGAGTCCTTGGGCACGCAATCTGGTTTTGGGACGTTTCATGGCAATATACTTTTATTGTTGGCTATCGTAAGTTATTCGTTCTACCTCACGTATTCAAAGCGCTTGAGCGTGCACGTTTCGCCGCTCGGGCTTACCGTTGGTGCTCTGGTAAGCGGGTGGGCGGTCTCGCTCGTGTTTATGGTATTTTTTGACGGGGTAACGGGGCTCGTGCATGTGCCCAATCTATCGATTGCTTCGTGGGTGTCGCTTCTGTATGTTGGGATTTTTCTAGGAGTTGCGATGTACTTTTTGAATCAATGGGGCATTAGGCACACCTCGGCAGTGGTCGCCGGTGCGATGCTTTATGTGGGTACCTTTACCGCATGGGCAAGCGGTGTGTTATTTCTCTCAGAAAAAATTACGTTTCTTATGATCGCCGGCGGCGCACTGTTGGTCGTTGGAGTATTTCTGACGTCAATGATGCCACTTCTTACTTTACGGAAACACTCCATGAAGCGTGGTTAGTTTCTCGTGCACTGGATTTTTGGCATACGGAAGGTAATACCGAAGATTCTGAGCGGCAGATATTCAATAGTGCAGCTAAAGAGACGTCCAGGAAGTTGAATGGTCGGATTTCCTGTTGGGGTAGGGGTAAGCGATGGGGTTGGTGCAGGTGTTGACGTCGGGGTCATAGTTGGTGTTGGAGTTTCGGTAGGAGTTGGTGTTGGTGTGGGCGTTTCAGTTGGTGTTACTGTCGGAGTAGGAGTC
>Ga0209211_10012388_pt1 | contig 10733 bp, 8 predicted proteins | sample RifGroA2_FD_183992 | JGI IMG/M metagenome (GOLD analysis project Ga0209211, IMG submission 183992) | Groundwater microbial communities from Rifle, Colorado, USA - Groundwater A2 (SPAdes) (version 2) | ecosystem: Environmental > Aquatic > Deep subsurface > Groundwater | place: Rifle, Colorado...
GCAAAAGCTAAAGAGGGTGGTCAAAAACCTGCCAAAGGTCGACAATGCCGGCTCCATTACTGGCGTTGTAACGTGCCAAAAAATGAGAAATAGCGCAGACGCTATTGTGTATATTGAAAAAGTTGGAGATAATAAGTTTGCTCCTCCTGCAGAACATGCAATTATTGACCAGCTCAATCTTACCTATGTGCCTCGTGTTGTAGCCATGCAGAAGGGTACAACAGCGGACTTCCCTAATAGCGACGCAGTCCGCCATAATGTATTTTCTCCTCCCACTGCTGCCTTGCAATTTAATTTGGGTACGTATCCAACAGGTGTTGTTAAAGAAGTGCTTTTCGACGTTGTAGGAGAAACACCCCTCCTGTGCAACGTTCATGCTGAAATGGCAGGATATGCGGTTGCCTTTGAAAACCCATATTTTGCTGTCACGGATAAGGATGGAAATTATACCATCGAAGGTGTTCCGCCCGGGAAATACGTAGTGAAGACATGGCATGAAAAACTCAAGGAAATATCACAAGAGGTCACAGTAGAAGCCGGAAAGGCCACAACTTCCAATTTTGACTTAAAGAGAAGAAGATAATTTATGGGTTAAGGCGTTATGCCTTATGGGCATATTTGTTTATGCCCTTTACATAGAATTCCAGTGAGGTGTAAGCCTCACTGGAATTTTTTTTGTTTAAAATAAGCAGGAATTAATGAGTGGTAAAAAAATCGTATGGGGAAAACTTTACGATTGAAGGGTTTGCTGAAAAAACAGTTTGCATTTGACAAAGTCTGCAAGTTACTAATATAATTAATGAGCTTATATTCGGTTCTTCACGGATCATTATTTTACAATTTTCGTAACAGTTCAGCACCCCCACCAGACCTCCCCCATCGAGGGGGAGGAAACGTTTTTCCCCCGCCCCTGGTGGGAGGGGTTCGGGGAGGGGGGAACTGATACCAATTTTCTGAATTGGATTATTAAACTTACCAGAAATTATATGATTCAACGACGCAAAACACGGGTGGTTAATGCAGGCGGGGTATTGATCGGCGGAGATAATCCGATATCTGTCCAGACAATGACCAAGACCCACACCGAGGACATCGATGCCACCGTTCAGCAGATTAAAGAGCTGGAATCAATTGGTTGCCATATTATTCGTGTGGCAGTCCCCACAATTGTTTCAGCAAAATGTCTTGGCGCTATTAAGAGGCAAATAAAAATCCCGCTGGTTGCCGACATACACTTTGGACACTACCTCGCACTGGAAGCTATTGACCAGGGGGTCGATAAAATAAGAATTAATCCGGGAAACATGAAGGACAGGAAAAAACTGGAAGAGGTTGTAAAAGCGGCAAAAGACAGGGGCATTCCCATTCGTATTGGTGTGAATTCAGGTTCAGTGCGCGGCGAAGGCGATGAACATGAGGAGCTAACCACGCTGATGGTTAAAACTGTCTTGCACTATTGCGAACATTTCGAATCGCTGGGATTTAAAGATATTGTACTTTCACTCAAGGCGTCTGCTGTTCCTTCAACCCTGGACGCTTATCGATTGATAGCAACACAATGTGATTATCCCTTGCATTTGGGCGTTACCGCTGCAGGGCCGCCGAGTCTGGCGACAATCAAGTCTGCTATTGGCATCGGGGGGTTGCTCTCCGAGGGTATTGGCGATACCCTGAGGGTTTCTTACACGGGTGCGTCTGAATTGGAGGTGAAGGCAGGATATGATATCCTGGAGGCATTGGGGCTTCACAAGCGAGAGGGTGCGGAGCTCATTTCCTGTCCAACGTGTGGCCGGTGTGAAATTGATTTGGTACATATTGTGGAACAGGTGAGACAGCGTTTGCCGGGTGATAAAAAAAATCTCCAGATCGCTATCATGGGTTGTGTGGTAAATGGCCCCGGGGAAGCTCGAGAGGTCGATATTGGTATTGCAGGCGGCAAGGGTTTTGGATTCCTTTTTAAGAAAGGCGAGAAAGTGCGAAAGATACCAGAAGACCGTATGGTGGATGAGCTTTTGGAAGAAATCGCCCACATGTCGTAAAAATGAAAAATATCGTTGTCCTAGGTTCTACAGGTTCTATCGGCAAAAATACCCTCGAGGTTGCCCGGAATTTAAAGGATAAATTCCGGGTGATTGGCCTCTCGTCAAACTCGCGCTGGGAGCTTTTAGCAGAGCAGGTCGAAGAGTTCAAACCTGCATACGTTGCCTTAAATGATTCTCAATTAGGTGAAAAGCTAAAACGCCGCTTTCCTGATAATCACCTGAAAATACTGACCGGAAACAAATGTCTGGAAGAGATTGTTTTAAACAAAGACGTTGATGTTGTAGTATCCGCAGTAGTTGGGGCAGTTGGTTTGCCAGCGGCTATAGCGACTGTGCGGCAAGGGAAGACACTTGCACTGGCCAATAAAGAATCGCTGGTTATGGCCGGGCATATCGTGATGTCATTGGCAAAGAAAAATCAAATTTTGCCCGTGGACAGTGAACATAGCGCTATATTTCAGTCTCTTCAGTCGGGTAGGCCAGGTGAAATAAAGCGCGTTATTATTACGGCGTCAGGCGGTCCTTTTTATGACTACCCTAAGGACAAGCTTCCCGAAGTAAGTCCTGCACAAGCGCTCAAACATCCCACATGGCAGATGGGGCAAAAGATTACGATAGATTCTGCCACTCTGATGAATAAGGCGCTGGAGATTATTGAGGCGAAATGGCTGTTTAATTTGAAGGCAGAACAAATAGATGTTGTGATACATCCTCAATCGATAATTCATTCAATGGTTGAGTTTTGTGATGGGTCGGTTGTTGCTCAGATGGGGATGCCGGACATGAAGGTGCCTATACAGTATGCCCTGACATATCCCGAAAGAATGCCCCTGAGCGTACAACCATTAAATTTATCAAATATTGGAAGTCTCACATTTAAGAAGCCAGATATGGAAAAGTTTCCAGCTTTAAAACTTGGTTACGAAGCTGCCAGGGAAGGCGGTACAATGGGGGCAACGCTTAATGCTGCCAATGAAGTTGCTGTGCAAGCCTTTCTGAATGGTCAGATTAAGTTCACAGAAATCGCAACCTCTGTAGAAAAGGTAATAAACAATCATCATTATATTAAAAACCCTTGCCTGGAAGATGTTTTAACGGCAGACGTCTGGGCAAGACAGGAGATTAAAAAATGCCTTATGTAAACGTATCAACCAATGTCCTATTGGTAATTGCGGGTATCGGGTTGCTTATCTTTATCCATGAACTCGGCCATTTTCTGGTGGCAAAAAAGATAGGAGTCCGAGTCCTGGCCTTTTCGCTTGGTTTTGGACCCGCCATATTTAAAAAGAAGTGGGGAGAGACAGAGTACCGGCTTTCCTTAGTTCCGCTTGGGGGTTATGTCAAACTGGCCGGGGAAGGTCCGGAAGAGGAAAAGACAGGGGAGTCGTGGGAATTTTCTTCAAAGAGCGCCGGTCAGCGCGCCTCTGTATTTGTGGCAGGCGTTGCATTAAATGCCGTCCTGGCCTTTATCGCTTTCATTGTTGCCTTTCAGATCGGGGTGCCTTTTATTACACCCGATGTAGGTCAGGTCATGCCTGGCTGGCCTGCGTGGGAGTCAGGGATTCAGCGAGGCGACAAGATTGTTGAGATTAATGGAAGTAAAGACCTGGACTTTGAAGACCTCTTTACCATTGTTGCCCTGAGTAACCCTGCTGCAGGTGTATCTCTCAAAGTCGAGCGGGACAATAAGACTTTTGACGTAACCGTTGTGCCTAAGTACGATGAAGAGCACGGTATCCAGCGCATCGGAATCATGCCGGCTACAAGTCTGGAAATTGATAAAATATTTGCCTTCGAAAATAATGATGCGCCAGCCAGGGATGCAGGTATACAGGTCAAGGATATCGTGACCGCCGTAAATGGCAAACGGATTTCCGCAGAGGACGAATTCCGTGAGGCAGAGGCTATGAATCCGGGAAAGGGAATTTCACTTACCGTACTGCGAGACAATAAAGAGGTCGAACTAAAAGTAACTCCTTCCAAGGTCACCCGGCGGATGCTTGGTATTTCTTGTGCTACTGCTATTTTAGATGGTGTGAAAAATAACAGCATTGCAAGTAGCGCTGGTTTAATGAAAGGTGACGAGGTTCTTGAAATTAATTCAATACCCGTAACAGGCTTTTCGGATATCAGGAAACTTGTTGTTGAATCGAAAGAGGAGACATGTATCGTTACGGTTAAAAGAAATAATATGGTTAATTTGATTGAAATTCCATTCAAGGACGAGAAGGCGAAGGAAGAATTTCTGGGCAGCCTGACGCCTTTTTATGGTTTGAAGGTTGATTCGCTTGTTGAAGGATTTCCTGCGGAGAAAATTGGTTTAAAGCCAGGCGATAGGATTATCTCTCTCGATGAAAAGGAAATAAAAGAGTGGAATACCCTCCTGCAGATGGTAACTACCGGGCAGGGGAAACCCATGGTAATTGAGTGGGTGCGGGGCAATGAGCGATTCGTGTCTACTATCGAGCCCCAGAAGGACGAAAAGAGCGCTGCAGGCCGTATTGGTGTAAAATTCAGGGAAAAGACAGAAGTCAAACAATATGGTTTGTCCGGCTCGTGCATCGTAGGCGCAAAAAAGGCTATTATTAATGTTCAGAGACTTTATCTCACCCTAAAGGGCTTCTTTTCCAAAAGACTTTCGACGAAGAATGTTGGGGGGATTATCCTCATTGCTCAGGCTTCGTATGAATCAGCAAATGTGGGCTTTGGTAAGCTGGTGTATTTCCTGGGCATCCTGAGCCTTCAGCTTGCGCTTTTAAATATCTTACCTATTCCGGTGCTGGATGGGGGACACTTGCTGTTCCTGGCAATCGAACGAATCAAGGGGTCTCCCGTGAGCCAAAGGACGCTCTCTATCGCCCAATATATCGGCTTTGGCCTTATTATTACCCTGGTAATATATGCCACACGCAATGACATTATGAGGTTGCTGACACTTTAGAAATCATTGCTGGTAAAAAGCCTCGATGCGTCTGTCCTTTTTAAATTGTACAGAATCAAGTGAAATTTTATAACCACCCCTCTTTCCCCTCCTTCGCAAGGAGGGGACTTCGTCGTGAGCTCAGTCGAACGATGAAGGGGAGGTCTTCCACTTTGGTATAGTGTGCAATTACCTTTGTTCATATGGTTGAACTAATCGACGTTACCATCCCTGGTCAAAAAAAAAGCTACCCTTTAAAGGATATTACCATCATAGGTCGTGCCTCCACTACTGATATTAAATTTGATGATCTCCTTGTCTCGCGGCACCATGCAAGGATCTGCAAATCAGCTAGTGGATATCTGATTGAAGACCTGGGCAGTCACAATGGAGTTTTTCTGGGTAGTGAGCGGATTACTTCTCCCCATCCATTAACCAACGGCGAAAAAATCTGTATCGGGCCATATACCTTAATTTTTAACGACACCGAGTCTGGACAACCATATCCATCAGAATTTCCCTCTACCGAATGTACCCAGATTATCATGGCAACAAAAGATCCATTGCCAGTTGAAACTATGGACGAAACAATTGGCCGTGAAACCCCAGGTAAAGGGGAATTTGAACGATTACAAAAGAGACTAAAAATCTTCCACGATATTACAAGGGTTATTGGGAATATCTTTGATCTCGATGCATTGTTGAAAGAGATTATTCAGATTATTTTTACCATGTTTCCCCAGGCAGTACGATGTTTTGTGGCTTTACAAGACTCGGATGAAACACAATTGGCCATTCGAACGATTCACACAAAAGACCGCTCGTTGGCTGCAGAAGGGAATGTCATGAGCCAGACGCTTGCGCAGCGCGCCATCAGGGAACGAAAATCATTGCTCATAATGGATGCCCAAATGGATTCCAGGGTCAGTACAAGTATAAAGATAATTGGAGCCCGTTCTGTCATGTGTGCTCCACTTATATGTCCCCAAAAAACTTTAGGTATATTACAGATTGAAAGCAAGAGCAAGGATTACGAATTTTCTAAGGCAGACCTCGATCTTTTTACCGGCATAGCATCTCAGGTGGCATTGTTGATTTACAGCGCCGAACTCTTTGACGATCTCAAGAGGGCAAATGAACGTATCGCATCCGAAAACAAAAACCTCAAGAAACAGCAAAAGGTACAATCCTCATTTGGTAACATTATTGGTACAAGTCCGAAAATCAAAGAAGTATTGGAATTGGTGAAAAAGGTCAGTAATGCCCCTTATAGCGTTCTTATTACCGGGAAAAGCGGTTCGGGGAAAGAATTAATTGCCAAGGCAATCCATTACAACAGTTCGAGGTCGGGTCAACCCTTTGTAGTCTTAAACTGCGCCGCTATTCCACGCGACCTCCTTGAAAGTGAACTGTTTGGATATGAAAAAGGGGCATTCACAGGGGCAGGAGAAACCAAGCAGGGACTCTTTGAGGTGGCGAATAAAGGGACTATTTTTCTTGACGAAATTGGAGACATGCATCCTCATACCCAGGCGAAACTCCTGCGTATCTTGCAGGAAAAGGAACTGCAGCGGGTAGGAGGAACTAAGGTAATTAAGATTGATGTGCGCGTTCTGGCGGCAACCAACAAAGATTTAAAGAATGCAATGAGTAGTGGAGAATTTCGGGAAGACTTGTTTTACCGGTTGAATGTGGTACCCGTCCACCTCCCACCTTTGTGCGAGCGCAAAGAAGACATCCCCCTGCTGATTACACATTTTCTGGAGTTAAGTTGTGCCGATATTGGCAAGCATGTAAAAGGATTTGCCCAAGAGGCTGTGACATTGCTTTTAAATTACTCATGGCCTGGCAATGTGCGGGAATTAAGGAATGTCGTTGAAAGGATTGTTACCCTTGCCCCGGAAGATAGTATGCTTGGTGTAGATATGTTACCGCCGGAAATAAGTAATAAATCCGCCGTGCAGTTGCAGAAATACAAATCAACGGGAACCCTGTACGAGGCGCAAAAGCAGTTAGAAATCGAGATGATTATGGATGCGCTGAAATCTGCAGAGGGCAACAAGTCCAGGGCCGCAGAACTGCTTGGAATTAGCCGAAAGGTGCTCTATGAAAAGATTGAGGCTTACAAAATTTAAGCAATCTTTAGACCATCGTTTCCATAACTAACGACAAAGGAGTCAGTTTTATGACCAGGATTAAGATTGTGGGCTTATTTGCGAGTCTTGTATTATTCGTTGGCATTGTCTGTTTTTTGACCCGGGCAGGCCATGCTGGTTCTCCAAAAAAACTGTCTGTTGACGGCGCTGTTTTTGACCTTAAATCATCATCATCACTCATGGTGTATGGAAATGTTTCAGACAAAAAATTCCATCCGGTGGCTGATGCAACAGTGATAGTGAAGCCTTCCCGCGGCGCTTCTAAAGAAACCACTTCAGATAGCGCCGGCCTCTATTCAATAAATGGAATATCAGATGGTGATTCATATGCCATGTATGCCACAAAAGAAGGTCTTGGGCGTACATCAAAGGTGAAATTTACGGTAAAAAAGGGAGAGAATAACGACTTTGTCATGTGCTTTAAATTCAAAAAAGAAGATACATCGACAGGAGGGAAACCAACGCCAACACCGGGATTGACACCAACGCCGACGGCAACACCTACTGAAAATAGCAAACCTGAAGATTTAGTTCATGTACCACTCTATTCAAATTCAAATCCATTTGCGCAAAAGATTGAATCCAATCCGGAGATAGATTCGGATTCAAAGGAAATGGTGAAAGGTCTTGTATCGGAGGCTGCAAACGGTATTGTATTGGCAGTGAAGCAGTATACAGTACCTGTATATTATGCCGATGAAAATACACCTCGTTACGATGTAGAGATGAAATGCGGCAAGCAATGGGAAATTGGGGTAACAAAGATGAAAAACATTCCCATTCCAGACTGGGCTGAACCGAGCGAGGATAACCATGATGGAGAAATTAATCCGGATGGCTGCGGCGGGAGTGATTCCGGCCCTGACGAGGGGGACTTTGCTATGGCAATTGTTGATACCACGACACGGTGTGAGTATGATTTCTGGCAGGCAAAGAAAAAGAATGGCGCATGGACAGCCAGTTGGGCAAACAGGATAAGCATCGATAGTGACGGCATATTCGGGAAGGGGCTTTCCTGCAGAGGGTCGGGATTTGCGCTTCTGAATGGACTTATATGGCCAGATGAGTTACGGAATGGTCGTATAGACCATGCACTTGCCTTCTCATTCGACCTCACAAAGGCAGGCGGTCCCGTTTCTCCCGCTACGGATAGCGATGGGACGTCAAAAGGATCGAATGCCATGCCGGAAGGGGCACGTGTGCAGCTCGACCCTGCATTAGATTTGGATTCGTTAGGGTTGAATGATTATGAAAAGACGATTGCGAAGGCACTGCAGGAATATGGGATGATCCTTGTGGATGATGGTGAAGGGTTATCGCTTTATGCCGTTCACCCTATGAGTGCACAAAACAATCCCTATGAGGGTATTTTGCCAGATAAAGATTATCCTTCTCTTGAAAATATCCCCGCTGATAAATTTCGTGTGATCAAGTTGCCCGAACAGGATGCCGACTGGCAGAAGAAGCTGGGTTTGGAAGAAAATGGCTGCGCCGATATGGAGTAAATGTGCATTATCATTATAGTAACAGTCCAGCTCACGGCAAAGATCGCAAAGTTCGCATAACAACCCCCTTCTTCCCCCTTTACTAAGGGGGATTATTGCGGGTGTCCCCCTTAACAAAGGGGGACTTCGTCGTGAGCTCAGTCGAACGATTTAGGGGGTTGTAACTCTGCGTCCTCCGCGTTCTCTGCGGTGAGCCAATATTTTCTTCATCTAAATTCCACAGCCTCGTGTCTTGATACTCGCGGTGGAGGTGACGGAATTTTCGCAGGATATCCTACCGGTACGATTGCAACGGGGCGGAGATTCTTTGGCAGGTTCAGCAAATCAAATATCCCCTCTTCCCTGAATGCCCCAACCCATACGGTACCGAGTTCGTTTTCATGCGCCACCAGCATCATCCCCATAATACTGACCGCCACGTCCTGAATAGAATAAAGGTATTTACCCCTTTCCCCGTATCTGCCTGAAATCCTGCTATCCGTGCAGCCAACAATAACGAGGGGCGCTTCTGCAATAAAATCCTGATTCAGTGCGGCGCAGGCAATGTCCTCCTTGAGTTTTGCATCTTGAAGAAAGAAGAATTTTCTTGCCTGCAAATTCCCGGCGCTGGGCGCCCATATCAGGGCATCGATGAGTTTCTCAACGATTTTTTGTGGAATGTCCTTCTTTTGAAAGTTTCTTACACTCCTTCTCCCTCTGATTGCCTCTAAAATCTCCATAGACCACCTCCGTCTCTTTACAACCACCGATTATTTGTTTTTTTAATCTGTGCAATCTGTGCACGCTGTGGTTCCCAATGCTTTCAATGGTTTTAACAATATTTTGTTAGATTTTCGCTGTGACCTCTGTGGTGAACCATTACCAAATTATTAAAGCTTAAGGAGGGTCAGCCCCAGTGCGGGATCAAACTCCCTCACTGCATTGATTCCGGAAAGTTCAATAATCACGGCCTCAAGGACGAGGAACGTTGCTGAATTTTCACGAAGGCATCCAACCTTTACCATATCCTTTTTACCAAATGCCCCATGGAAATGCACCTTCGGCTCATTGCCCTGGTAAAATATTGTCCCGAAGCCCACCACCTCATGGCTCTCTCCCAGATTTTTCCATACCGGGGTAGGAGGAATTTCATCTCTTTCGGGCCCTACCACTATCTTACCCTCACGCATACCGCCTACCAGATAAAATACGGCGGCGCTTATGCCCTCCTTTTTTACTATGCTGCCCAGATTCCCGAGGACGTCCTCTTTGTCCTCAAATTTTGCTACAACCACCCTTCCTACCTTACCGACCTGATATTTCATCCAAAAAACCCTCCATTTGCAATCTTACTTATAATTTTTAATATACGTTAGGAACGCCCCAACAATTTCTACTCTTATTCGTTGCAGCAGAACTAAAGTTTATACTATAATGTTTCCATAAAATATATCAAAGAGTTTTTACAGGTAACAACAAAAACCATCGGCAGATAAAATTGTTGTCTTTGACAATGGAGAAATTATGGACATCTTTATGAAGGCAGCTATTGATGAGGCAAAACAGGGATTGAGCGAGGGAGGAATTCCAATCGGTTCTGTTTTGGTAAAAGATGGGAAGATTATTGGACGGGGACATAACAGGCGCGTTCAGGAAAACGACCCTATCATGCATGCGGAAATTAATTGTCTGCGTAATGCAGGCAGAATCGGCAGATACCGTGATACTGTCCTTTACTCTACCTTGATGCCCTGTTATCTTTGTGCAGGCGCAATCGTCCAGTTTGGAATCAAGAGAGTCTTTGTCGGAGAGGACGAGACATTCGCCGGTGCGTGGGGATTTATGGTATCGCACGGTGTTGAGGTTATTAATTTGGACCTTGACGGATGCAAGCAACTCATGAAAGAATTCATCCGGAAGAATCCGGAACTATGGAATGAGGATATTGGAGAGTTATAATCAAAGACATGCGGCATTTCATCTTTTTGTATCAGGGTATCTAATTCCCACATGAAGACACGTTTGTAGTAGATTTTATTTGACAGGATTTGTATCAAAGCATATATTTAACCACACATACGGCAATTCGGTGATAGGTTTCCATAAATTCAATATATTCTGTTATCTCTGT
>Ga0209211_10012391_pt1 | contig 10730 bp, 12 predicted proteins | sample RifGroA2_FD_183992 | JGI IMG/M metagenome (GOLD analysis project Ga0209211, IMG submission 183992) | Groundwater microbial communities from Rifle, Colorado, USA - Groundwater A2 (SPAdes) (version 2) | ecosystem: Environmental > Aquatic > Deep subsurface > Groundwater | place: Rifle, Colorado...
CTGAATTGTTATGGGAATACTTACGACTTGCAGGTTTTTGGCGGGTGGTGATAAAATACAACAATGACCAAATTAAATGTTATTTCTGATCCGCAAATACTGAGGGGAAAACCTGTTATTGAAGGAACACGTATTGCGGTGGAAACGATCATGGATCTTCTGGCTTCAGGAATGGATATAAAGGATATCTTACTGGAGTATCCTCAACTGTCAAAAGAAAAAATTCAGAAAGCGATATTATTTGCCACACAACAACTAAAAGATGAAGAGATATACCCGCTAATAGATAAAGATGGAAAAATTGAGTTTTACTCTGTAACATGAAACTCCTGTGTGATGAAAACGTTCCTCTGTCGGTTATCTCATATCTTCGTTCAGTTTTGAAATACGATGTTAAGAGTATAACTGTGCATTATAGTTCAGGAAAGGAGGACTTTAATCACGTTTGACAAAGATTTTTTAACTTTTAAGGGGATAAGGACTAAAATTATTATTTTAAGTTTTTCCAAAACCAGACCCAAAGACATTATCCCTTATCTTAAAGCTTTCATGGAAAAAGTTGAAGAAATCACTAAAAGAAAAAAGTGTTTTATAATCAGACTGAACAAGCAAAGCTTAGTATTGTCCAAACCAGTGACATCATCATGTTCCTGACGTAATTTTTTTGAAAAGACTGGGTTCTAATTGATTTTACTATGGATAAGTTATTGAATCTGATCACAAACAAAAAGGGAGAACTTGACAAATTGAGGCCACTTCCTCCGGAACTGGTGAAAAATCTTGAGGACTGGTTCCGGGTGGAGTTGACCTACTCGTCAAATGCTATAGAAGGAAATACACTTTCGCGTGCGGAAACTGCTTTAGTGATAGAAAAAGGAATAACTGTTGACGGAAAAACGCTGAACGAGCATCTGGAAGCTATAAATCACGCACAGGCTCTAAGTTATATTAAGACGCTTGAAACTGAAAAAAGAAAGGATCTCAAAGAGGCGGACATAATGGACATTCACCGGATTATATTAAGCAGGATTGATGACAGTAATGCAGGCAGGTACAGAACGGTGCCCGTCAGAATAGCAGGATCTACAGCAATAATGCCAAATCCGGTAAAAGTTCCTGAACTTATGAATGAATTTATCAATTGGTTAAATGCTCAAAATTCAGATAACGTTGCAAAAATAGCGGCTGAAGCCCATTATAAACTCGTTTCTATACATCCGTTTGTTGACGGAAATGGAAGGACAGCACGGCTTCTCATGAATCTGCTTCTTATGCAGGAAGGATATCCTCCCGCTATTATCAGAAAGGAAGACAGGAGAATTTATATTAATGCAATTGAAAAAGCACAACTCGGAGGTGCCGATCAGGACTATTATAATCTCATATATAACTCGATAATACGCTCATTCGACATTTACCTTGACTCCCTAAAAATATCCCTTTAACTTCCTTTCCAGTATTATTTCCTTGTTTTCTTTTTTAGGAAGCGGGAGGTTAAGAGCTTACGATATGGGCTGATATATCAAGAACTGTCTGTATTGCCACTTCCAAGTGTCTTTCCGCTGCTGCATAATATGTTTCATCAGTAATGAGTTTTTCTTCGGGAATGGATTTAAACTCTGTTTCCAATACTCTTACTCTTTTTCTGAGTTCAGCCAGAAGAGAATTAATTCTTTCAATATCTGGCATTAAATTCTCCTTTCAGGGCTCTGTTTTTTAAATTTTCATAATAATCGACATAAAATGGAAGCATATCAAAATAATTATTAAATAAATTTACCTCGAATACAACTCTTTCTGAAGAATTATTATCAATAATAAGAATTCCTTCATCCAGCACTCTTTTTGCAAAATTGATACTTGTAATATTCAGATCCTGTATTTCTACCTCATTTTTCAGGATACCTGAAAGCTCTTCCTGATATTTAATCCTGAAACTTAGATGATCCTCCTGATTTTTGGAGAAAAGCAACGCCAGATCAATATCGCTGTCTTTTTTCTCAGTCCCTTTTGCATAGGAGCCGTATAAATAAGCAGCTGTAACTTCTTTTTTCCCCTTAAAATAATTTTTTACCTTCTCTTTAATTTTTTCCCGTATGTTTTCCATGCTTTATAGTATACTCCACCATATAAAAATTGCAAAATCCGGAAGGTTATTTTATTCCCCGGAAATGGCTTATCAACGTAAAGAATGTCTTATAGGAAAAATTTTCATAATAAAAAATGACCCAATTTTAACTTATTTTATACATATATTATATGTATTATATCAACAATCCCCTATTTAGCGGAAATTATTTCATATCTTCCTAAGACCCTATAGTCTTGACAAAGAAGAAAAGAAAGTTTATAATAGTTATATCGTTAAATAGTTGAATGGCTTAATAATAATAATCATGTTAGATAAAATTCTAATGTTTATAAATTTTATTAAAGTTTAGTAATTTCACTATCGTCCCACCATCGGGACGATTTTTTTATATGAGAAAAGAATGGAGAAGAAATCAAGATAATCAGAGAAAGTTGAGAAGTCCAATTAGAGGTCTGGCATTACCTCACGCTGATCCAGAAGAATTTATGACGAAATTCAGAGAAGAACCAACTTGGATTGCGTCGGGTACTGGAAGACCACTTAGACTTATTGGACTAGAAACAGGTGATGGAAGAGTAAGAAGAAGCGGCGTTAAAGTCATGAGAAGCGTAAGAATGAATCCAATTAGTCATGAAAAGCTTGTGAAGAATGTGACAGCGGCAGGAAGAAGAAATAATAGAGTTCTCAATGCAGGGGCGATAGACGTAGTAAATAGAAGAGGTGGAAATAATTACGAAAGAAAAACAAAGAACAGAAATAACGGAAAACCAGAAAAAGGAAAAGGAATACCAATATGGGTAAAAGCAACAGGAACAGGAGCAGCAGTACTTGCTGTGGGTTGCACTGCGGCTGTTGCTGACTATGCGCCTATTCCTACAGGTACACCCACATTAGCTGATATAAGAGCAGCTTTGCAACAAGCTGCAGATTCAACTCCATTTTTTACAGAAACGCCAGAAGCTACCCCTACTTCCACTGCAACTGCTACTCGTGAGCCTGTATTTAAAGTTAGGCCAACAAGGATACCTATAGGTGGAGGTGGACAAGAAGTTTCTACTGATGTTACAAAGCAATTTGATAATGCAGAAAAAATTTTAGGCGCAGATCCTGATTTGATGTCCAGTTCAGGTGAAATTTTAGGCGAGATGAATACGGAGGATGGGCCAGTGTTTCTAGCTAGGTATAGGGGTTCGGAAAAGACAAGCGAGACGAGTAGTGCCACTCAGGATAAATATGTCCTAATATTACCAAATGGTGCTGTGACATATCTTTCCGCTAAGTATCCAGATCTAATTTGGACTATTGACAAAATACAAGGGAAAATAATTCAAACAGATCTTAAAACAAAAATACTTTGGGGTGAAACTGATTTGGATGGAAGATATAAGGAATATGCTTCGGGTACTGTAAATAACAATAAAGGGCTATTCGTTTACATGGATGCAGAAGGAAAGACTGTAGATAATGATGTAAGTTTTCCAAATTACGCAAGACTTCGTGTAGTAGAAGTGGTGAAGAAGAACGGAGATATAGTAAGTGTTAAAGTGGAGATGGGAATTGATAAAGCTGGTAATCCTATATATAGGTTTGTCAGTCCGGCTGATATAGCAGCAGGTAAAATAGATCTTAATGAACCGGCGATACAAGCTGCCAAGGAAGCGCCTGCAACCCCGACGACCGCTCCAACTAAAGCTCCAGCGACGGCGACAGCAACTTCAGTCGCAACAGCTCCAGCAAGACAGGCAGGACCGCCATTTAATCTAGAGATGCCAGGAGGATTACAAGCTATAGATTTAAATTCGATAACATCATCAAGTAGTAATGATTTATTTAAAAGAATTTGGCCAACGGATACTTATAAAGCTCATTATGGTGTAGCTTATATACAGCCAGGCGATGTTTCTGATTGGTCAAAAGGTGTTCAAAGACAATATCCGAAAGAAGATAAAGATTTTATAGTCTTTGAAGTAGTGAGTGGAAATTGGTCTCCTCATGTAGAAAAAGACAGTACAAATGGTATGAGTTATTTAGTAGTTGACGTAATTTTTAAAGAGGGACCAATGAAATTAATGGTAAATAAAGTTCCGACAAACAATAAAGCTATTTATGGTGCTTTTAGTAGAAATGGGTCTTTTGGAGGTATTACTTCTTCTAATGTTAGACTTGATGAAACCTCATTTGACAGTATTTTTTCTCCAGGAAAAAGAGTTGCTATGGAAATGAATAAAACGAGTCCAAGATATAGCATTGCTAAACAAAAATTTAATTCCGGAGATTTAAAACCCAGTTATATTGATTTTAGCGGTAGTGGTGGTATTTGGGTAGCCTCTTCTTATTGATTTTTTTTGATGTGGGTATTAGATTAAAGTAAATGCCAAAAAAAATCAAGAGTACTTTTCAGGGATTTTTCATACTTGTTCCTTTCTTTTTATTATTTGTTCTTAAAACAGAAATAATTTCTGCACAACATCCCACAGGAGGTGGAGTTAGTGAGTATTGTGGTGACGGAATTTGTGGTGGAGGTGAAACATGTGAAAGTTGTCCTTCTGGGGATTCCGGTGGTGATTGTTCCCCATGTCCATCTGATAATAGGCAGGTTTGGTGTTCTAATACAAGTTCGTGTGACCCTGGATATGATGTTTCCTGTGTTGGTGATTGTCAAAGCGGTACCAGTTGTACATGTTCTCCTCTTGCTGGAGGCGGTGGTGGCGGTGGGGGGCCGGTTTGTGCTGATGATTCCGGGTGTTCGGGAAGTGCGGTTTGTCCAATAGGGCTTTCGGGGTATTTATATTGTAATGAGGGCGGGTGCGAATCTTATTGTGGTCCTTCAGGCGGCGGTTCGGGTGGAGGGGATCCGGGGTCGCCTCCTCCGGCGGCTGATCCTGTTTGTTCTAATTCTCCGGAATCGCCTGTACTTTCTTCCCCTGCTTCGGGAACACTAGTCGGTTCGTTGTCTTCCCAGACCATCACATGGAATCAGATTACCAATTGGGGGGCAAGTTGTTTTGCTGATGCATATTATTTGTATTTTGATACGAATGCTACACCTACAACACAAGTCTGCAGAATTTTCCCCGGAGAAACCATGTCTTGTCTCTCTCCGACATTGTCTGATAATACGACTTACTATTATCGTGTCGGGGCGAGAAATAGTTCAGGATATATCGGGTATTCTGCCACGTGGTGGCTCCGGACAGCCAGGCCTGTGGTTTCCGGGACTTTGTTTGATGATGCTAATGTTGATCAGTGTAAGGACGCGGGGGAAAATGCAATTTCTAATGGAGCGGGAGTGACAGTTACTCTCAGCGGTAATGCCTGTACGAAAATGAGTGACACCACATTTCAGTGTGTTGTCGATGCGGGTAATGGACAGGGATTGGTTGCCGGTAACTATACTCCTTATTATGGCCTCCAGAGTGGATGCAGCGATAATGCCTGTGGGGTACTTAACTGTACTTTAAATCTTGCAGCAGGAGATAATATTACCAGAAATATCGGTTTGGTACTCCCCTTCTGGTGGCAGACCAAAAACGGGCACGTTTATACAGGCGGGTCTCTTTCATCTTCTATTCCTGCAAATCCGGCAGATTATGATACGGGTGCGGCATCGAGCAAATATTTTGTCCTGGATGAGCCAGGGGTGGTGACCTCCGCCGGGTCCCAGGACTTCGGGCAAAATGGAGGCTCAGTTTCTTCTGGTACATGGAATTTGAATACTTATACAAATGCCAATACTACATATAATTATGCATATTTCAAAGAAATGTTGAAAGATAAACTTACTGCATTCGGAAGCGGTGGAACGATTGCGGGAGGAAACAGTAATACACTTTCCGGAGGAATTCTGACAGATCCGGCAACAGGAACGACTCATGACGTAAACAGTACAACAGGCAATAATATTTTTGATATAGACGGGGATTTGACCGTGACTGACACGGCTGCGCTTACAGGTTCCCCTCCTTTTGTCGGAGTATTCCTGGTTTCAGGGAAAATTAACATCACGACAAATAATATTGCTCCGGCCAGCGGGTATCTGACATTTGTATCACAGGATGACATAAGCGTAGATCCTCTGGTCACTCTGATTAACGGACTGTATGTCACGAACGGCATTTTTCATAGCGGCGTAACAGTCGATAAGGGATTAAAAGTAGTTGGCAGCATGGTGGCATATGGAGGTGTGGATTTACAGAGACAACAGACTGCCGGTTCTACCAAACCTTCGGAATATTTCGTATACGATCCGAGTTTCCTTCTCTATATGCCGACTATTTTAGGTAAATCAACATATTTGCAGAGAGAATAGTATGAAAAATCAAAAATCAAAAATCAAAAATCAAAAATACAAGTTAAAAGTAAAAAGTTATTGCCAGGGGCAGACGATTTTGTTGGTATTATTGGTAATTACTGTAGTACTCACGATCGCACTGTCACTTATTACCCGGTCGATTACGGATGTATCGATGAGCAGGAAGATAGAGGAGACAAACAGGGCGTTTTCGGCGGCTGAGGCGGGAATTGAAGAATCGCTCCGTTTGGGAGGTGTAACGTTATCCTCTTCGAACTTGTCAAATAATACCTCGTACCAGGTAACCTCTACCCGGTATGTAAATCTGACTGAGTTTGTTTTTCCTACAGTCACCGATAAGGATGAGGCTTCCCAGATATTCCTGTCTTCCTATCCTGCCTACAATGATCCATATACAGGTACAAATATTACTGTCTATTGGGGAAATGCTGCATGCGGCGTGTCTACACAGGCAGCTTTATCGGTAGATGTGATCTACGGAGAGGCTACTCCATTTTCTGTAAAAAGATATGCAGTAGATCCCTGCGGTAGGGGTAATGGGTTTAGTAATGTTGTAGGCGGCGGAGGGACGGTAGGTGGAAATAACTTTCAATTTTCCAAAACGATAGACCTGACAGGACTTACGGGATTGAAATTTGCCAGAGTCAGGGCATTTTATGCCAAAACTCAACTTGGAGTAAAAAATGACGGAACTGCAGCTCTCCTTCCTGACCAGGGAACTTTACTTACTTCCCAGGGGCAGATAGCCCCTACCCCGGGAGCAGGATCAAGTGTAGTCCGTACGGTGAAAATGTACCTGAGTCATCCTGTACTTCCCGGTATTTTTGATTATGTATTTTATTCAGGAGCAGCCGTGACAAAGTAACCACCGTTGACTTTTCTCTTACCTCATTTTATGCTTGTTATATAGTTATTAAGGCAAAAGTTAAAGGGCAAAAGTTAAAAGTGCAAGTAAAAAGTTAAAAGTAAAAAAACTTTTGATCTTTGATTTTTGAATTTTGATTTTTTATAGTGTCTGCCCATTCGCAAACTGTCATAGGTCTGGATTTCGGAAGCCATTTCATAAAGGGTGTGGAACTCCGTGAAAATCAGGGACATTTTTCTCTCCTTTCGCTCGGACAAATTGCTACGCCTCCAAAGGGTTTATTCTCGGATCTTCCAATAGATGAGCAGGTTATGATCGATACTGTTATTCGTCTGATAAAAGAGATGAAAGTATCTACAAAGCTGGTAAATACCGCTCTTCCGGAATCACAGGTATTTACGCGAGTTATAGAGGTCCCCAGGGTATCTGATAAAGAGCTTTCGTCCGCTTTGCAGTGGGAAGCGGAACAATACATTCCGCTGCCCTTGGAGGAGGTGAACCTGGATTATGCAGTGATTAACGAAAATATGACTGACCGCGAAAAAATGGAAATACTTCTGGTCGCAGCCCCCCTTAAATTGATAGAAAAATATACCAGGATACTTGAATCGGCAGGACTAAATCCTGCGTCTCTTGAGACTGAAATTATTGCGGCAGCAAGAGCACTATCTCCCGTAATGGCAAAAGATGCTCCCACACTTCTGATGAATATAGGTTCTTCAATGACTGATATTGCTGTCGTAAATAATTCTCTGATAAACTTTACCAGGACTTTATCCATTGGCGGGGAAATGATCATCAAGTCCATATCCCAGGAGTTGGGGTTTTCTATGGTCCAATCAGAAGAATATATCAAAGCATACGGTATAGAAAAAGATAAACTGGAAGGGAAAATATTTGCTGCAGCCAAAACAGTGGTCGATTCGCTTATAGAAGAAGTCAAAAAAACCATTTCTTATTATAAAGAAAAGCACAACGATAAAGAGATTAAATCACTTGTATTATCGGGGGGAGTAGCAAAAATGCCCGGACTTGTTTTTTATATTGCCTCTGAGGTGGGTCTGGAAACGCAAATCGGCAATCCTATTATGAGCATCTCAAAAGATGAAAAAATATTCGGAAAGTTGGGAGCAGAGGTGGTATCTTATAGCGTAGCCTGCGGGCTGGCCCTGAAAGAAATTTAAAAATTAAAAATTAAAAATTAAAAATGGAAAATGAAAGGCAAAAATTCAAAATTGAATTTAAAAGAAGACTTTATAATTGGGTATTGAGATTAATTAAATTTATTGACGGTCTACCCAGAAGCCCTATAAACGATATTATAGGTAAGCAATTACTAAGAAGCGGTACGAGTATTTTGGCTAACTATACGGAAGCATATTCTGCGTGTTCTAAAAAAGATTTTCTTAACTTTTTCAGTTACTCTTTAAAATCATCAAATGAATCAGAAATGTGGCTAAATCTCCTAAAAGATACAGGTAAGGGTAATCTTGATGAGTTGAAGTGGTTAACCCAGGAGTTATCGGAACTTTCAAAGATATTAGCGAAAAGTATATTAACATTAAAGGGAAAAAAGTAATTTTAATTTTTAATTTTTCCATTTTAAATTAGTCATGAAATCAATAAATCTCTTACTTTATAAGAAAAAGTCCAATTTTGTCCTTCTCAAATACGAAAAGCCGATTTTTTATATTTCTGTTTCACTACTTTCATTATTTATCATCGTTTCTGTCTTCAGCATTGTAGCCGGTATCATATTCATGAATGAAATCAATATAAAAAAAACAACAGAAAGAGAACTTAGAAATTCAATACAAAGTTCTCATGTGGAAGAAGGTTTATATTTGGCACTGTTCAATAAAACATCAGAAGTAAGTAAAATTCTGTCGACAAATCCTAAACTGGAGGAGAAATTAAATGAAATTTATAAACTGACAGGAGTTGGTGGAATTAAAGTTTCATCATTGAACGTGGACCGTGATCTGCATACACACATTACAATGGTTTCGGATAGCGCTCAAAGTCTGGATAATTTCATTTCCGCTTTTGAACAGGAACAAAATCATTTGAGTAATATTAGAGTGTCAGGGATTAGCCGTGATAAAACAGGTTTATATACATTTTCACTGGATTTCTCTTTCAAAAAAAGCTGATATGAATACCAAATTATTGCTCAGAATGATAGATCCGTATAAAAAATTGATTTTTTCACTTATATCGGTAGTAGTGGTGTTGTATCTGACTGTAAATTTTCTGATGCCCAAACTAAATGATATATTTGAGATACAAAAACAAAATAAAAGTGAATCTGAACTTGTAAAAACACTCGGAGACAAATTGTCCATTCTCAAAGGTATAAATAAAGAAGATACTAAACTTCAGCTAGAAAAGATCAGTCTGATCCTTCCTGATGAAAAAAATATTCCTTATCTGTTTACTACACTTGATTTCCTGGCTGAGAAAACAGGTATAAATTTTGAAAGCATAGATTTCAAATCCGGGTCAATTCTCAAAGCGGAAGCGCCAATTTCAAGAAAAGTTCCGGTCAGAGGGAGAGCTGAGACTTACAGGATGATTGAAATTACGGCCAATTTTAAAGGGACTGAAGAACAAACTAACGATTTTCTTACTAATATGTATGCATTAAAGTCCAGGGTCTTTTTACCAAAAAGAGTAAATATTAAAATAAAAGAGGATAATATCAGAAGTGTAAATGTATTATTTGAAACTTATTACTCTCCCCTTATTAATACTCTTGGAGATGTAGGGAGCGCACTCCCTAAATTTAGCCCAAGTCTAAATAATATTTTAAGTCAGGCAGTGCAGGAAGAAATATACGAGGGTGAACAGGGCGTTGCCGTGTCTACTGCGCCAAAGTCAAATTTATTTACTTATTAATCTTATCCCTGATTTTTTCCGTTCTTTTTAAAGCCTCTCTTTCGCGCCACTTTACAATTTCCTTATGATTACCCGAAAGAAGGACTTCGGGAACTTTAAAACCTTTGTAGTCTTCGGGTCTGGTAAATTGAGGCGGTTCCAGAAGATTATAATCCAATTTATTTGAGAATGATTCGTTTTCAGTCGCTTCGCTTTTGAGTACTCCCGGGATAAGTCTCGTTACAGAGTCTACAATGACCATGGATGGTATTTCTCCTCCTGTCAAGACATAATCACCGACGGAGACGGATTCATCAACGAAGTTTTCGATACGCTGATCATATCCTTCGTAATGTCCGGCAATAAGTATCAGATGATCAAGCCCGGAATATTTTCTCGCCATTTTCTGGTTATACACTTTCCCCGCCGGATCCAACAATACAATTCTTTCCTTAATTTTTAATTTTAAATTTTTAATTTTTAATTTTTCAATCGCTCTATCAAGTATGTCTACTTTCATGACCATACCTACCCCCCCGCCGTAAGGATGATCATCAACAGTTTTATATCGATCATTGGCAAAA
>Ga0209211_10012393_pt1 | contig 10729 bp, 7 predicted proteins | sample RifGroA2_FD_183992 | JGI IMG/M metagenome (GOLD analysis project Ga0209211, IMG submission 183992) | Groundwater microbial communities from Rifle, Colorado, USA - Groundwater A2 (SPAdes) (version 2) | ecosystem: Environmental > Aquatic > Deep subsurface > Groundwater | place: Rifle, Colorado...
TTACCCGCAGAGTTAAAAAAATATCCCTTAATGTATACGTCCGCCTTGACGGGTGAAGGTTTGGAAAGACTTAAAGAAACACTGATAGAAAGTGTCCTGGGAGGTCAGGTAAATCTTTCGGGTGGCGCTCCGATTTTTAATGTGCGTCAAAGAGAGGTATTACAGCGTTCGCTTCAATCGATTCGACAAACCATGGAATCGGTAAGAAATAATGAAAGCTTTGAATTTATAGCATTAGACCTGCGTACCGCAATAGACGCCCTGGGTGAGATTGTGGGGGAGGTTACCACAGAAGATATTTTATCTAAAATATTTTCAGAATTTTGCATTGGGAAATAAGATGTCTCAGAGGCCATCTTGGGATGAATATTTTTTACGAATCACCAGGGAAGTAGCCCAGCGCTCCACCTGTTTACGGCGTCAGGTAGGGGCACTTCTGGTGATGGATAAACACATCCTGACGACAGGCTATAATGGAGCGCCGAGCGGACTCCAACACTGCTTGGATATTGGCTGTTTACGGGAGCAGCTCAAAGTGCCTCCGGGAGAGCGTCACGAACTCTGCCGCGGACTCCATGCCGAGATGAATGCCCTGCTCCAGGCATCGCATTATGGAATAAAAATCGCTGGGGCAACCTTATACAGCACTACCTACCCCTGTTCCCTGTGCGCCAAGATGCTCGTGAATGCAGGGATCAAACGTATCGTTACCCTTACCGACTATCCCGACGCCCTCGCCAAAGAAATACTTGCAATGGCAAATATTAAGGTAGAAATCGTAAAACTGGATAATATTCCAAAAGAATAATTCTAAAAAACAGGCTTTATAAAAATGAATTTTGTTTATCGACTTCATAAAAAACATAGTTGACAACGGCTGAATCAAGAGGGGTTTTCTGTTTTTCCAAAAATCCGCTTGACAGACTATATCTTGTATGGTATATATTCTCCTAATCAATATATAGAATATTTCAAAAGTTATGCAGCCTTGAAGAAATCTTTAGTTTTATACGTTTTTTATCATAAAATTTTATGCAATGTTTATTCTGCAAGGTAGATAACGACAAGGTTGTTAACTCACGCACGTCGGTAGACGGCTTGAGCATTAAACGCCGGCGAGAGTGTTTGAGTTGTGGCCGCCGATATACCACGTATGAGCGGATTGAAGAAAATCCCTTGCGAGTGGTTAAAAAAGACGGCACGCGGGAGCCGTTTGAACGCAAAAAGATTCTGAGCGGGCTGTTGAAGGCGTGTGAAAAAAGACCTGTCTCGACAGATACCCTGGAAAACATTGTGAATGAAATCGAGAGGGAGATTTATAACAAATTTGACCGTGAGGTGTCTACGAGTTTTATAGGGTCGCTGGTGATGCAAAAATTAAGGATCCTCGACGCTGTAGCATATGTACGCTTCGCATCAGTATATAGAGAGTTCAAAGATATCTCTGAATTTATTGACGAGCTTAAACCGTTAATGACGGGTGTAAAGAAGAAAAAAACCGATGGGGGTAGCAACTCCCGCAATATATCTCTTCAACATTAGACCGGAGGGAAAAGGGGCATGGACACAACAGCAACGATGGAGTATGTGTTAAAACGTGACGGAAGAAAAGTACCTTTTAACGAGAAAAAAATCGCCGATGCCATATTTAATGCGGCGCAGGCAGTGGGCGGTGAAGACCCGCGCCCTGGCAGATGAACTAGCGGTTGTTGTTACCATGTTTCTGGAAAAAAAATATGCTGGACAGACCCCCGGTATTGAAGATATACAGGATATTGTAGAAAAGGTGCTCATAGAAACCGGACATGCCAAGACAGCCAAGGCTTACATCCTCTATCGTGATAAAAGGGCGAGGAGTCGCGAATCCCTTCGGGTGAGAAAACAAACCAAGAAACGTGCAGACACGACAGATGTCTCCCTTCTGGTAAACACGGAGACGAAAGACGAAACGTTCCCATGGGATAAAAGAAAGATTGCGGAGGCTCTGGAAAAGGAAGCCGACCTGCCGGAAGAGGTCTCAGGAGAAATTGCGGGCACTGTAGAACAGAGGGTTTTTTCCTCCGGATTAAATCGTATTTCGACGTCGCTGATACGAGAACTGGTAGATAATGAACTCTTCGAGAGGGGGTTTGACAAGAAACTCGAAAAACAGCAGGTAATCGGTATGCCCAAGTACGACCTCGAAGAGCTGATCATGTCAAAAAATAAGGAAAACAGCAATATCTCCACGAATAACCCTGAGGCAATCAACCTTGCAATTGCCGAGAATACCTTAAAGCAGTTTGCCCTCAAGGAGGTATATTCAAAGGAAGTGGCAGACGCCCACATGAACGGGATGGTGCACATTCACGACCTGGGCTATCCGACGCGGGTATACTGTTCTTCCCACTCCCTTGAATATTTAAAAAAATACGGATTGTCACTCCAGAATCTGGATACAGAATCAGCTCCGGCAAAGCATGCGCGCACCCTGACGGGGCATCTTAATACATTTTTGGCTTCCATGCAGGCCTACTATGCGGGTGCGCTTGGCGTGGCATATGTCAACATCATGTATGCCCCTTATCTGGAGGGCATGAGCTATAAAGAGATGAAACAAGAGGCACAACACCTTATTTTCAGTTGCTCTCAGAGCTCTTTTTCCCGAGGTGGCCAGACGTTATTCTTAGATTTCAATGTTCATACAGGCATTCCCCGATACTTAAGGAATATTCCTGCTATTGGACCCAGTGGAAAACCTACAGGAAAAACCTATGGAGATTATGAGGAAACAGCCCGTCAGTTCACATTAGCCATGCTGGATGTATGGCGCGAGGGGGATTGCTATGGACACGTCTTTGCCTTCCCGAAGTGTGATTTTCACATTAATGAAGATACCCTCAGCGACCCCAAACAGTACGAACTCCTGGAATATGCATGTCAGATAGCCAGCGAAAACGGTGTCCCTTATTTCATCTTTGATAGGGATGAAATCACGCTCTCTGCCTGTTGCCGTTTGCGTACCACGATCGATGACCATTATATGATCAAACACCCTGAAAGTATGCGTTTCTGCGGATTCCAGAATATTACCATTAACCTCCCGCAGGCCTCCTATAGAGCAGGAAAAGGCAATTGGGATGCATTGTATAAAGAGATTGATAAAGGTATTGAAATTGCCGTCAAAGCGCATCTCCAGAAAAAGAAATTTGTGGGAAAATTAATGTCAAGTCCCGAAATGCCCCTCTGGGAGATTGGCAAGAAGGCCAGGGATGACCGCCCTTATGTTGATCTGGAGGCCTCAACCTATATTGTGGGTATCCTGGGATTGAATGAGTGCCTGCAATTTATGACCGGAAGAGAACTGCACGAAGGCGATGATATGATTAAGCAGGGGTTGCGGGTTGTTTCACACATGTATACGCGTGTCAAGGAAGAGGGAAAGAAATATAATTTAAAATTTTCCTTAGAGGAATCACCTGCCGAAAGCGCAAGCAGAAGGCTTGCCAAGGTTGACGTGAGGAATTATCCGGAGGCCGCTGACATGGTCAAGGGAAATATCGAGAAGGATGAATTCTACTACACCAATAGTGTGCATCTGCGCCCGGATGCGCCTGTGGATATGATTACCCGAATCTTCCTCCAGAGTAAGTTTCACACCATGATTGAATCGGGCGCAATTATCCATGCATTTGTTGGCGAGCAAAGGCCGTCTCCAGCCAGCATCATGAATCTGGTAAAAAAGACCTTTAAAAACACGCAGGCTGCACAGGTCACGATTTCCCCGGAATTCACTATTTGCAATGATTGTAAGAAGGTTACCCAGAAACTTACCGATATCTGCGGATACTGTGGTTCCAGAAATGTGTACGGCATTTCAAGGATCGTAGGGTATTTTAGTCGTATCAATAACTGGAACAAATCAAAGATCGGCGAGCTGGCAGACAGACACAAGGGTAATTACAGCGTCAACGACTTCTTGCCAAAAGAGGAGAGTGTACTTTCTGAATCATGTACAACAAAGTGTTAAATTTTCTTGATACACACGGCGTGATGGACTACACTGGTGATTATCACAGAAACAATGAAGATGCAAAGGAGAAATTTGGAATTTGCGCATAGAGATTTATAAATCGCACTTCGACGCTATGCGGGATAACGTCATTCTGCGTGGAGTCGAGGAATCTTATTTAACGAGGGTAACACGATAAGTGGTTGTACCAATCAAAGGATTTATAGAAAATAGCCTCATCGAATGGGAAGGAAAGATAGTCTCTATAGTCTTTTTACCGACGTGCAACCTTCGGTGTCCTTATTGTCATGCCCCTCATTTGGTTCAAGCGCCGAATGAATTGGAATCCATTCCTATCGATGCCGTCGTTAGCAAGCTACGGCAAAATCTTGGCTGGGTTGATGGTATTGTAGTCACCGGCGGTGAGCCAACCTCGCACAAGCGTCTCGATGTTCTCCTAAAGGTATTCAAGGACACAGGAATTATGGTGCGCCTGGATACCAACGGCACCAATCCTCATGTGATCAGGGATTTAATTGACAGAGATCTTGTGGATTGCGTGGCTATGGATATAAAGGCCCCTCTTCAGAGGGAAAAGTACGAACAAATTTCCGGTGTGCCCTGCAATATCGAAGACATCAAAAAGAGCATCCGCATTATTATGGAAAGCGGCATTGAATATGAATTCCGTACCACGGTATGCCCAACACAACTCGACGGAGATGATATCGAGGCTATTGCCAGGTCTATTCAAGGCGCCGGGCGATATATAATACAATCTTTTAAGCCGAATCACTGTCTGGATACAAAGATGCTAAATATTGAACCATATCCTGTAGAAACACTCCGGGATTTCGCAACAAGCGCCGGCAAATACGTTGATTACTGCTGTGTGCGTGGTGAAGAAGGAAAGGTTTTACAGAGAAATTGGTAATTTCATTATACATTTTGGTCACAGCGACCGAAGAGAGGGGGTGATTTGTTATGGCGATGAAGAAGTGTGGAACTTCTGCAAAGACGTCAAAAGGAGCAAGTAAGAAAGCAGCACCAGCAAAGAAGAAGACAACTAAGAAATAATCAATATTTTTAGTAATATTTAAAAAACTTGCAAGTACCTACATAATACATACAAAATCATTACGTAAGTAATCAGTTATATTTATTCGTTGAACCATGTATGTGTAATGGAAGAGGGGTGTTTTGATTTATCGAAACACCCCTCTTTGTAGTATTTGATACGAAAATACCCCTCACCCGTACCCTCTCCCACAAGGGGCGAAGGAGCTTTCCCTCACTTGCCTGTCCTGAGCGAAGTCGAAGGGATGGGAGGGATTGAGAGAGGGTGATGTATTTCCATGCTTTTTTGTGAGCCTTTGGCTCATGATGGTTTATTCAGGATTATGAAACTAAAAAAACTGGAGTTGTTCGGATTTAAGTCGTTTGCTGAAAAAACAGAAATCCTCTTTGAAGATGGAATAACTGTCATTGTCGGGCCAAACGGTTGCGGAAAGAGTAATGTCATTGACGCCGTCAAGTGGGTGCTGGGTGAGCAGAGCGTAAAATCACTCAGAGGCAATGAAATGGCGGACGTGATCTTCAACGGGACTGATAAACGCCCATCTCTTGGTTATGCAGAGGTCTCTCTGACCATTCAAAACAATAAAGGTCTATTGCCGCTCGAATATACAGAGGTCTGCATCACCCGCCGTTTGTATACTTCAGGTGAATCAGAGTATCTTGTCAATAAACAAGCAAGCCGGTTAAAAGATATTCGGGAGCTTTTCCTTGATACGGGTTTTAGCGCAAACGCATATTCCGTGATCGAGCAGGGCAACGTAGAAGCCTTGCTGCAGGCGGATTCTCACGAGAGGCGATTCTTATTTGAAGAGGCTGCGGGCATCAGTAAGTTTAAGGCACGAAAAAAATCTGCCCTAAGTAAGCTTGAACATGTCGAGCAGAATTTGCTCAGGGTTGCCGATATTATAGAGGAATTACAAAAACAGCTTCGCTCGGTAAAAATCCAGGCATCCAGGGCGCGTAAATTTCAGGAATATATTGAACATTTAAAAAAATTAAAGGTCGGCCTTTCGCTGAGAAACTATCGGGACCTTAAAAGTAAAAAGGCGTCTGTCTCAGAGCAAATCGGTCAGATTGAAGAGCAAGGCAAGAAGATGGTTACGGAGATTGGCGAACTCGAGATGCAAATACATGAGGTCGAAGATGCGATAGAACAGTTAAATCAGCAGTTAGCGCAGATGCAGACCGACATGGTAAACCTGGGGTCTCAAATATCAAATAATCAGGACAAAGTAAAATATAATCACGAACGCATTAAAGAGTTAGATACCCAGCGTGAAAAATATATTGAGCAGCAAAAAAGCCTGGAAAATAAAGTGCTCGAAACAAACAATAAGATCGCAGAAACGAAGGCGTTGCTGAACGCCTTAGAGCAGGAAATCTCAAGGCTTGTCGAAGTCCAGAAAACAAAAGAAACAGAACAGAAGCAAATCGTTTTTGAATGTGATTTGTTGTATCAGGGTATTGAAGAGAAGAAGTCTGAGGTCATTTCAATCCTTCAAAAAGAATCCAGCCTCCAGAATGAGATTGGCAGCCTGACCACCGAAAACGACGCCCTGAAAAGCAGAAAAATGCGGCTTGCGAAGCGGCAGGAGGAAATTCAAACATTCGTGGAGACCTTGATTTCCAAACATCATGAAACCACGAATGAAAAGAACACATTGACGGAAGAATTTAACAGTTTAGACCAAAAATTATCTGCCTCGAAAGGGCGCATCCAGGAATTGGTAACTACCATACGAACTCTGGATGAACAAATCAATCAGCAGAAACAACTGCAGAGCAGCAAAACCTCACGGCACGAAGTCCTTATGGATTACGAAATGCGGTTGGAGGGAGTCGGGGCAGGCGCAATGGCCATCCTGGAGGACGCTAAAAAAAATGACGCTTCGGTAAAAGGGATACAGGGCATGGTAGCCGATCTCTTGAAAGTCGATCTACCGTATGCACTCGCTATCGAAACCGCTCTGGGCGAAAGGGTGCAGGGCATTGTTACGGATACCACCGATAATGCCGTTCAGGCGCTTACATTCCTGCAGAAGAACCAGAAGGGACATGCAATCTTTTTCCCGTTAGATAGAATAAGCGGTCATGCGACTGTTCCCGAAGAGATACTGCAAAAACCAGATGTTGTGGGTATTGCCAGTAAACTTATAAACAGTACGGAAGAGGTTTGCAAGGTTATTGGCGTGTTTTTAAATAATACAATCGTTGTAAAGAATCTTAATGCCGCATTGTTTCTGAATGGCCATAGCCGTACCGTTCGTTGTGTGACGCTCGACGGTGATCTGTTAGAGCCTGAGGGTACGATAAGCGGAGGCAAGAGACAGGGGCAGGTGGGGATCATATCCCGTAAGAGCGAATTGAAGAAGATTGAAGAAGAATTAGCTCAAATTCGGCAAACCCTTGAAAAACTGGAACATGACAAGCGCATCCTTATTGATGAACTTACAGGGCTCGAAGTAGAAACGGCGCAACTGGCAAAGAGAATCGACCAGGTAAATATCCAGAGGATTTCGAAGGATAATGAGCTTACGCAGAACGAACGGAAGCAAGAAGAACTTGTTGCAGAGAAAAAGATCAATGCGAACGAGATGGAAGAGATTCACGTGGAATTGGAAAAGGCTTGTGAACGTGAGAAGGTTCTGCAGGATGAATTGAGACATCTCGGCGAGCAGCACAGGCAGTTAGAACAACAGGTTGAAGAATCATCCATGCTCGTAAAAGAGAAAGAACAATTGAAGAAAAATGTTCAGGATGAAATAACGACCTTAAAGGTCGGCCTTGCCCAAAGGCAGGAAAAGAGAGACGGATTGAGTAATGTCCTGAATAAACTCCAGGTTGAGCTCTGTGAGATGCAGGAACAAATTCAGTATATCATAAATGAGAGCCAGAATTGCCAGCAGAAAAAGCAGAAAGCCGAGGAAGAGATCAAACAACTGGAAATTTTGATAAGCGAATTTCAGGCAAAGAAGGTTGCATTGGAAGAGACAATAGACTCTCTTAAGACTGATCGAGAGGAACACGACCTTAAAGTTATGGAATTAAATACGTCCCTCGAAGAAAAACGGGCAGATCTCAAGCAAACCGAACAACAACTGCAGGAATTGAAACTCAAAGAAAACGAGTGCCAGATTCGTATATTGAATTTGGAAGAGCGTGTCAGGGAGGAATATCAACTCGACCTGTCAAATCTGGATGCTACCACAGGTGAAATCAATCTGGAGTTGATGACCACAACACCGGCCGAAACGGCAGATGCAGCCACTCCGCCAGTTGATTTCTGGGAAGCTGTTTCCAAAGAAATCGAAGAATATCAGGGAAAGATTGAAAGACTGGGAAACGTGAATCTCGAAGCAATCAAAGAACAGGATGAACTCGAAATCCGTGAGACCTTTCTTGTGAATCAGAGGGATGACCTCGCAAAATCAAAGGATGCCCTGCAAAATTTAATTCAAAAAATCAACCATACCAGCCGTGAATTATTCGAGAAGGTCTTTAACGATATTCGTCAGAATTTCCAGGCAATGTTCCGGAAATTGTTTGGCGGGGGCAAGGCCGATGTAATTCTGGAGGAAAATGTGGACATGTTAGAGGCAGGAATTGAGATAGTGGCGCAACCCCCCGATAAAGAGCTTCGCTCAATTACGCTCCTTTCAGGTGGTGAAAAGGTAATGACAACCGTGGCGTTGCTTTTTGCTGTGTTTCAAGCTAAACCCAGTCCATTCTGCATACTGGACGAGGTGGACGCCGCCCTGGACGAAAGCAACATCAACAGATTTATCCATATCTTAAAAGAGTTCACCAGCGACACGCAATTCCTCGTCATTACCCACAGCAAGGTCACCATGGGCGTTGCCAACGTGCTTTATGGGATTACGATGCAAGAGCCAGGCGTCTCCAAGAGAGTTGCCGTCAAGTTCGAAGACATTGAGCGGAAGGTGGCTTGAGATTTTGTGTGCATATCAGTAACCTTTAAAATAAAGTACAAGCGGTGATGGATAAGAGCTTAATTTCTTTTGTCATTCCCACATAAGTGGAAATCCAGAAAACGATATAACATACATTTTGATTCCTGATTTTGCAGGAATGATATATAATCCAACCTCTTTTGGTAGCTCACTTATCAAATCTGCTTACAAAGTAACGATTGCTGAAACCCACAGAGCAAGCCGAGACCGCTATCAGAAGACATTTCAAGGAGTTTTAGTATTGAATATTGAAAAATTTCCTGAAGAAGCAAACGAATTTCTTTCAAAAATTTTCGGTCCACTAGCTGAAAAAACTGGAGATATTCTATCAGAGTTATTGGATTTCTTTCAAAAATTTTCGGTCCGCTAGCTGAAAAAACTGGAGATATTCTATCAGAGTTATTGGATGGCTCTTTAGGTATGAAGGTGAAACTATGGAGATATAAAAGAATAATAGAAACAATCCTTAAGGCTCGTCAATACTTGCTTGACAAAGGTATAAATCCAAAGGCTATTCCATTAAAAATTTTACATCCTTTGTTAGAATCTGCGTCTTTAGAAGATAATGGAGATATGCAGGGAATATGGGCTGCTTTGCTAGCTAACGCGGCTGATCCTAAAAATTCAAAGGATATTCATTCTAGTTATATTGATATACTAAAGCAATTAACTCCAATTGAAGCTAAACTTCTCGACACATATTATAGTTTTTATATGAAAGAAGAAATACCATGGGAAAGAACTGGTTTTGGACATAAAAGTGAATTTAGAATTTCTAAAGAAGATGTATGTAGTAATATAGGGTTATCATCCGAACAGTTCTATTTAATTGTTTGTAATCTGATAAGATTAAATCTGTTACAATTACCCGGCATAACCGACGCTCTTGCTGTTGTAAATGATGCAGGAGACCAAAAGTTTCCTCTTGTAATAAAAACATACGAATTTGTTCAGCTAACACCATTGGGAGAAAGTTTTGTTAAAAGTTGTCGCTATGGTAGAAAGAATTAACACTTTAGTTGCTTGATGTTGTCCAAAAAGTTATTACCATGTCATTGCGAAGGAGGAACGACTGAAGCCATCCCTTGATTTTAAAGGGTTTCAAAATAGATTGCTACGCTCACGCTCGCAAGGACAGTTGAAAATTGAACTTTTTGGACAGCCCCGAACATTGATTATTTTTTATCTGTGTAAATCTGTTTAATCTGCGTAATCTGTGTGCTATCTTTTGGTTGTGGCTCCGCTATGATGTGTAATCTGTGGTTTTATTTGTCTCGTCAGTCTGAGGCCTTCGTTTCATTAACTTGCAGAAATGGTAAAAGCAGAAATACTCCCACGCAAAGGGACCGAATCCCAGGAATCCCGCCACGGGCATCTCAAAGATTTTTATATCCCTCATGAAAGGGGCTGTATACACCCATTTTGATGCAGACCAGTAGTTCCAGAACTCCCACAGGAAACCGCAGATATAACCAGCCATAAATAAGCTCAGTATCCGAGAAAGCCTGCCTTCTTCCAAATCCTTTAACAGAGAATCTCCCTTACTTGAATATACGATGGGATCGAATATCATCACATATCCCGTCCAAACAAGCCCAAAGAGATATCGGGCATAGTCCCTATTAATCAGTAATGGCGCCATGATGAAGAAGAATCCAAGCACAACACTGCTGTAAATAACCCTGTTTGA
>Ga0209211_10012397_pt1 | contig 10728 bp, 6 predicted proteins | sample RifGroA2_FD_183992 | JGI IMG/M metagenome (GOLD analysis project Ga0209211, IMG submission 183992) | Groundwater microbial communities from Rifle, Colorado, USA - Groundwater A2 (SPAdes) (version 2) | ecosystem: Environmental > Aquatic > Deep subsurface > Groundwater | place: Rifle, Colorado...
TTTGTGAATTCCGGAGTTTATAAAGATTGGGTAGAAGCGCGGCAGGCAGTTGAATTTCGCAGAAAACAGCTTCAACAATCAGCAAGAGAGATTCAGGAAAAAAAATAGATCATTCTGGCAAGTATCGCTTTTTTTGAAGCCGTTCCGGAAGAAAATCCTGGGCGGCTTCTTTTTTTGTTTTAAAATCTGGCGTGTATTTGTAACCTTTCCCGTATCCTAAATCCTTCATGAGATCAGTCGGGGCATTCCGGAGATGGAGCGGCACAGGTTCGTTCGGCAAGTCGCGGATATTTTGCTGGATTTCACCATACGCGAGATAAAGGGCGTTGCTTTTTGACGCGCGAGCCAAATAAGCAACACACTGCGCCAGCACGACATTACACTCCGGCATGCCGAGTTGGTGGCAGGCTTGGGAGGCTGCAACAGCCTGCAGGAGGGCGTCTGGATCCGCGAGGCCAACGTCTTCGGAAGCAAATCTGACAAGCCGTCGCGCAACATACATCGGATCTTCGCCGGCCTCGAGCATCCGGCCGAGCCAATACAGCGCCGCATTTGCATCCCCGCCACGCATAGACTTATGGAGCGCCGAAATGATGTTGTAATGTTCTTCGCCCGCGCGGTCGTACAATAAATGTGTTCGTTGCAAAGATTGCTCGATTATCGCTCTGTTAATTTTAATTTTCAAAACCATCGGCATTGCTTTTTCTTGGTCCGGACTTGTCGCCGGCCTCGGCGAAAAAGCAATACCTCCGGTTTCGGTCGGGATTAAAATCGTTGATTTTATAGCGAGTTCGAGTGCGTTTAAAGCGGTTCTTGCATCGCCGTTCGCCATGACTGAGAGATAATCAATGGCATCTGGCATCACTTGAATAGGCATATTGCCAAGTCCTTTCACCTTATCTTTCAATGTCCGTTCGAGAAGTAATTTAATGTCTTCGGGCTTTAGGGCCTCGAGGACAAATACGCGGCAGCGCGAGAGCAAGGCCGAGTTCAATTCGAACGAGGGATTTTCGGTCGTGGCGCCGATCAGGGCAATGGTTCCGTTTTCGACGTAGGGGAGAAAGGCATCCTGTTGCGACTTGCTGAATCGGTGAATTTCGTCCACAAAAAGGATTGTTCGAAGGTTTTGGAGCTTTCGTTTTTCGTCCGCAGTCTTCACAATTTCGCGCACGTCCTTCACTCCGCCGGATACGGCGCTGAATTGGATAAATCGCGACTTGGTCATGTGGGCAATAATTCGGGCAAGCGTTGTTTTTCCGCTGCCGGGCGGTCCCCAAAAGATCATGGATGGCACCTCGTCGCGTTCGATGGCTGCGCGGAGGATTTTTTCTTTGCCGATAATCTGCTCCTGCCCCACGTACTCATCCAGCGACAGCGCGCGCATCCGCTCGGCAAGCGGCGCTTCGTTTGAGAGTTTTTGCTGATGTTGAAATTCAAAGAGATCCATATCATTCCGCAAGGGAGAGTTTGCCTTTTGTTATTTTGATGAATCTTTCTTTTTCAAGCCGGTGAACCATCGCTTGAACCCATTTTGTGTCCATGGATGATTTGAAGGATTCGTCCACAAGAGGACCGAGGCCCAAGGCAGGCGTTCCAGGGGCTTCCCGAACTGCTTTGAGGATGCGTCCGCGATAGATTCGATCCGGGTAGGGCTTTCCGGGATGTTTCCGTTCTGTTGGCTTGAGGATCATGGCCTTTGGCGTCTTTACCCGTCCGGAGAGGAATTTTTTAGCAGAAGGACAAACGGATTTCATGGGGCAATGCATACAGTCCGGCATTTTTGTACAGACCGCGGTTGCGAGGTCGAAAATTGCTTGCGGAACATCGTAAAATCGTCCGCCTGTCGGGAGAATGACACCAACCCTCTTTTGGATTTGCTCATCGTTTTTTAGGTTTGGATACGGAATTCCAAGCAGAAGTCTGGCACACACGCGACGGATGTTGGTATCGATAGGCAAAACACGTTCGTGCAGGGAGAAAACAGCAATGGCTCGCGAAGTATATGGTCCTATTCCTCTGAGTTTTTCCCATGCTGCCTGCGTTTTCGGCTCACCTTCTTCAATAACCTGCTTGGCGATGTCTCGGAGCATCAATGCACGGCGATTATATCCTAATCCGGCCCATGCTTTTATCACTTCTGCGTTTGTCGCCTTGGCGAGTGTTTTCCAGTTTGGAAACTGTTCGAGCCAACGATCATAAAATACGAGGCCGCGCGAGACTTGGGTCTGCTGGAGCATGATTTCGCTGACCAGGATGCGATACGGGTCGCGCGTGCGCCTCCACGGCAGATCGCGACCGTTTTTGTCGTACCAGCGGAGGAGTTTTTGAATCGAAGATTTCATATCGAGTGGCTTCTAGGTGATAGCTTATAGGTTATAGGAAAGTTTGAAAGGGCAAAGAAAAACCGCCGATAACGGCGGTTAATTGAGGAGCGAGTTTCCCATGTAGGAAAAGATGGGGAAGAATTGTCTTGGGTACTGTATGGAAATCATTTCAGCTGGGGGGACTGGCGGTGCTCCCTCGCAAAGCTTCCCGATGTCACCTCCAAAAAGGTGTGCATCGGCTTCCTCGGAATCATTCAATTTTTGGTGGCAAAAATAGCATTCGAGCGGTTCGGACATGGATTCTCCTGAAGACGAATTTCCGTCTTTGAACTTAAAAGAACTAACGTGGCATTATAGTAGGTTTTTAGTGATTTAGCAAGAGATTATCCACTTGCCGGCCAAGAAAGGTTTTGCTATACTCTTTCCACGTTCTTTACAGAAATAACCCATTCCGGGCCTTTGAGCTTCAGCCACAGGCTGACCCGCCTTTGGCGGGCAGCGGCAGAGCAGTGCCAGCCGGCGTTATCCATGGGCTGGCCAGCCAGAGGCTGGGACTCATGCAATATGTTCACTGTTTATGTCTTAAAAAGTATAACGAACGGAAAGTGATACGTTGGTTATACTTCAAAGTCAGCAACCGAACGTCTAAGCGGACATCTCACTGGATCTAACCAATGGACTAGACGAAATGGTCCATTCGTAATTGTTCACAGAGAATCGTTCGAAGACAAGACCGAAGCCATTCAACGCGAGCACTTTTTGAAAAGTGGTTGCGGCCGCGACTGGCTCGATACAATCATTCCGGGGTAGCTCAGCGGCAGAGCAGTGGACTGTGACCAGAACCATGAGGTTCAAATAGCAGCTTCCGACAGGAATGTTGGAATGAACTTAGGGTGAATTGCTGGAAGCCCTCGCCTTTGGCAGGGTAATCAGCAGCCAAGCCCCTTAAAGAAAGGGGAAGGTTCAGAGACTATCCGAAAGGAGTACTTTCACAATGTGTGAAGGGAAGCGCCCTACATCCAGAACGGATGAAGATATAGTCCACACTTTCGGGAAACCGAGAGAGTATGTGTAATCCATTGGTCGTGGGTTCGATCCCCACCCCCGGAGCCATGAGCGACTGTGTCTGGCGACCCAGACACGGTCATTCAAAAACCCATCACTTTTGTGGTGGTTTTTTGTTTGAGCGCCCTCTTTGGATGTAAACGGAATTAAGGTACATTCAAATCCTTATGGCCGAAGACCACATACAATTGGTTGGGACGATGCCTACCTTTCGGGATCTGTATCCGCATTTTGGCTCCGTCGGGAAAAAATTTGTGATTCGAAAGATCAAAAAGCTCTATCTTCGAGACTGCCTTTTTGTGTTGTCGAAGCTGTCACGTCATTATGTGAAGTACTGTCAGATGTCATATGCCGCCGGAAGCATGGATACGTACAGAGAAAGATGCTTGGAATTATTAAGCCAAGGTACGAAACGAATCTTGTTGCAAGCCGAAAAAGATTCTGGAGACCCATACGATGTAATTTTTTCTGAACTGCCGGTATCTCACCTGATAAAGCTGTGTTTGAAGTATTGCGATAAGACCGGATATACAAAGGGGGAATTCGAAAGAGAAGCTCTCGAAACAATTGGTGACAGTTTATTGGTTGCAAATTCGTTGATGGTCGATGCTCAACAAAGATCGATTGGCTCCAATAGAAACGATTTGGACACATTGGTGGTGAATTTTACCAAGCAATTGATTGTCGACGAGAACTTTCATATTCTGCAGAAGCTGTACCAGAATTACTTTCTTTTTAATGAATATTTACCGAAATATAAAAGCACTTTCGATATAGAGAAAGTGTTCATGGATAAATATCAGCTCACTCCTCCTGAGTACTTCGCTTTTCTGTTTTTAGTCTATTCGCAGTTCGTTATCACGAATGCGGCAGACGAGGATTGGCAGATGCCATATTTTGATTTCGATAAGGGTCTGAGTAATCTAAAGCCAAAGTTTCAGACACACCTCGTAAATAACTTGCTGATAAACAATTTTCGCTACAAAAAAATTGACGAGAGTTTTTATAGCATGAACGACTTAACCAAGAGGCCTTTTATAAAGTTTGAAGACGGTGTCGTTGTTCCTTTGAGCCTGAGGCGGCTATTCATTGGTCTAACTGATTCAGTCTATTTTGATATTCTCGACTTCCTGCCGGATAGAATCCAAAAGAGTGCGTTTGCAAGTGCCTTCGGATCATCGGTAGAGGATTACGTTGTTGACGTAGTTACTCATATTGACCCGAAAGCAATCCCGGAGTTCCCGTACGGCACTGGCCAGAAGACCACGGACGTCATATCCATCCAAAAGGACGGTGTCGTATTCTTTGAATGCAAGAAAAGACAATTTCATAACCTAGACTTCCTACAAAACGGAAGCAAAGATTCATTCTACGAACGATTGACGGAGTTTTGCTTTAAGCCTTTGAAGCAGGTTTGCGACAGAATCTCAGATTTTCGATCCGGTAAATATGACCTAGCCGGTGTTTCAAAAGACGCGATGATTTACCCCGTGATCGTCTGTCCTATTGCACCCCCACTTCTATCAGGAGCCTGGGACAAGCTCGATCTGGATAAACACATTCTTCCTGACGCCTATAAAACCGATAAAAATATAGCTCCGCCTGAGTTTATCGATTTTGCCGAACTTGAATGCATTGAGGAATACCTAACTCAAAATCCCAAGGCGTCATTTGTCGAACTGATAAAAACCAAGCGAGCGGATAAAGATCACCACAACGCCAATTGGATGGTCATTCTCTACAAAAATGGCATGGCGTTGCAGAATAAGAGGCTCGGAGATAAATATATGGCCGCGACAAAGGATTTCAAGGGTCTACTTTTTGATGGGGCTTGAAATGAATCCCGCCGTCATCGTCAGTTCGCTCCTCACGTGAGTGAGCAGATCCCGTTTCTCCTCCCTCGTACCTTCCTTCAAAATATATTTCGCACACGCGTACACATCGATATCCGGCATGATCTCAGCAATCTTTGCGGTCGCGGCATGGCCGCCAAGACTGGAGATCATTTTCTTGAGCCGTTCTATTTCTTGTTTGATCCTATCCACCACCGCCAGCTCGTCGATGTCGACCTTGTCGATGATTTTACAGAGTTGGCTTAGCAAATCTTCCTCCCGCAGATACGGCTCCTTGCAACCAGTGAGCCATTTTTTGTTGCATCCGTAGTAGACATACCGCTTTATCGTGCCATCCTTGAGTCGCTTGATTTTCTCGTCGGCGGTGATGCCTGAACCGCACGCGCCGCACTTGAACATTTTTGTGAAGCCGAACTCTTTTGTTCCCGAAGGGCCTTTAGGATTGCCCTTCATGACCTCCTGCACTCGATCAAACACCGCTTTCGTGATCATTTGCTCGTGCTTCCCATCGAACCTTTTGCCACTGCCTTGTGGAAACTCGTACCGTCCCGTGTAGAACGAGTTCTCCATCATTCGGTAGATCATGCTGAGCGATATTTTCTTACCCTTCCGTGTCGTGAACTGCTTTTCGCCATCAAACCATCGTTTGAGGTCGCGCCCCGTCCAACCCTCTTGTGCAACCTTCTGAAAGGCTTCCTTGATGACAGGGCCACGCTCTGGATCGATGTAGATGCGCCGTGCGCCCTTTTCCGCATATTTATCGTGCAGATACCCCAGTGGCGACATATTCGGTCTGTAGCCCATCTCAACCTTCGTCCTGAGGCCACGCTTTACATTTACACCCTTGTTGTCGTTCTCCAGCTTCGCTTGGCTACAAAGCATCATGAGCATGAACTTGTCGCTAGGGGAGTTGGTGAATCTCGGTCCATTCGTGCGGATGTCCTTGATGCGGCCTTGATCCATCAGATCGACGATCGTCCCGAGGTCGCCCGCGTTGCGGCTCAAACGATCTGCCGCCCATGTGAGAATCCCGTCGAACTTCCCGGTACGAATATCGCTCATAAGACGATTAAACTCCGGGCGTGACCCGGAGCTTTTGGCGGAATGACTCTCTTTACGGACTTCGGCGATGTTTAGACCGTCGCGCGCTGATTGCTCGAGCATCTCTTTGATCTGGCTATCGATCGACAGGGCTTGTCGTTCGTCGTCCTCAGACGATTTACGTGCGTATAGGCAGTAGCGAACAGGAAGTGCGGCTTGGTCTTGATTGTTCGTGTTTTGTGCGTGCATAGGTCGTTTAATTGCCTTATGACCCACACACTACCGCTGTGGTCCCCGGTGCCTAGTCCAGCTGTTGGTAAAACAAAAGCACGCCCCTTGTTCTGAAAGGGGAGGCATAAGCCCATTGCTGAGTGTCCACGAGGCTTCTGGTATGTAACTAAGCCCTTAAGTCTTCAACTACGCGTATATAGGAGTGTATTCTTTATAGACACGAGCTGTTTCCGTAAAGATAAGTTCAATCAATCGTTCGGTCTGCTGTTCCTGAATGATTCCGCGTTGAATCAAAAGTAGACGAACATTCTGGCGGATACGGGCTTTAATCGTTTCGTTGTTCGTCCAATCAATCGTCAGGTCGCGTCGAATGCGCTTCGTAAGATCCTTCACGAATTCCTTAATATCGATTTTGGCGTCCTTTAAATCAGGATCCTTGGCCAACGAATCGTAGAACGTGATTTCCTCGGAAGACAATCCGAACGCCTGGCTCTCGGCATCCAATTTTTTAATCTCGTCGGCGATTTCAAGCAGTCGTTTGATAATTTCCGATGAGCTGATGACGTTGTTTTCGTATTTCTCGATCAGATCCGTGAGCAAGGTAAGCATCGTTTCGTAACGGGCTTTGTTGGTTCGCATTCGACTGACGATTTCTTTATCCAAGAGCTTACGGACGGTATCGACGGCCAAGTTTTTGTACTCCGATTTACGAATCTCCTCAGCAAACTTCTCATCGAAAATAGAAATACTTTTGGATTCGTCGGCCGACGCGAACAGATCGATGATGTTCTCGGCTTGCACGGCATCATGGATCAAGGAACGGATTGCGCTTTCGGTTGCTTCTGGGAATATCGCCTTTGGAATGACCGTCTGTTTCGCGATTCCTTCCCGAACTGCTTGCAGGAACTGCACGTCAGTCACGATATCCATAGCTGTCTCGCTCGGCATGACGAGGGCATGGAGCTTCGAGAGTTTTCCAACTGTTCCGATAAATCGCATCTTGCGATCATCGGACAGAATTCCATCTTTGGTGATGGCTTCATTGATGCAAGCCTGCAAAATGCGTGAGAGCTCGGTGCCTTTCAATTTCTTCCAGCCCGAATACTTGATCCCATTGAAGAATGAAATGGCCTCCTGATGCAGTGACCCCATCTCGACAATGATCTCATCGAGAGGGAGCATGGCTTCTTTCTGTACGCCGGAATCGTAAATCGAGAGAGCCTTTTTCAGATTCTCCGCGATCCCGATGTAATCAACGATGAGACCGCCCGGTTTGTCCTTAAACACGCGGTTTACGCGGGCGATTGCCTGCATAAGCCCATGGTTCTTGAGGGGCTTATCGAGATACATCGTATGAAGACACGGGACGTCAAAACCCGTCAGCCACATGTCGCAGACGATGGCGATCTTAAGTGGGTCGTTAATCTTCTTGAAGCGTTTCTCCAACTTTTTAGTATCTCGTTCCGGCTGAATGTCCGACATAAACTCGTCGCTGTTTGAAATCACGACAGCGCACTCCGGCGCGTCCCACATTTTTTTCATCTCTTTGTATACTGCGACGGCGATTCTACGGCTCATCGTAACAACCATCGCCTTACCTTCAATTGGGCGATTATTGTAATGATGGACAATGTCCTTCGCCACCTGCTCAATACGGCTCTGCGTGCCGACGATTTCCTCAAGCACCGCCCATTCCTTTCGCGCCTTTGTTTTTTCATCGACGATAATCTCTCCCAAGAGGCTGTCGAATTTGGAATCCACAAATTTATCCGCCATGTGTAGCGGCACAAGCCGTCCCTCGTAGTAGATCGGGACAGTGGCTCCATCTTTCACTGCCTTGCCGATGCGGTATTCGCTGACGACCGGACCGAACACACGCATTGTGTCCTTATCGTTGTTTGCGATGGGGGTTCCCGTAACGCCAAGGAAGCTCGCATTAGGCAGAGCCTGTCGTACGTTGCCAGCCAATGCGCTGTATTGCGTACGATGAGCCTCATCGGCAAGTACAATCACGTTCTCACGATCCGTCAGGACAGCATTCGCGTCCGGATCCTCCTTAAACTTCTGAATGGTCGTGAAGATGAGCTCACTCCCGAGGCGACCTAGGCGATCTCGCAAATCTTTAATGCTCGATGCGCGTTTCGCGAGCGTGCCATACCCCGACCGTTTGAATGTCTTATACAGCTGGTCGTCCAAATCTTCTCGATCAGTCAAAAACACATAGGCAGGACTCTTCAGGGCATCGATCCGCTTGGTCTTGTTCACGTAAAAAACCATGGACAACGACTTACCCGAACCCTGCGTGTGCCAAAAGACACCAATCTTGCGTTCTTGTTTGCCCGCGATGGCGTGCACGGTGCTCTCTACGGTCTTATTCACGCCGTAGTACTGGTGGTAGAGGCACATCTTCTTTGTGTAGGTTACCGCGTCTCCATCGCCATCAGCCTCAAAAACAATAAAGTTTTGGAGTACGTCCAAGAATCGCTGTTTATCGAACAGCCCGTGCAGAAGCACTTCAAGTTGAACGGCATCCTTCGGGACATCGTCGTCCGTGTTTACGCCTTTCCATGAGGCATAGCGTTCCCAGGAAGAAGAGATAGTCCCGTGCTTTGCGTTGTGCAGGTCGGAGAGTCCGACGATCTGGTTGTACAAGAAAAGTTTTGGAATCTCCTTTTTGTAGGATTCAACATCTCGATATGCTTCCCCAATAGAAGCGGAATCTCGCACGGCACTTTTCAATTCAAATACCGATAGCGGTAACCCGTTCACAAAGACCACTACATCCGGACGACAAACCGAGTCGATGCCTTGAACGGTAAATTGATTAACCACCAGAAATTCATTTGCGTCTCGATTCTGGAAATCAATCAATTTCACCAACTCGGTGTGTTCATTTCCGTCGGCTCGCCAAGAGTGCTTTTTCCCATCCGTAATCCACACGAACATCTCCTTGTTCCCTAAAACCAGGTCGGCATGGTTGTATTCTGCGACGTCACGAGCAACCACCTCGGCCTGCTCTGACGGCAATTGAGGGTTGAGACGGCGGATAGCACCAACCAACCTATCTTTCAGAACTACAGTGCGAAAATCGCCACGCTCTGCCTTTTGCTGGCCGGGGTTAATGTCTGGGCCATAGACATATTCGTAGCCCTGACCCTTGAGCCAATCTATAAGGGACTGCTCGGTTAGATTTTGTTCGTTGAGGGGATTCATATTTTACTCCTGTTGAGGTGGGGTCTTTTTCGACATTGCAAGATTCTTGAGGTTCTCCGCACGCAAGCGACGTTCCTCCCGCGTCACATACCAATCATGGACGAGTTGTTCGATCAGACCAATCAGCAGTTGTGCTTCTTCTGGTTCTACATCGACGATTACATTGATATCTTTCTCCATGTGAGCGCCGATGTTTCCAACACTCCGAACAGCATCGATGCTAGACCATGTATCTGCATCGACCTTTTCTTCAAGCGCATCAATCTCATCTTTGAGACGAGATTTGGAAATCTTCCAGAAATCCCGAATCATGCCTTGCAGACAGCGACGGGAGAGTGTGGCTGACGCTTTTGGACTCAGATCTCTAATACGACAAGCCTCGTAATAATCTACTTGTATCGGTTCAGGAATGTAATCAGGTAGCACTTGCGCTTCTGATTCAGGAAGCAATCTCCACGATTTCAGATTTTGTCCCTCGCGGGCGTTGCCAGCTTGATGAATCACCTTCGTCAGACGTGCTACCAACACAAGATTCTTGCATTCAGTATTCGCACATGTGACACAATTAATCCCGAAACCAACCTCACCAATACTTGGTTTTTCGATCCAAATTTTGTCCCAAGTGGAATGCTTACTCGGGTCTGTAATTGTCATGTGCCGACCACAGTACGGACAGGTATAGTTCATATTATTATATCAGCTTGGACAGCAATACATCTCTCATTTGCATCAGTTGCTGATTTTCCGATGACGCTTCGTGGATTTGTTGGAACATTCCTGCTGTTATGCTATGGAATTTTTGCATGACCTTCTCTTCGGGTTGAAGGATTTCGAAACGATCAATATCTGCACCGGAAACTCTCTGCCTTCCCGACGAACCAACCATTCGGCCAATAGCGAAACGTCTGAACTTGTCATTTCGGGCAAGTAGATAGATATACTCACGGAAATTCACGGTTTGTGGTCGCAACACGATGAATTCAGTTGAACCGTGGCCAGCC
>Ga0209211_10012398_pt1 | contig 10727 bp, 10 predicted proteins | sample RifGroA2_FD_183992 | JGI IMG/M metagenome (GOLD analysis project Ga0209211, IMG submission 183992) | Groundwater microbial communities from Rifle, Colorado, USA - Groundwater A2 (SPAdes) (version 2) | ecosystem: Environmental > Aquatic > Deep subsurface > Groundwater | place: Rifle, Colorado...
ATTTCGATTTATTCGGCGGATAAGCCTTATAAAGTTTTTGATCAAGGGGAGTGGTGGAGTGATCGGTGGGATGGTTTGGATTATGGAAGGGAATTTGATTTTGGCAAAAGTTTTTTTGCGCAATTTAATGAATTGCTTTTAAAAGTTCCACGACTTTCCGTTTTTAGCAGAAATAGCGTGAATAGTGATTATACGAATTATGAAGAAAAGGATAAAAATTGTTATCTTTGTTTTGCCGGAGGGTTTTCTGAAGATTGTATGCATTGTTATTCGCAAATTTTTTGTAAAAATTGTGTGGATTGTTCTTTGATAAATCATAGTGAACTTTGTTATGAGTGTTTGAAATTGGAGAATTGTTATCAATGTTTTTATGTGCAAAATTCGCAAAATTGTAATAATTGTTATTTGGGAATGGATTTGATTGGTTGTAGTAATTGTTTTGGGTGTTGCGGGCTAAGAAATAAAATTTATTATATTTTTAATAAAGCTTATTCAAAAGAGGATTATGAAAAAGAAATTAAAAATTTATTGTTAAAAATAAAATCAAAGGAAATTTTAGATAAATTTGAAAAATTAAGTTTAAAAATTTCCAGAAAATACGCACATATTTTGAAAAGTGAAGATTGTAGCGGTGATTTTATTTTAAATTCTCAGAATTGTGATTTTTGTTTTGATGTCAGTGATGGAAAAGATTCGAAATTTATGACTAATAGTGATGATTTTCGTGATTGTTATGATTGCGATCATGCTCAATTGCCGGCGGATTTGGTTTATGACTCTCAAAGTGTATGTCTTGGCTGTTATATGAATGCTTTTTGTAATTATTGTTGGACTACGAATAATTCTTTGTATTGTGATAGTTGTCATTATTCGAAGAATTTATTTGGTTGTGTTGGCTTGAAGCATAGAGAATATTGTGTTTTTAATAAGCAATATACAAAAGAAGAATATGAGCAGTTGGTTCCGAAAATTATTCAACATATGATTAAAATAGGAGAATGGGGAGAGTTTTATCCTATTTCAATTTCTCCTTTTGCTTATAATGAAACAGTGGCGCAGGAATATTTTCCATTAACGAAGGAGGAGGCTTTTTCGAAAGGTTATAAGTGGAAAGATGAGGATATAAATGAGAAACCTGTTTATACGAAAGTGGATGTTCCGGAATTTATTGGAGATGTTTCGGATGATATTGTAAGGGAGATTTTGACGTGTGAAAGTTGTGGGAAGAATTATAAAATCATTCCTCAGGAGTTGAAATTTTATCGAAATATGAATTTGCCGATTCCGAGGAGATGTCCGGATTGCAGGCATAAGGAGAGGATTGCTTTAAGGAATCCGAGGAAGTTGTGGAAGAGGAATTGTATGAAGTGCGGGGTGGGGATTGAGACGACGTACGCGCCTGCGAGGGAGGAGATTGTGTATTGTGAGAAGTGTTATTTGGAGAGCTTGGTTTAGAGGTTTTTGTAGGTTTGGTCGTCGCGTTTGTTTATTTTTTGAAATGGCTTTATTTTTTTTGTTTTGATATATTAAGCTTGGAAAATAAATTTGAAATTTAAATATGCGAAAAGTCCATAAAAAATCTGCGCAGGAAATACAAGATGATATTTTTAGAAAAATGACAACCGAGCAAAAAATATTAACCGGCTCAGTTTTGTGGAAAATGGCAAAAAATATAGCTTCTGATAAAATCAATTATGCCTCAAAAAGACTCTAAGGATTTATTAATGGAAGTTGTTGGAATTTTGTCCGATTTAAGAATCCCTTATTTGATAACGGGTGGAATGGCGGTTTTGGTTTGGGGAAGGCCTAGATTCACGGCTGATATTGATGTGGTTGTTGAAATGAAATTTTCTGATATTGATAAATTGATTTATGCTTTGAATAATTTTAGTGAATTTAACTTTATTGATGGAAATACAGGTATTAAAGTTGACTTTTGGGTCTTAAATGAGGATGAATTTGATGTGTCTCGATTAAAAAGAAGAGTGAAAAAAAAAGTTTTTAATAAACAGGTGTATTTTTCTTCTCCTGAAGATTTGATATTGAGTAAGCTTACTTGGTTTATGAAAAGTCAATCGAGTAGGCATATAGAAGATATTGAATCTATATTTAAAATTTCGGGCGAGAATTTAGATTTGAAATATTTGGAAGAATGGGCTAGGAAGATGGGGAGTTGGGATCTTTTGAATAGGTATTTATAAAATTTTTTATGTCTGAAATTAGAAATTGTAAAAATTGTTTGAAAAATTATGAAATCAGGGATGAGGATTTTTTGTTTTATGATAAAGTTTCATCTGCAAGTGAAGGGAAAAATTTTTTGATTCCCAGTCCTAGCTTTTGCCCGGATTGTAGAAGGCAAAGAAGGCTTGCTTTTAGGAATGAGAGGAGGCTTTATCGAAGAGAGTGTGATTTGTGTAAGCATAAGATTATTTCTATTTATTCGCCGAATAATTTTTATAAAGTTTATTGTTCAAGCTGTTGGTGGAGTGATAAATGGGATCAGCTTCAATACGGAAGGGAATTTGATTTCAATAAGTCTTTTTTTGAGCAGTTTTGTGAGTTAATAAAATTTGCGCCAAGACCGGCTTTGCATGTTATTAATAATGAAAATTGTGATTATGTGAATCAATGCGGTTATTCGAAAGGCTGCTATTTGAGTTATAATTGTGATTATTCAGAAAATTGTTTTTATTGTACAAATGTGATTAGATCGAAAGATTGTTTGGATTTATTGGACGCGGAAAATTGCGAATTGTGCGCAAGTGGCGTGGCGCTTGAAAATTGTTATAAAACTGTAAATTGTTTTAATTGTAAAAATTGCCATGATATATATTTTTGCCGTGATTTGATTGGATGCGCGGATTGTTTTTTTTGTATTAATTTAAGGAATAAGAAATTTTGTTTTAAAAATGAGCAGTTAACAAAAGAAGAATATGAAAGGCGCGTCGCTGAGATAAAGTTAAATAAATTTACCGATTATCAGAATTGCAGTGAGGAAATTTTAAAATTTTGGCTTAAATATCCTCATAAGTATGCGGAAATTGTGCAGAGCGAAAATTCCAGCGGGGATTATTTAACGAATTGTAGAAATAGTTTTTATTGTTTTAATTCTTTTAAAGATCAAGATGTGGCTTATTGTACGACTTTGAGTAATTGTAAAGATACATATGATTTTGACATTGGTGGTTATGATTGTGAATTATGTTATGAGATGTGTTCTTCCGGAGTTCAAAATTACCACTGTTTATTTGGAGCGAATTATTGGGGAAGTTGTAGTGAAGTTTTATATAGTGATATTATGTTTAAAGATAGTTTTTGTTTTGGTTGTATTGCTCTCCGCAATAAGAATTTTTGTATTTTGAATAAGCAATATTCTAGGTCAGAATATGAACAGTTAGTACCAAAAATAATTGGGCATATGCAAAAAGAAGGTGAATGGGGAGAGTTTTTTCCGATTTCGATTTCCCCTTTTACTTATAATGAAACAGTGGCGCAGGAATATTTTTCGTTAACGAAGGATGAGGCTTTAAATAAAGGTTATAAATGGAAGGATGAGGAAATAAATGAGAGGCCGATTTATACGAAAGTGGATGTTCCGGAATTTATTGGAGATGTTTCGGATGATATTGTGAGGGAGATTTTGACGTGTGAAAGTTGCGGAAAGAATTATAAAATCATTCCTCAGGAGTTGAAATTTTATCGGGAGATGAATTTGCCGATTCCGAGGAAATGTCCGGATTGCAGGCATAAGGAGAGGATTGCTTTAAGGAATCCGAGGAAGTTGTGGAAGAGGAATTGTATGAAGTGCGGGGTGGGGATTGAGACGACGTACGCGCCGGAGAGACCTGAGATTGTGTATTGTGAGAAGTGTTATTTGGAGAGCTTGGAATAATTATTGAATGAATCTGGGGGGGTAAAGAGAATTTTTTGAGCCACAGTCATCTTGCTTTGGAAGAATTAAAAATATATTATTCTTTTACTTATTGGGATTATTTTTGCTATTAAATTTATCTAAGGTGGAGATCTTTATAATTTTTATACTTACATTTCTTAATGGAATTTTTGCATTATCTGAAATCGCCTTGGTTTCCGTTAAACGTCATAACATTGAACAGAAGGCGGTGGCGGGCAATAAAAGGGCTCAAATTGTGTTAAATCTTTTAGATAAACCGGAAAATTTTTTATCTTCAGTTCAGGTTGGAATTACTTTGATTGGTGTAGTCGCAGGGGCGTATGGAGCTTTGCAGTTGGTTGATAATATCGAGCCAATATTTCAAAATATTGCTTTTTTGAAGGCATATAGCCGTGAATTGTCCTTTACGTTTATAATAGGCATAATTACATATTTTTCTATTGTCGTGGGAGAACTTATACCAAAATCCATTGCTTTAAATAATCCGGAAGGTGTTGCTCTTGCTTTCGGACCTATTATTAATTTTTTCTCTTATTTAACTTATCCTCTTGTAAAAGTGCTTTCTTTTTCCACTAAAGTAATTTTAAAACTTATAGGAATTGAGGATAATAAAAGTGCTGATTTTAGTAGCGAAGAATTATTACAGTTGTTAAAAAACGCCGGAAAACAAGGTGTTATAGAAAGGGAAGAGAGTGTTTTTCATCAGAATGTTTTTGATTTTTATGAACAAACAGCCGAAAATCTTAAAATTCACCGTACTGAAGTTGAATTAATAAATGCTAATGATGATTTTGAGAAAATAAAGAATCAAGTCAAAAAAAGTATTTTTTCCAAATTTCCCGTTTACATGAATACGATTGATGAAATTGTCGGGGTAGTTACGGCAAAAGATTTTTTTGAACATGTAAAATCCAAAGAGGATTTTAAAAAAATTATTAAAAAACCGATTTTGATACCGGAAATGTTGAGTGCTGTTGAGGTGCTGCGTATTTTTAAGGAAAGAAAAGAACATTTGGGAATTATAGTTGATGAGCATGGATCTTTTGAAGGGATTTTAACGCTTCACGATTTAATAGAATCCATTGTTGGCAATCTATCGGATTCCAAGTTTGAAGTTGATCCGGATTTTTATATTCGGAAGGATAATAGTGTTCTTGTTAGCGGATCAGTTGAAATAAAAGAGATCAATGAATATTTCAATGTTGAATTAATAGCTGAAAGTTCAGAGAATTATATGACTCTTGCCGGATTTGTTATCTATTTTCTTGATCGTATACCTAATGTTGGTGAAAGTTTTGAATACAATAATTATTATTTTGAAATAGTGGATATTGATGGTAATCGAATTGACAAAGTCGTATTGAAAAAAATTGTGGTTGAAAAATTATGATTTGACGTAGGTTAAATGAGACTGTTTTTAACAGTTGGGGAGGGAGAGCTCGTAGTTTTATGTCTTTTTTGTATGTTATCTACCCAAAGAATTTAATATATCTCTTCTGTGTTCTTCTTCCTGAATTAAGATGTCTTCCAGCATTCTGCGGGCTCCGTATTCTTGGAGTTCTTCGGCTTGTTTGATTAGTTTTTTGTATAACGTAATGGCGATTTCTTCACCTTTTAGGTCTTGTTCGAGCATTGTTTTGGAATTTTCCGATGTTTCTCTTTTTTCCGCTTCAACTGTTGGAGTTCCTCCGAGGTCGCATATTAGTACGGACAAGTTTACGGCATGGGCCATTTCTTCGTTTGAATGAATAATCAATTCTTTTGTTATGGAGTCGTATTCAGCTCCGGTTATTACCGCAGAGTGCTGAACGTATTGAATGGCGGAGGCATATTCCCATTCGAGAGCTTTGTTAAGTCCGTTTATAAATTGTTCTTTAGTGATTGACATGTTTTTAAGAGTTATAAATTTTATTTTATTATATGGTTTTTAAGTTATTATTCAATGAACTTGTTTTTTTGGTGGATGAAAATGCACGTGGACTTTTCGAATAAAATTGAAGTTTTTATAAAGGGATTTTTCCACTGTGTTGGATATTTTGTTTCCTTGCGTGACTGTTAAAGTGCCATCAATGTTTATGGTAAGATTTATTACCATGTATGGTCCGTATTTGTGGATTAATAATTCTTCAATTGCTTTAACTCCTTTTGTTTTTAAAACCACTTTTTTAATTATTGATTGCGTTTTTTTGCCCGGGGTTCCTGTCATTAATTCGTTTGCTGAGTCTTGCAGAATTTTTATTCCGGTTTTAAAAATTATTAGAGCAACCAGGGCTCCCGCCAATGGATCCACCCAGAGGTATCCAAGTATACTAAAAAATATACCAATGCTTGCTGCACTAGCCGAAAATATATCATTTCTATGATCGTAGGCTATAGCATAAACTGTTGGATTATTTGTTGTTTTTGCGATTTTTAATGATATTATGTTTAGAATAATTTTTAAAATTATTGTGATTAAAGCTGTGGTTAAGGCTAAATATGATGCGCTTTCGGAAATGTTTGTAGTTCTTAATAGATCAAATACTGTGTTTATTGAATTCCAAAATATGGCAACTGCGGTTGTTAAAATAAAGGCTCCAATAATGAGAGATGAAATATGTTCCAGTTGCTGGTGGCCATAGGGATGTTCTTTGTCGGCGGGTTGGTCGGCCAGATTAGTATAAATTTTGGCTATAATGTAATAGACAACATCTGATGTTGAGTTGATGCCATCCGCAAGAAGAGCTTGGCTGTGGCCTATAATACCGACAAAGGTTTTGAAGAAAGCGAGCAATGTATTGCACGCAAGTCCAAGATTAATGGCAAGAGTGGTTTGTTTTTGTCTGGAATTTATTGTCATGTTTATTTTTTATTTTTTTGGAAAAAATAAATGTAAATTATTGGCAGTATGCCAGCTGTATTAAATATTATCATGGAAATAAACCATGCTAATTGATTGTTTTTGGCTGATTTCCATAATCCGATCGCTTTCCAAACACCGTCCCAGATAATTAAAGGTAAAAGCCAGATAAACCAAGTGGGATCAAATTGTATATTCATATTTTGTAATTAAATAGGTAGAAAAATTTTAACATAAATATTTGGTTTAAAAAATAAAAAAAATTTTATAATTTATCCCACAGTAGGTCGTATATTATTTTATGCAAATCCACTTCCAAGAAAATATCCTGACGTAAGGCATAATGAGAGAATGAAACTGCGAAATCCCAGAAAGCTAGCTTTAAGAAATTGCATGAAATGTGACGCGGAAATTCAAACTACTTTTTCACCTGACAGGAAAGAGATTGTTTATTGTGAGAAGTGTTATTTGGAAAATATAATTTGATCAATCCCTTCACATAAATCTTCAATTAAATCTTTTTCATCTTCAATGCCGATGGAAAAGCGTATTAGGCTATCTTTTAAGCCGTTTTTTTCTCTTTCTTCTTTGGAAATTGAAGCGTGGGTCATGCTGGCGGGATGATCAACAAGGGATTCGACTCCACCTAAACTTTCAGCAAGTGAAAATAATTTGAAATTAGAAATTAGTTTTTTGGTTTGTTCTAGTGTTAAATCAAATTCTACAGAAACAATTCCTCCAAATCCGTTCATTTGTTTTTTTGCCAGTTGATGTTGAGAGTGAGAGGGGAGGCCGGGATAATGAACTTTTTTTACTTTTTTGTGGGATTCTAAAAATTTAGCTATTTTAAAGGCATTTTGAAAATGTTTTTCCATGCGGAGAGCTAAAGTTTTTATGCCGCGGCTGATTAGCCAACAGTCAAATGGGCTTGGATTAAGGCCGATAGCTTTTCTCGCAAAGTCTATTTTTTCTTTAATTTTTTCATTATTTGTAATTACTACGCCTCCAATGATATCTGAATGTCCGCCAATATATTTTGTAGTACTATGAATTATCGCATCAGCACCTAAATTTAAAGGTTTTTGAAAATAGGGGGTGGCAAATGTATTATCTACAAATGTTAATACATAATATTTTTTTGCGATTTTATTTATTGTTTGGATGTCAGTGATTTTTAAGAGGGGATTAGAAGGAGTTTCGAGAAATATTGCTTTTGGTTTTAATTTCATCGAATTTTCAACTTCTTGAATGTTCTGGGTGTCAATAATTTTTAAGTTAACGCCAAAATTAGAGAAAATATTATTAAATAAACGAAAAGTTCCCCCGTAAAGATCATTTCCCGCCAGAACTAAATCATCTTTTTTTAAAATACTGATTAATGCAGTGATCGCGCCTAAACCTGAAGAAAAGACCGTAGCGTATGCCCCTTCTTCCAGAGAAGCAAGAGTTTGTTCAAGGTTAGTATAGTTTGGGTTTCCGGCACGGGTATAGTCATAACCATTATGTTGATTCGGAGCTTCTTGAACATATGTAGAAGTCAAGTATATTGGCGGGATTATCGCGCCGGTGGTTTTGTCAGGATTTTGTCCGACATGAATTGCTTTTGTTGAAAATCGCATGATATTTTAAGTTGGTTAATTTATATTTGGTAGTTGTTTTGGATCATCCACTCATCTGAGTAAAATTTGCTTAAATATTTAACTCCATTGTCCGGGATAACCGTGACTATAATTGCTGGTTCTTTTAGGGTTTCTGCTAATTTTAAAGCGCCCCAGACATTTGCGCCGCCTGTGCCTCCGCCAAAAATTCCTTCTTCGCGGGCGAGTCGTCGCGACATGGTGAAAGCATCATTATCAGTAAATTTGTACATTTCATCAATTAATGAGAAATCCATTGCTTTGGCTATGTGATCTTCTCCCACGCCTTCTACTTGATATGTGCAGGTTCCGTCGGTGTTTATTTTTCCGGTTTTAAAATAATCATAATATATTGAACCTATTGGATCCGGCATAATGATTTTTATTTGCGGATTTTGAGATTTTAAATATTTTCCGGTTCCGCTGACTGTCCCTCCGGTGCTTCCGGCAGCGACGAAATGAGTAACTTTACCATTTGTCTGGCGCCAGATTTCAGGTCCTGTTGTAAGGAAGTGCGCTTCGGTATTTTTTAAATTGTCATATTGATTTAGATGAAAGCTATCTTTAGTTTCACTTACAATTTTTTTAGCGATATTAACATAATGTTCAGGGGAATCATGGGGGGCGGATGTTTTTGTTACTATGATTTCAGCTCCATAAGCTTTAAGGGCATTTTGTTTTTCTTTGCTTACTTTGTCCGGCATTGTGAGAATCGCTTTGTAGCCTTTTGCAGCAGCTAACATTGCGATTGCCGCGCCAGTATTACCAGAAGTCCCTTCTACAATTGTTCCACCCGGCTTTAATATTCCTTTTTCTTCAGCGTCTTCAACAATATGTTTAACTATTCGATCTTTGATACTGCCACTTGGATTAAAAAATTCCAATTTTACATATATTTCTATATGTGGATAGGGATTGATTTTTTGGAGTTTTACGAGTGGCGTGTTGCCGATTGTATTTAACAGATTGTTTGCATTCATATATGTTAGTTAATAAATAAAAATCCTCAATTTTGTTTTTGAGGCTGTAATTTTTTGATCGCGCATTGGTTAATTTTCAAAAATACGCTCTTAAATTCAGCCTTTAAGAGCACGGCAACACGCAAAAATTTTAAATTTATTTTTCATATTAATTCATTTCATTCTAGTATGAAATTTAGCATTAGAGTAAAAAGGTGTCTAGTTTTTTGACTTATTTATTCCAAAAACGTATAATCCCTTGTTTCTGACGCGGATTGATTTTCTTCTCCGGCAGCTAAGATAGTGTAATGGAAGGTGCGAGGGAGGGTGTCGGTGGGGACGGAAATCGTGAGTTCTAATTCGTGATTTTGTTTTAGGGAGTTGTTAGATACTTGTTTGGAGCCGCCGCTAAAAGTGGTTTGAGCAGGTTTTGTGGTGTAAAATTTTGCTTTGAGTTTGTAGGTTTTTTCGCTGGTTTGTTCATTTAATGTTGAAGTTTCGGAGAAATTGACATTACTGATTAGAAGCGGTTCTTCTTGTCTTTTATAATCGTGATATCTTTTTAAGATAGTTACTATTTCCGCGCGATTTACAGGATTTGACGGGCGGAATGTATTATCGGCGTAACCTTGGATAATGTTTGCGGATGTTAAATAGTTTAAACCTTCGATGTAATAAGCGGTTGGGTCTACGTCTTTGAAAAGGATTGTTTGGGAAAATACGGGGATGCTTAAGGCGATGGCAAATCCTGTGAGGAAATATAGGAATTTTTTCATGGTAATTGAGTTAGGTTTTATTTGTTTAGATTTAATACGACGGGTTTTACCATTAGGTATATATAATTTTTTGCTGTGGAACTCGCCCACCTTGTTTAGCTTTTTACGTGGACTACTTTTAATGCCGAAATCTTTTAAAATTTATAATGACTACTTGGCTCAGACAGTCCTCGCTAAAAAATTATATATACCTAATGGTAAAACGGTGCGTTAAATATATTTTAATTAGTAATGATTTAAATATATATTGATTTGGTTTTAAATTCTATAATTTTGTTTTGGACAATTGAGAAAATAGTTATTTTTTATATATTTCTTTTCCCTGAAATATTGTTTTATAAATGATGTTATCGTAATAATTTTTTCCTTTTTGCATAATTTTTTGCAGGATTGTATTTGCGGTATCGTTTTTTTGCGCTTTTGTGTCTAAGATTAAGAGATCCGCGCTTTTGCCTTTAATTAAATTGCCGGTTTGTTTTTGCCATCCTAAAATTTGTGCGCCGGCTAATGTGGCGTAATAAAGACTCTCGGTTGGAGTAATTTTTTTGTGTTCCTTGTGGATTTTGATGAACGCTTTCATGACATCAAACATTGAAGTGTCGG
>Ga0209211_10012400_pt1 | contig 10727 bp, 10 predicted proteins | sample RifGroA2_FD_183992 | JGI IMG/M metagenome (GOLD analysis project Ga0209211, IMG submission 183992) | Groundwater microbial communities from Rifle, Colorado, USA - Groundwater A2 (SPAdes) (version 2) | ecosystem: Environmental > Aquatic > Deep subsurface > Groundwater | place: Rifle, Colorado...
GTTTGGAAACAGCATAGAGAAACCTTTTCTAAAGGTGTCTGTATTTCGAATCCTCTTCCCCGCATCTTGGCTCTAAACCTTAATTTCTTCCATATTCCCCATCCCCGTACTCAAAATTATCGGCTTATTCAGACGAGCTGCGTATTCTAATACCGGCAGATTATTTAAATCTCCTGAACCGAATTTAAGGGCTGGGACTTTAAACTTATTAAGAAGATCGACGGAAGCAAAACCGCCATGAGGAGTTGATAGGAATATTATGCCTCTTTCTTTACACCTTTTTATAACTTTGGGATACCATTCTTCCTGAAATTCCAATTTCTTAAGCATTGCGAGCTGACTTTGATTCTTGCCCGTATTTTTCTTTTGATATTCGGCCATCTCACCCTCGGCTATAACAACCTCTTCCGCCCTGAATGTTTGGAATTTTATCGCATCGGCTCCGGCATCGGCCGCCGCATCGACAAGTTTAAGCGCCAGATCTAATTTGCCGTTATGGTTGACTCCGGCCTCAGCCATCACAAAAACCGGATAACCTTTTCCAATAAATTTATCTCCAATTTTTATAATTTTTTTCATTTATTTCTCTGGAACAAAAACTTTGCCAACTCGAAATCAAACTTATCATCAATATCCACCGATCTTTCCCGGGGCATCACATAAATACTCGTATTGCCATCCCGTATTTTATTTTTTGTCATAAGAGTTTCGTATTTCATTACATAAACCGTGCCATTTATGATAGCCAGTCGGGGAAGTTCCTGTGATCTTTTCGTCGGGCCAGATTCTTCTTTTAGAAAAAGTTCTGCGGGATTATTATCCATCCTATACATCCATTCCGGCCTCTGACTTATTTCAGTAACAGAAAAGCAGGAATTAGTGTTGGTTTTGAATAAAGTTTCTATAGTTCCGTCCACATCTTCAGATCTGACAAGCGGATTTGTCGGCTGAATCAGAACAACTAAATCCGGCTTGAATTTATCATTTTCCTCAACATATTTAACAACGTGCTGTAAAACAGGGAGGGTTGGCGCCGTATCAGAGGCAAGTTCGGCCGGACGCACAAATGGCACTTCGGCTTTATATTTTTTCGCAATACTGGCTATTGCCTTATCATCAGTCGAAACGACTACCCTGTCGACATATTTTGATTTCCTGGCCGCTTCGATCGCATGGGCAATCATCGGCTTTCCGCCGATCTTCTTTATATTCTTACCGGGTAACCTTTTTGATCCTCCCCGCGCCGGAATAATCACTAAGATCTTTTGAGATCTATATGGCATCGTGAGTTAAATTAACTAAACTAATGTACAATATATTTAAGCTTATGGCTATATTGACATAGGACGCCATAGATGGTAAAAAAATATGAAGTACGCTCCCTATGGGGCGCCATAGGTTCATCTTTTTATAATTGATCCGACGAAAACCTCGGGCGTTAGCACGAGGATGAAGTCAGACCCGGATCCGCCCAGTTGGCGGAGGAAGCAATTATATAGACCCCGAATTTCTTTTCCAAAGCAAATCCCGAGAATAAATCGAAGACATGGGGTATCACGGCCGTTAGGCCGTGGATATCTATTCGTTCTTATAAGCAATGAAATCTACGTGCCGAACGCCACAGGCACCCTTAAACAGGTGCTTGCAGGAGAGTATATATTTCCTGATTTCATCCAGATTAGACGCCTGGACTAAATGTACAAACCGTTTTGCTTCAATAGTAAATTCTGACAATCGAACCTTCAGCGGATTTAAAACCGATACGTTGCTAAAAGAAGCATCGACGGCGTCAATCAACTTATTAAACATAGCCTTATCAAGCGCAGACTTAGAATTGAAATTTGCTACATAGCTGGTTAAATCAGAAAACCTCTTGGCGTATTCCGAGCAACCTTCTTTTAAGTCCTTGATATTCTCCTGATCGCCGTACCTTTGCAATAACCAGGTAGTTTCGGCAATAGTAGCTAACCCCTGAACCTGCGAAATGTCGAATTTGGGTTGGTGATGAACGGAATCTCCGATCAAAGGGAAGGAGAACGGCGGATAACCTGAATACAAGGTCAAACCATTAGCCCCCAGCCAGCTCATAACCTCGTCGACGGATGGATCGTCTTGGTTTTGAATGACCCACCGGTCAAATATTATTGACCTTCGAGTCCGAGGGATAAATGACTGGCTTCGATCAATATCTTCTTTGAATAGTTTTTCACTTACCCGAACCATATCATCCTTTGATTTGGAATGATAATAGACGGCGAAACGCTGAAGCATATTTTGAAACCCTCCGGCCTTATTGGGATCTCCGAAAATCAGAAATCCGCCGGGCTTAAGAAATCCTGCAATTTTTTTAAACGCCCCTTCTTTATCGGCAGTATGGCTTAGAACTCCCCTACAATGGACAATGTCATACTTAGCAGATGATTTATAATCAAATATTGATGAGAGCTGAAATTTATGTTTGCCTGTTTTGGCATAACGCTTAAACACCTGTCTGGCTATGGCCAACGATTTGTCGTTCATGTCTACAAGCGTGCAATTCGCACCCCATCTGGCTAATGTGACGGTATTTTCTCCCGTACCCCCGCCAAAATCAATAAGATCCGCATTGGAAAACATTTTCGGTGGAAATTTAAATAAATCTCGATAGGTGTACAACGCGTTATTCGAATATCTTTGAAATTCTTTTTCGGATTTATCAGAAAAATAAATAGAGGGGATTTCTTCCCTAAATGTTTTCTGGGTAGCCGCCTCAACTCGTTTAATTTTTTTGTATTTTGTACTCATATTTTTATATTGAATTTAATCGCCATAACTTTCAAGTTTGCTTTCTCTAACCGTATCGAGCGTACTGCAATGAATACCGCCCATAAAGTAAGAGTGTCTGAAAGATATGGGTACCGGCGTGATACCGTGCTGTTCAAGAATTTTCATCAAAGGCACCTGAATCTTGTCAACTACTACGTGATTGGGGTCTATGGACAAAAAGTTCATGCCTATCCACGGAGAACTGATAGATCCCAGGCCTGATTTTACTCCCAATTTTTCTAATTCAATATGAACCGGTTTCCTGACTTTCTCATGAATATCGAGTGTTCTTTGCGGCGTGGGAACAATGTCAGAAAAATAGATTTTATCCCACTTTTTAAAAACCGCAGGACACGTTTCTGAATCAACTCGAGTGGCATTGAGCATAACCAAACCGGGACGCAATGCCATGGCGGTAGAATCTATATGGCTTGAACGGTAAATTTCACTGGTCGTATGGACCCGATAATCGCTCCCTAAAACGCTCTGAAGCCATTTGGCGCCAAGGTAATTGCCGGATCTTGAAACAAGGTATAAAAGATCCCGGCCCATTCTCAAAGTATTAGCGGCCTCGAATAAGATCTCCTCTTCGGTAAGCCGAGTATATTTCTGGCCATCATCGTACTGAGATTTACCTTGAACGGTATAGACTTCCATATGATTTCCGGGAATGCGCGGCTTAGGACCGGCGATCCATTTAAATCCCCCTGCTTTGAAGTACTCATACCAAATAGGATACAGGCCCATGGCCTCAAAATACCTGTGTTGCTCCTGCGAAGGCGACTCAATGACATTATCGCCGACTACCAAGTGAAGATCTCTCATATTATAAACATGGTCGCCTACCGCAGAAAAGTATGGAGTTGTAAACAATTTATTATTATGAGAAAGGTCGGGCCTATAAACCTTGGCGCCGAAAGATTTCAAAACATCACAAAGCCCCTCCAAGTCCTCGCTAATTTCATCAACTAGCCACTGGGGATAAGCTTGGCGAGCCAATTTGACAGATTTTTCCAATAACTCGGGAGAAACTAAGCCGTGCGGAAAAACAAGCGGGGCATGGCCTTCTGCCCGCCCGACTATTATTTCTTTCAGCTTATCCCATTCATTATGACTGTTTATTTTCATGGATATTGCGATTTCGATTTCATTTACTTTTTTCCATCATCCTAATAATATTGGCGCTGTCTTCCCTGGCCATTTCGTATTTATGGCCGTTTATTTTCCCCGTTATCTCTCCTGGAAACATATTGGATCTAAAGCCGCAACGAATATTTAACTTTTCAAGAATTCGGAAGGTGTTCAGATCATAAGAATTTACCGGATGAGCCGCGACCAATGGCGGTCTGCTCGTAATGCTTTCTATGTGCTCGTAATTTTTACCGTACTCCATCCGCTGATCTTTATATGCCAGTCCGGCTAACCTGGTCGGATGAGAATAAGAATGAAGTCCGATACCATGGCCTTTGTCACTTAAGTATTTTAAATTCTCGTTCGACATCCACAAGTTTCGGGTTAATGCTCCGATTTTGACACCACGATCTTTTATTATGCCGTCCATTATATACTCGTAGTCGCTTGGTTGCAATACCCTGTCCCTGATAAACCTGAACTTGATGTCGTTCGGTGAATAAAACGGAAAGGTTTTTTGGTAGCGCCGTAAATCGCTTGGGCTTATTGCTTTTTTAGCTTTTTCTCCGAATTCAGAGACAAAAACCTTCTCTAAAAAAACATCATAAAACTCGTCAACATGCTTAAAATTCTTTAAACGAAAGGCTCGATAAACCTCGAGTTTGTTTATCTGCCCTTCAAAGACATTGGAATAAATAAACCAAAAAGCCTTAAGCTTATACCTCTCCAGAATTGGCAAAGCAACATCAAACTGGCACATTAAAGAATCGTCGAATGTGATGCAGATATCCGAGGGCTGTAAACGATTGCTATCAAGCCGCCTTAGCCATTCGGCCGGACTAAGTATCCGGTCAATTCCTATAAAGTTCAAAATACTTTCGAAACCCTCCCTCGATAAAGAACCTTGCCCTTTATAATGCTTCCGTCCGTGAAAGTGATGAAACATTATTCCGTGGGCGATTTTGTTTGTATAGCTCGTATACATACGAATATTGATAAGTTACACACTATCCTCTTTGCAGATGAGCCAAATATATTTCATCGTATATTCTATCCATCGGCTTTCGATATCTGGTTATGTTCAAAACCCGACCGTCACCATATTGAAGATAAATGGTCCGGTACAATCCCAACAACGGCTCGAAAACCAAGCCCCAAAGTTTGCTCGCCAATTTTGTTTTAAAATCACTATTAGCAAAAAAGGTGGCATACCTTAAATTATACATCATATCGAAATAAATATCCGAAAAAAAAGCGATTTTTTTGTTTTCCGAAAAATAAGAAATAAAGCAGTTTTCGACCAAAGAATTATGAGATAGCCCCATAAAGATGTCTTCCGGCTTAATATCAAATCTTCTAATTTGAAGGGCTGTTTTTATGGCCTCGAATAATCGACTCAGCTTAAGAGTATAGGAAATTTTTGGAAATACCGCGATTATATCGAAATATTTTTTGAATTCATCGATGCTTACCGCTCTCCACCGTTTCTGCTTCGAAATAATCAGTCCAGTTTTTCTGGCCGGATCCAGTTGTTTAATCAAGCTTACAAGCGATACCATGGCAGTAATCAGCGCTGGTTCAACTATAATAAACCAGATTCTGCCCTCTTTGTTGTTGTTTAACATATTTTTCATTTTATTCTCTAAGAAATCGTCCTTTCCGAGAAGAGACCTGTTTCCTTTAAGTCCCTGGCCTAAATCTTTAATAAAAAAATCTTCTGGCATACTTTGAAAAAACCATTCACAAGACTCAAAAGAAGCTCTACCCAAAACCGAATCAAAAAGTTTGTAAAAAACATAGGAATTTATCCCGAAATCATAAGCTGATATGGTGGCATTGGACATAACTGAGAACGAATAAGCTATCTGATCCCAATTTTTCCACAAAAAAACCTCTCCAACGGCAGGATCGCTAAGCAACGTAAAAGATTCTAAATTTAGCAGCTTGAACTCGTCTTTTTCGGCAGGATGCGGTTTGTAATAAAGCTCGAAACCGCGACATTCTTGCCGAACATAATCCAGACATTTATTAACCATCGTGACGTAGCGCTCGATATCCAGATCTTTCGGCAGTTGTCCGAAACACGTCCCCCAGAAAATTACCTTCCTTTTTAAAGCCGGCTCGTCATGGTTGATATTCGGCATAAGGAAGTCGTAAGGTAGCGTAACTCTAAAGACATTCTCGTTGTTATCTGACTTTTGAAGAAGTTGCGGATTCATAGTACGGAAAATTAAAGCGTAGAGATGAAAGTTAAAAATTAATGACACTCGCAAAGCTAACTATGTTTTGCGGGTTACGATAATTTTTCATTCCTGCGGGCCGACCCGCAGGTTATTTTTGAATTTTGCATTGATATCCTCAACCAGTAATTTCACATGGTGCGGATAGTGCCGTGTTTTTTCTGAAAGATAATAACTCAAAGGAATTTCTTTCTCCATTCTTTTCTTGGAAAAATCAACCGTAAACACCCTGGTTAGATCTTCGAACTCGTGAATGATTTCGAGATTTCTAAGATATTCGATCCCCTCAAAGTGTCGGCAATATTTATACAAGTTCTTAGGATTTACGAAATGTATCCCGTCATCATAAGCCAAAACAAAAACTGGCTTATCAAAAAGAAGACACTCAATCAACATGGTTGATAACGGACAGATCATAAACTCCATATTAGCCAAGGCCCGGGGATAATAATCCAGATCAGGAAGATCAGAAGGGGTTTTGGATTTTTCCCGGTTATAATATTCCTTGGCCTGGAGATCCAGTACAACATGTTTGAATTCGCTCTCAACAAAATTATCCGGACATTTCCTTTTCTGCCTCATTGGGTGGGGCCGATAAACGATCTTGAGATCTAAATTATTTTTCTCGATATATTCTTCGAGTTTTTTAAGCGCAGACAGCTCATCAAAACCCGTTGAATTTCCGGCAAAAAGTGCATACTTAAAGGGGTAAGGTGACGGATACTCTGATCTGTTCTTGAAATAATTGAAAAACCTCGGCGTTCCGATCGGAAAGATCCTTTCTTTGGGTATTCCATGAATTTCAACGGCATCTTTAACCGCCTGCGGTCCCCAGACCGAAAGAAAATCAGGCTTATAGGTAAAAATGGTCTTGCTCACTAAATTATCCCAGTTATCTACCAGCATCAAAGTCGGTACCCCCTGCTTCTTGGCTGTCTTTATAATTTCAAAAGTAATCCCCTCGTACCCGCTTGAAGGCATTAAAATTACATCCGGCTGAATGCTTTTAATTACAGAGAATAACCGTCTATCGTCCGCTCGGGAGAGGATGAAAAATCGCGTCAGTTCATAAATAACCGGCAATCCAAGAATACGATAGAGAACCTGGCTCCTTTTGCTTAGTCTCATAAATCTGAACTTCAGGGAAGTGCTTCGAGATTCAAACTTTCCTGTATTGATATGAAATAAATGTTTGTGCAGAACTTCTTTGTCGGCAGGATAATCATAGACCGCAACCCTCGATTTAGGCACTCCGAAATCCTTATCCGCCATTTTCTTGGGCACAATAAAATAACAGCTTTCGATTATTTCCGAAAGCGCCGGCGAAGTAATATAGTTCCTGTAATATTCGGGACTTGGGATACTTATGAGGATCTTCATGCCTAAGAAATTTAAATTCGAATATCGAATGTTGAAAAACGAAACAATATCGAATATTGAAACTAAAGAAAACTATCAAACCATCTCAGATTTAGGATTTCTGATTTTCGGGCTTTGTTTAGAATTTCGGATTTCAGATTTCGGATTTTACAACTTCTAACGTTATCGGTTCGAACTTCTTCAAATCTTTTGCTGATTTTTGACCGACTACCATATGGAAGTGGAGTGGCTGAAGTCCTCCGACCGCCAATCCGGGTCTCATTGAGTATAACATATCAGATTTTATAACTTGTCCGGCCGGAATATCCCGTCCGGCAAAAAGAGCCTTGGCAAATACGGCCTTCATGCTTTTCTCTTCGTCTCTGATAACCTTGCCGGAAAAATTCAGGCTCGGCTTTACTTTCTCATGATTTAAATATTTCTGAGCCGCACCGGGATTAGCCTCTATTTTCCTTATCTCTGTAACCATTTTACCAAACGATGCCGAAGTCATGGAAAATCTATGATCGGCCCCCCATAAGCTTCGGGACAGGGAGAAATGTTTTTCTATCACCTTAGCTCCCAGGGCAACGGCGGCCAGGGTAGACTCGATGCCTAAAGAATGATCGGAAAAACCTATGGGGACATCGTATCTTTTCTTAAAAAAACCGATCGTACCCAAATTCAACTCTTCGGGTGGACAGGGATACTTGGAAACACAATGAAGCAAGGCAAGATTTTTGTTTTTCTCCTGGATATAAGAGATTGATCTGTCTATCTCTTCGGCCGTACTGGCTCCGCCGGAAATAATAACCGGTTTGCCGCTTTTTCTGATATGGTCGAGCATAACAAAATCCAAAATATCCCAAGAGGCGACTTTCCACAGAGCCACATCCAGGGAGGACAATATCTTTGCGGCTCCTAAACTGCAGGGCGTAGAGAAAAATGTGATTCCTTCCTTATCGCAGAATTCTTTGAGCGGAATCCAAAACTCTTTAACCGGTGTAGCCTTGGTATTCCTCGAAACCCATTCGTACCTATCGCCCTTAAAGTGCGGGGCTCTTATTTTTAAATTGAGCTGTTCATCCTCGACATTATGGGTTTGGAATTTAACCGCATCAGCTCCGGATTTTTTGGCTAAAATTACCAGTTCTTTGGCGTTCCTCAGATATTCTTTAACCGATTTCTCCTTTTTGGTCTGGATAAAATTCTTACCTATTTCGGCTATAACAAAAGTAGGGGCGTTATCGCCTATCCTCCTACTACTATAAGGGGTTTTAATATTAAAACCATTCATGCTTGATATCAATTTTTACTTTTTACTTTAACCTGCCTACCGGCAGGCAGGAATTTTATAATCGGTTTTTAACGGCCAATTTTGAAAATTAAAAATTCTAAATTAAAAATTTTACTTATAGCCTATAAGAAAATGGCACCTCGACAATCTCCTTCCCGTTTCCATCGGCTCAGACTTAAATAGCTTGCGAAACTCCATAAAATTTCTATAAAGAACGGCCAAGGTTCTTTCGATGGGCTTTGCAACGGGAGTAAAAAGCGGAAGAGGATCGGCGTGAATTATTGAACAATTTTTGAACCCCACAAATTCGGCAGTACGCTGGAACCCGGCCGGGGTTTCTTCTATGCGGAAATAGTCCAGCTTCAGCTCTATTTTCTTATTAACTGCGCCGAGAATCTTTCTATAAATTTTGTTCAAAATCTGAATGGATGTTTTCTTAGGTACATTCATCGATATCATGATTCCTCCCGGCTTAAGGACTCTGTACATTTCCTTCAGACTATCAATATAGTTGGTGAGGTGCTCAAGCAAGCCCATGGTCACCACAATATCGAAACTGTCATCAGCAATGGGAACTTTGGCGCTATCGGCCACAAAAAAAGAACCCTTGGCTCTGTGAAGGTCAAAATTAGCCCGGGCTAAATCAACCCCGCCCTGATCCACATCGAAAAGAGTAACGTCGAGACCTCCGTAGAGATTTAGATAAAGAGAGATGGTTCCCCTGCCGCATCCGAATTCGATGCTATTCTTATAATTCCGGCCTTTAATCAGCCGCTCTATAAGGCGGTAGTAATAATATAAATTAAACTGACGCTGGGTCTGCGGTTTTTTTCCTTTGGGAACGAAGATGGAGAATTCCTCTCCCTTTTTTCCCTTCAAAGCCTCGCTCCACTTTTGTTCAAATAATTCGTTGGCCACCATATATCAATACAATAAAAAAAGAGCCGTATCAATCTTGACACGGCCCGCATAATGAATTTGTAATATTTACTTCCCGAGAAGGTCCTTAACAAACAATCCGGCGCAATACCGATTGCCATCCAAGGTTCCCCAGCGTTTCTTGACCTCCTCGCAAACCTTAACGCTGTTTTTCTTCACTTCCGCGCATCCTTCCAGTATTTCCTCGATTGGCTGACCCCGATAAATTATTCCGATGCCAAGTTGTTCTATCGTCTTATTGTTGAAATATATTTCCGGATCGTCGTTCAAGTCAAAAGCGGGAACGACTAAAGGCGTCCCGGAAATCATTGATAGCCAAACTGAGCCCCAGCCGGAACGGGCAAATTGAAACAGAATGTTTTTGTTCGGGATAATGCGGGGCGAGGCCTTTATACTACCGGGAATAAGATCGGGATTGTTGGTATAAATTTTCGCACCGAATTTACCGGCATTCGCATAAAGATCGCCTAATCCGGCAATTCCGCTTACCGTTATGTATATGCCTCTCTCGACGTTATCGTTATTAACTGCGGGCGGAAGCATGATGGGCGGAACTTCGACTTCGGTTTTGCAACGAGGACTTCTGTCTTTGAGATGTGCGAATGTTGCCGGATAAGCGAGGCAGTGAATTCTATGGCCGCTCTCGGCCAATCCGGCGGTTTTTATACCGGCATTCAGAAGCCCCTCGGGAATCGCCAAACCCTTGATCTCTCCGATTCTCTCCAATATCTCCCCGATGAAACCAAAAGACGTGAAATACGAAGGCGCAATATCATACCGGACCCGGGGCGAACGATTGAGTTCCACGACAATGCTATCGCCATATTTATTTTTAAGATACCTATGTATTGATTCCGAAGTTTTTTCAAAATTATCAACCCACCCCCCGAGAGATTCCAAATAAGAGCCCCCATCGTAGAAAACGCCCTTCAGGATCGCTCCCAGCTCCGGATCAA
>Ga0209211_10012401_pt1 | contig 10727 bp, 10 predicted proteins | sample RifGroA2_FD_183992 | JGI IMG/M metagenome (GOLD analysis project Ga0209211, IMG submission 183992) | Groundwater microbial communities from Rifle, Colorado, USA - Groundwater A2 (SPAdes) (version 2) | ecosystem: Environmental > Aquatic > Deep subsurface > Groundwater | place: Rifle, Colorado...
AAAAGCGTGCATAACAAATCCAAAACCAATAATCGCGGTAAAATAAATAATAATGCGAAGCCAGATATTGCTTATTCTAATTTTGGGGTATGCGGTCGGAGATGATAAAACAGTATCTGCAATCTGGCTCTTTTTGAAAATCAAAAATAAAACCAGTAAAATAAATCCGCCAAATCTGCTATTGACTAACGAAAAATGATAAAACCAAAACCCCGCATAATGAGCAATATGATACAGATAGTAATTTTCTGCATAGTAAAGATTATAAATTAGTTTATGGATAAATACCGCGACGGGAGTTATCGTGATAATTGCCGTCAGTATTAATATCAAACGCAATAATGGACGCCAGGACAATATTAATTCGCGAAGTTTCTTATCAGCTTCCCAATCAATTATTAGTTTCACATTCGGTCTCCGTATTAAATTTTAAAAGAAACAGGTTTCTGGTAAAATACAACAAAAAATAAAATATGTCAAAAGATTACTATGAAATTTTAGGGGTGCCAAAAAGCGCGACCGACGATGAAATCAAACGGGCTTACAGGAAATTGGCGCACCAATATCATCCCGATAAAAACAAAGGCGACGATAAAAAATTCAAAGAAATAAATGAGGCCTATCAGATATTGGGGAATAGAGAAAAACGCGAACAGTACGACAGATTCGGCAGGACATTTTCCGCCGAAGGCGGACCAGCATCTGGCTGGGATAGTCAAGGTTTTGGTGATTTCGGCGGCTTGTCCGACATTTTAGAAGAACTTTTCGGCTTCGGCCGCGGCAATAGGGGCGGCGGTTTTTCCGCCAGAGGCGGACCAGCCTCGGGCTGGGGTTTTGACGGTTTTTCTAGTCGCGCGTGGTCAACAATTCAGACAACTTTAAATTTAGATTTTATAACCGCCGCTTTAGGGGGCGATATTGAAGTTTCGGTGAGAGGAGAAAAAATGAGTTTAAAAATTCCGGCCGGCGTTTCAAACGGCGAGGCCTTGGTGCATCACGGAAAAAATAATGATATAATTTTTGTTATAAATATAAAAACGCCAAAAAATTTATCCCGCAAAGCCCGCGAACTAATGGAAGAATTAAAAGATGAAATTAAATAATTTTTTATGTCTTATATAGATACTTTTCGCGAAACTATAAACCAATTTTTAAGCAATCCCGCGTGGGATGTATTACTGCTGTTATTTTTCTTTTTTTCGGTTTTTGTTTACGGCTTAGTGGTTGGACGAAACCGGATAATTGTGTTACTGTTAGCGTCTTATCCGGCTGCCTTGATAAATGAGTATATCCCGTATCCCAAAAATTTTTTAAACAATCTTAATGTTGCCCAGACAATTTTTTTAAAAGCGTTTGTTTTTTTCGTTTTGGCTATTTTTGTTTTTTGGATTTTTAAAAGATCCGGGTTTTCCAGAAAAGAACTGAACAAAAAAACCGGCCAGGTTTTATTTTTAAGTTTTTTAAATGTCGGATTATGGGCTAATATAATTTTTGGCTATGTCCTCAATTTTAACGCGGAATTAATAAAACTTGCTCCTTTAAATTTGTTGTTGTTTGGTTCCACTCCGGCTCATTTTATCTGGCTTGTTTTGCCCATATTGATTTTGTATTGGCTTGAAAAAAATTAACGCCCCCATAGCTCAATGGCAGAGCAGTTGCCTTTTAAGCAATTGACCCAGGTCCGATTCCTGGTGGGGGCACAATGAGGTACAATTTATAAATTTAAATAAAATTTGTTCTCGAATAACCGATCGGCTATCTAAGTACTTTTTTTAAATTAATTATAAATTATGAGTAATATGTATAACTCAAAAATAAAAATTAAAAAAGAACGAATTGGTCCGGCGGGCCAAAAAATTTTATTAATTTTATTAGCCGGCGCTTCTTTATCGCTAACGCGGCGGCCGGATCAGTACTTTCGCATTTTAAAATCCGCAGCTAAAGAATGGCGGAAAATAAATCAAAGAACTTTAAAAAAAGCCGTTTATAGATTATATCAATCCCAGTTGATTGATTATAGGGAAGATAAGAACGGTCTTGTTACTCTTGTGTTATCAGAAAAAGGTAAAAAGCGCACTTTAAAATTTGATTTGGATAAAATAGAAATTAAAAAACCATCAAGGTGGGACGGCTTTTGGAGAATTATTGCCTTTGATATTCCTGAAGAAAAAAACAAGGCGAGAAAGGCGCTGGTTTCAAAAATGAAGGAATTAGGATTTTATCCGATGCAAAAAAGCGTGTTTGTATATCCTTACGATTGCAAAAATGAAATCGATTTTATATTGGAAATTTTTGAAGTTAAACCGTATGTTAGGTATATAATTGCCAAAGATATTGATATTGCCTTGGACTTAAAACAAAGATTTAAACTATCTTGATTTTAAGAACATGTCTCTGAATAACCGATCGGCTATTGAGGGACAGTTTTAGGAACAATTACAATCGAGAATAAACTCGCATATTAATTAAGATTTGATATTATTTGAAAATAGTTTTTATATCAATTAAGAATAGTTTTGAAGGACAGTTTTGAGGAACAATTAATGATTATCAATTTTGGTTTATATTTTTTGTATTTTAAGTTTTATATTGCAGATATTATTTTAGATATTTCAGTCGTTGTGGATAAAACCCCGCCTTCGGCGGGGTTTTATCGCGGTATAATTTTAAATAGTTTAATTCGTGGTTAAATATCGCTTGGAAACCGAGTTTCCAAGTGGAAACTCGGTTTCCATACGGTTTCCAAAAATTTTAAAAATTCAGAGACATTTGTTTTGGTAAGCGGAGACCCATAGTTCATACGATAGTGTGGATAAAATCCCGCGCCTTGCGTGATTTTTATGTTATAATTCAAAACAGATAAAAATTACAACCGATCAATGGTTGCTGTTTGGCGTAGATTATCAAATCATTAGTTTTACATGGCAGTAAAAAAATTGAAAGTCAAAAAAATGCCGCTTCGCCGCAAATATGCGGTTGGAATATTGCTATTTACGGCATTAGCAATCGGGTTTGCCGCTTATTTAACTATTGCCCGGGCGGAGACTGTCGGTCTTTATCCCGGAAGCTGTCTCGGCGGCTGGATTAACACTCAAAATGCCCAAGGCCGGCCAAGTTTGGAGCCGGGAGCTTCCGCCGATTTATTTAACGAATCAAATTCGGCGGTTTTGAAAAACACCATCGCGCAAATTTTTTGCGGCAGTTTCAACGGCAACATCCCGCAGGATAACGAACCGAAAAAAGTTTTTTTGAAATTTTCCTGGAATATGGTTGAAAAACCGGCGGTTTTAACCGCTTCAAGCACCGTAACTATCACTTCAGAAAATTTTGCCTCAAGTACTTCCGAAATTATTGACCAGCCATCAAACCAAACGGAATTTATCTTGATTATCTCGGAAAGTTCGTCAACGCCCGAAATGTCTGAAAGTTCGGTAGCTCCGGAAAATTCAATAACGCCTGAAGCTGCATCGGAAAATCAGATTGCCACCACCAGTGAACCGATTATGGAAGAATCTTCCGATGCCCCTTCGAGTTTTTGGCGAGGTATTTTAAAACCGGCGCGCGCGCAAGAAGCTTCCTCAACTTTGGAAAATTTAGCCACTTCAACTCCGGATATTTTAGATAACGGAGAATTTTTGGAAATTTCTTATACTTTAGACAGCGTTAATTGGACGGCGCTTGGGAAAATCAACAAAAACAACTGGCGGGATGCCCAATTTGAATTGCCGCTTACAAATTGGGCTGACATCCAAAAAGTTCAAATTGAAATTAAAGCCATTCCGACGGTTGATGAACAGCCGACGGTTTATTTAGACGGCATGCGGCTTGAAGCGGAATACGAAACATCTCTAATTTCCCAATCAAAAACCGCTTCAATTTCATCTCAACTACCAAGTTCCAACGTTTTTTATAGCTCTTACAGCAGAACACCAAACGGTTCAAGAATAACAGGCCCCGTTTCCATCAGTGTTTCAGTTGATAGTTTTGATGATTTTGGTTTTAACAGCGGCTGTGGACTTAACAGTCAATCCTGCGATTTTTGGGGCGTTCGCGTAACAGATTTTGATAATAAATCGTTCAATTCTAAATGCGTCTCAAACGAAACTTTGTCCCATACCTTTACATTTGATTTGCCAGCGGGGAGTTATATTGAAATTATGGCCTATGCCGGACATACGCAAGAAAGTTGCGAACGGGGCGGTGAAATGAGTAAATTTTTGGAAGGGAACAATTCGGGGGAAATTTTTACCGTAACAAAGCAATGATGAAAATTATAGAAGCGTAAAAATTTTGGTATAATAAAAAATAAGTAATATGATAAAAAAAGATTTTGACGGGTGGAATGAAAAGAAAAAAAATTTACATGGCAGCCCAAGCAAGCCATTTTATCACGAACGTGAAATTTGGTGGTGCTCTCTTGGAGTTAATATCGGTTTTGAGCAAGACGGCACCGGGAAAAATTTTGATAGGCCGGTAGTAATTGTTCGCGGTTTTAACAAAGATGTCTTTTTTGCAGTTGCGCTGATAGGCAAGAAAAAAATCGGCAAATACTATTTTAATGTTGGCAAAGTTGAAGAGAAAGAAGCTAGCGCCGTTCTTTCTCAAGCGCGTCTGATAGACGCAAAAAGATTGGTGCGCAAGATAGGAGTTCTAGATGAAAGCGTTTTTAGCGATTTAAAAAAGGCCTTAAATAAGGCGCTATTTGGCGAGAAATAGTTTGCCCCGCCGAAGCGGGGCGAGGCCGAAGCCATTTGTAATTCCATTATATCACCCCTACAAACCATGTCAATACCTAAAATGTGGATAACTAGAATATCAAAAATTTCACGATTTTTAATTATTTTTCTGGTTATCGGTTGGATTTTCGGGGCCGGGGTTTTAAAGGCGCAGGCCGGACTTACTTTTGTGGGGAAAAACTCGGCTACCGGAAATAGCGCTTCGTTTACCGTGGATCTTACCGCTCTTACCGGAGGCATCTCCACTTCCGCGGCCGTGGGTGATCTCGTTATCGTTGCTGACGGCTGGACGGGGACTACCGATGGCAATCCCGGCGTGGGCACTGCTGGCTATACCGAAGAAGCCGACCTCTATTCCGATGACGGTTTTGACGCCAATTTCTCCGTCAACTGGAAAACTATGGGCGGCACTCCGGATAGTTCCGTTTCTTGCAACGGTAGCGGTTCAACCACTCTCGGAGCGGTTTGCGTGGTTCAAGTTTGGCGCAACGCGGCCAGCACAACGCCAATGGATGTTACGGTTGTAACATCTACCTTAACCAACGGCGCCAAGCCGAATTGCGGCCCAATAACTCCAGTTACCAGCGGCGCGCATGTTATTTGCACTGTGCTGGCCACCGACGACGACAATGCTCTTCCTACCGTTAATGCTCCGACCGGTTATGTTAATCTGGTAAGCGCTCAAGTTGATCCGGGAAGCGCTGTAAGCGGCGGCATGTCGTCATTTGCTTGGACTTCCGGTGCTGAAGATCCGGGAGCGCTTGGTAATTGGGACACAACAAACACCAATTCCTCGGCTAATGTTACTTTGGCAATCCGGCCGGCCGCGACATTTATTGGCAATGACACTGATCCGGGTTCTAATCCGACCATTGCGCCGGAAGCGGCCACGACCACGGTTGACACTTTTAATTTGAAAACCAATAAAGGCGGAGCCGCCGAAACGGTAAGCGACGTTACTGCTACGTTTTCAGAAGGTTCGGCAACCGGCACCGTGGCGGTGCTTGTCACCGATAGCGGCAATACCACTACTTATTGCACAACCTTTAATCCTTCAAGTGCTACCGTAAATCTTACCGGCTGCAACCTTTCGGTTACCAGTGCCTCAACCACTTTTAATCTTAGGATAAAACCCCTAACTCACGGCGCTATGCCGGCGCCTCCGGGCTCAACCTACAGCGTTACGGCAACAATCACTTCTTTTACTCCTGCCACTACTACTGCCAGCGGCGCGGATACCACGAGCGACACAGTGACGATTGACAACGCGTCGCCAAACGGAGCCACGGCAACAAGCGGCACGGCCGGGGACCAAAAGGTCACTCTAAATTGGACAGCTTCAGATAGCGGCGACTTTGACACCACAAACGGTTCGGTGATTTATAGGTGGGCCAGCGGCTCCGCCGGAAGCGAAGTTCCGGATGAAGGCACAACACCTAGTGTGGGTGGCACCGATGGAACGGCCACCGTGGCTTGCGTAATTTCTTCCGCCGCTTTGGCGTCTTTAATTAAAATTGATGGCAGTGGTGGCGATACCGGCTGTACTACGAGCGTCCTAACCAACGGCCAGCAATATACTTATGTGGCTTTCCAGCGCGACACCAATGGCAACTATGACGCCGGCGCGAGCATCGGCACTTTTACTCCGGCAGGAGTTTCTTTAACTTTCACTATTGATACCGATAATGTTTCATTTGTGGGTGCTGTAACTCCCGGAACGCCTGTGTCAACTTCAAGTGTTTTGACCGTTAATACCAATAATTCCACCGGATACAACATAACTATAAACCGCGCTTCAACTACGCCGACTCTTTTCATATTCGCGGATAACGCTACCACCACCGTTTCTGATACGCCAAGCGGAAACAACTGGACTTCTCCGGGCGCCTCCGCTACGACAACGGCCGGGCCGTCGGCAGTTTGGACCGATGGCACTACCAAGGGGCTTGGTTTCAGGACGAAACAAACCGGCACCAATTCCGGCGCCTATCATTCGGCTTGGTGGGGCTCAAGCGATGCCGGCGCCAATGCCAAATATTCCGGTATTTCCACTTCCACCGCGGCTCAATTGTTCAGCCAAAACAATGTCGGCACAGGCAGTAATGAAAATATAACGGTGGAGTACAGGATTGATGTAAGCGGCACCCAAAGAAGCGGCACATATATTTCCTCGCCGGTTACCTACACGGCGACGGTAAACGCTCCTTAATCTCGGATATTATAAAATTGATAAAGTTATTATTCGTTGATATTTAATTTTTATAAGCATAAAATTGGTTAAAAATGTTTATGTTAACTAAAAAATTTTTTGTATTAAGTTTATTTATTTCTTTTGGAACATTTCTATTTTCACCAATATCTATTTTGGCTCAAGAATTTTCTTTTTTTAAATCCCAAGAAATTGGTGGGCTTCCAGGTGCAGTATTTACCGCCATAGCTGATTTTAACAATGACAGTAATTTAGATTTGGCCATAGCAAGCAGTCATTTGAGTAGCAATTCAATTTTTCTAGGCAATGGTAATGGTTTATTTGTACCCATTGGCTTTCCGATCGGAAAAGATACTCTTTCGATAACTGTTAATGATTTTAACGAGGATGGAAATTTAGATTTAGCAACGGCTAATTGGGGTTCCAATATTATTTCAATACTCATTGGCAATGGCGATGGGTCTTTTGTTGACAGTGCCGACATTGAGTTACTTGGTTTTTTAAATTACGGAACTTGGCCATTTTCTATTAAAAGCGGTGATTTTAATAATGATGGCCATATTGATTTAGTTGAAGCAAATGATCATGAACGCACCATTTCCGTATTACTTGGAGACGGAAATGGAAGTTTTTCTTCACCCCGTTATTTAATTGTTAGTTCTTCTGGCGATATAGTACCTCGCGCAGGCGGGATCAGGGCTATTGACGTTGGTGATTTTAATAAGGACGGAAACTTGGATATTGCGGCAGTTAGTTTTGATGAAGGCAGAGTTTTTATATTTTTAGGAGATGGTTATGGAAATTTTTCAATCCCAAGCAGTTTTGGTGCAGGAGTATGGCCTCGTTCTATTTCTATTGCTGATCTAAATAAAGATGGCAATTCTGATCTTATTATTGGGGGAGATTTTTATAAAAGAACTATTGTGTTATTGGGCGACGGCAACGGTCTATTCCCCGACAGTAAGATTTTTAGTAATATTGGCAATTTGCCGTTATCTATATCAATAGTTGATTTAGACCAAGACAGCAATTTGGATTTAATTTCACCAAATTATTTAAATAGAGCTGTAGATATTATTGCAGGTGATGGGCTGGGTAATTTTATTGGCACAATCAATAGTTTTATAACCAATGCTAATCCTCGGGGTGCTTCAACAGGAGATTTTAATAAAGATGGATTGCCGGATTTAGCAATTGCAAATCAAGGTTCGGGCAGTGTATCCATATTGATTAATAATTCATTTTTAAAAGTATTTATTGACATAAAACCCGATGGTTTTCCCAATTGTATAAATTTAAAATCAAAGGGTTTAACGCCTGTAGTAATTTTAGGCAGCACTGTTTTTAATGTTAAAACGGTAAATCCGGCAACCATAAAATTTGCCGGGATTCCCGTAGCTTTAAAAAAAAATGGGGAATCTTTTACTTCTTTTGAAGACGTTAATGGTGATAATATTACTGATTTAGTGTTACATTTTGATACAACCAAATTTTTGCTTAATGGCAACGAGACTTCAGCCGCTTTAACAGGCAATTTATTTAGCGGACGCAGCATAAAAGGTAGTGATGGTGTTTGTTTTACCAAAGCAGGTTTTTGCTGTGGATAACCTTACCTTGATAAAATGTGATATAATAAAAACAATGATAAAATCGCTTCAAAATTCTCTCTCTCTCTCTCTCTCTCTCTCTCTCTGAATCTCTTAATACAAGAGGATATTTCAAGCCGCTTATTAAGGCGTAAATGAGCGGTTTTTTTATTTTAAAATTTTTTATTTTTTAATATAAAATTATAAAATTAAATTAAAGAAACAACATGAATATAAATTTGAGAAGTTTTTATTTAAAAATTGAAAAAATCAATAACTTAAACATTGAAAGCGGTTTTTGGCCGGTATTTATTGCCGGATTTGTATTGATTTTGGCGCTAAGTTTCGGGCCTCAATTTATTGAGCTGGTGAAAGCCCAAAGCACCAGCAGCGTCAGATTTACCGCCACTATAGGGAGTACTTTAAGTTTTACGATGGACGCGACAAGCAAAGCTTTTGGCACTATAACTGCCGGCACGCCTAAATTTGCCACTTCAACGCTTTATATTGTTACCAATAACGCTGCCGGTAGCAACACCACTATCAATAGGGCTTCCACCACCTATACTTTATTTACCGGTGATCAGACAGTCGCCGATACTCCCAATGGCAACAATTGGACGGCGCCAAATGCGACAGGAACAACCGCGCAAACCACGGCCGTTTGGACTATCGGCACTACCAAAGGTTTGGGGTTCAAAGTAGTATCGGCGGCCGCGGATATCGGTAGCGGCGCTTCAACCACTTGCGGAGCGGCAACGGCTTGGTGGGGCACCGATGACGGCAGCGCCAATTCCAAATGGTCAGGTATTTCCACTTCCACCGCGGCCCAGCAAATCGCCAATTGCGGTTATTACAAAAACAATGTCAGTCAGACCGTGATTTACCAGATTGACGTTACTTCGGCGCAAGCCGGCGGCGATTATCATGCTTCCCCGATAACATTTACGGTTACGACCAATCCATAATTGACGGCGGGCTCGGATAATATTTTTGATGAACAATAAAGTAAAATATATATTTTTCCTGCTTTTAAGCCCAATTTTATTTTGGGCTTTTAGTGTTAATGCCAAACAGGGTTTTACGATTTTTCCGGCAAAAATTTCTTTAACGATTGATAAAGGCGGCGAACAAAAACAATTTATAAAAGTTACCAATGCCGGCGACAGCGCTGTTGGCGTTAAAATTGAGGTTCAAGATTTTGTGCCCGCGGCCGGCGCTTCCGGTTTTAATTTCGTTGCCAAAGCGCCGGGAATAACCTCTCTGGTTGACTGGATTGAAATTGACCGGCGGGTATTTAATTTAAAACCCAACGAATCAAGAGATATTCCTTTTACCGTAAAAGTGCCTTCTGACGCGTCGCCGGGCAGCCGTTTCGCCGTGGTTTTTTTTGCTACTGGTTCTTCCGGCGGGTCCCAGTTAAATGTTTCGGCTCGAGTCGGCGCCTTGGTGTTTTTAACCATACCCGGCGATTTTAAGCAGAGCGGAGAGATTTCCAACTTCAGGTCTCCAAAATTCACTTACAAAAAAGAAGCTATAAAATTTGATTTTGATTTCACCAACACCGGAACGGTCTTTTTTGAGCCCAAGGGTCTTTTAACCGTTACTAATATTTTCGGCCGAAAAATCGCCGAAGTTCCGGTTGAAGGATATGTGGTTTTACCGACAGGGATGCGAACTATCAGCGTTGATTGGCGCAACGATAAATGGCTTTACGCTCTTTTTTATAAAGCTCATTTGGCCATTACGGTTACCGGCAAGGGCGACATCGCTACGGCTGACACTTTTATTTTCGCCGTTCCTTTGGTGCCGTCGGTGTTCGCGCTCATAATTTTAACCATTTTAATTTTTATAACCTGGTACATTAAGCGCAATTTCAAATTCGCCATCGTTAAAAAAGAAAATACAGAAAATAAAAACATAGATACTCAATAGATACTTATTGATATTTATTATTTAACCATAAATTTCAATGAACTTCTATAAGTTTCTATTAGTTTCTATAAATATTGGTGTTGTATTTTTATTTTTCAATAGTATTTTTGCCGATAATAGCGGCGTAATTTTAACGGTTACCGTTGCCGATTGCGGGAATGGCATTGTTAATAGCGGCGAGCAATGCGATGGCAGCAATTTTGGGAATTTCAATTGCGCCAGCTTGGGTTTTAATGGCGGAACGTTAAGTTGTAACGCGTC
>Ga0209211_10012403_pt1 | contig 10724 bp, 10 predicted proteins | sample RifGroA2_FD_183992 | JGI IMG/M metagenome (GOLD analysis project Ga0209211, IMG submission 183992) | Groundwater microbial communities from Rifle, Colorado, USA - Groundwater A2 (SPAdes) (version 2) | ecosystem: Environmental > Aquatic > Deep subsurface > Groundwater | place: Rifle, Colorado...
CTCCAGCCGCTCCAAACATCAATTCCCCCACCCACCCAGACCCTACCAAATGGTATTCAGCAAACGATGTGGAATTAATCTGGCCTTTACCTGCCGGTATTACCAGTGCGCGCGTGCTTCTCGGGCAAATTCCCGTAGTTATTCCAACCGTGACTTATGTTTCACCGATTAGCTCAAAAGAAATTGAAGACGTTGAAGATGGACAATGGTATTTTCATGTACAATTACGCAATCGCCTGGGTTGGGGCGAGGTCAGTCATTTCCCAATTAAGATCGATACCAAAAGACCAGACCTTGAAATTAGCGAGATACCCCGCGAAGATTTCACACAGCCAAAAGTTAAATTTTCATTTAATGCCAGCGACGCCATGTCTGGTATAGATTATTACGAGGTTCAAATAGACAATGCGCAATCACAGCTATGGCGAGATGACGGCAGGCACACCTTTGAAACCCAAGCCTTAAATCCGGGCAGACATGTGTTGCTGGTAAAAGTTTTTGATAAGGCCGGTAATTCAGTAGCCGATTCACTGGAATTTAACGTATCTACAATCAATGCGCCGCAGATTACTGATTATCCAACCGACTTAACAGCGGGGCAAAGGTTGTTTGTGAAGGGTATTAGTTATAAGGATGCCGAAGTAACAGTTTGGTTCCAAAAAGATAAGAGCGAGCCTAAAAAACAGGTAATGAGAACCGATAAAGACGGGGTATTTAGTACTATATTTGAAGAAAAACTCGAAGAAGGTGTTTATTCAATTTGGGCGGAAGTTCAGCTAAATGGAGCTAAAAGCGGTCCAAGTGATAAAATCACCATTGGTGTGCGCCAACCAACTTTCTTAAGAATCGGCTCTTGGCTTATAAGCTTTTTAGCGGTTATTATAACTTTGATATCTCTGATTCTGCTTCTGTTATTAATCTGGTGGTATGCGTACTATAAGTATAGACAATTTAAAATTAAGATAAAAAAAGATATAGAGCAGGTTGAAAAAACCATTCATATGGAGTTTGATATGCTAAGAGAAAATGTGCGCAAACAAGTAGCGGTTTTGGAAAAAGTTAAATTCAAACGAGACCTAACTAAGGAAGAAGAGAAAATATTGGTCCAGCTGAAAAAACAATTAAATAGCGCGGAAGATTATATTAAAAAAGAAATTGAACATCTTGAAAAAGAGGTGAAGTAGAAGTAAAAAGTTATCCACAGCTATCTTTTGATTATCAAAAAATAACTGGTATTATTTAGTTATCAAGAGCGCAGTGAGGGACCTAGCCCAATGACCTGCCGACAACCTGTTCGCCTGGGCGAGTAAGGTGCCAAATCTAGCCCCTTTGGGGAAAGATAAAGGTCGAATTTCTTTCCTAACAAGGAAAGTTTTTTGTTAATTTAATCAATTTGTCGTTCTGAATGAAATGAAGAATCTCTGTCTGGTAATTCCCCGCTTGGGCGGGGAAGGCCTCAAGGCCAGGGGTGGGTGAAGTAATTGAGCCAATTGGACACTCAATGGTCTCACCCATCCCTTCCCCGCCCAAGCGGGGAATTACAGAACTAGACAGAGATTCCTCCTTCGTCGTCGGAATGACAATAATATATATCATATGTTAAAAACAGCTGAATCAGTTTCGCCGCGTCATCCGGACAAAATCTGCGACCGTATCTCTGATGCAATTTTAGACGCATGTTTGGAGCAGGATCCGCATAGTCGCGTGGCTATGGAAAGTATGGGTGGACACGGACTTATCACTCTCACCGGCGAGCTTACAACTAACGCAAATATAGATGCGGCGCAAATCGCCAAGCGCGTGGCCGGCGAACAATATCAGGTGAATACAAATATTGTTCAACAAAGTTCAGAGATTGCCCAGGGAGTTGATGTTGGTGGCGCGGGGGATCAGGGAATAATGGTTGGTTATGCTTGTGATGCCAACGAAGAATTTGTGCCACAGGAATTATATTTGGCTCGGAATTTAAATAAATTAATCTATGCCAAATTTCCCAATGACGGAAAAACACAAATAACACTGCGTGACGGAAAAATTTGTAGTGTGGTTGCCAGTTTTCATAAAGCAAAATCGGCGGAATTGCGCGACATAATTTTTGATTGGTTCAAAGGCAAAGATGTGGATTCGGAATTATCTATTTATGCGAATCCGGCGGGAGATTGGGATATTGGCGGATTTGATGCGGACACGGGCGTTACCGGCAGAAAAATTATTTGTGATGCTTATGGCCCGCAGGTACCAGTTGGCGGTGGCGCTTATTCCGGAAAAGATGGCACCAAAGTAGACCGCAGCGGCGCGTATATGGCGCGCAAAATTGCTGTAGATGCGGTAAAAAAAGTTGGCGGTGAAGTGTTGGTTAAGGTGGCTTATGCAATAGGAAAAAAACAGCCGGTTATGGTTTCGGTTGCTCGCCCAAATTCAAACGAGGCCGTCGATTTTTCCGTTGCCGGTTACGACCTGTCACCACAAGGAATAATTGATTTTCTCGAGCTTCGCAAACCGCAATTTGAAAAAACAGCCGAGTGGGGAAGTTATGGTAATGGTTTTAAGTGGGACAAATAGGTATTTTCTCCTCTTTCACATTTCCCTCCCCTTATAGGGGAGGGAGGCCGTGCGAGCTATGTAAAAAAGTACAATTTATGGTATCATTGTAAGATAATTTATTTTTTTAAATTATTTTGCTATGATTATCGATTGCCATACTCATATTGGAAAATTCAACGGTAAAGAATGGTCGCCGGAAGAATTAATCGCTTCAATGGACGAAGCGGGGATTGATTTTTCTTTTGTTCTTGCGGATTTTTTCTTAGGTAGAGGAACTTCAACAGAAATAGCGTTAAAAGCGGCAATGCAATATCCGCGTCTTAAGGTTGTCGGTAATATTTCTTATTCTACTCTCGGAAACGACCAAATAGAAATGATTCTGCAATGTATAAAAAACAAAGAGATTATCGGGATAAAGTTCTATCTTGGCTATGAATCATTTTATCCTACCGATGAAAAACTTTTCCCGATATATGAGATGTGTATAGCCAACGATATGCCGGTAATTTTTCACACGGGAATGCTTGAAGAATCGTTAAAAGGATTGTTGCGGTATTCTCACCCATTAAACATAGACGATCTCGCGGTTCGTTTCCCGGATTTAAAAATTATTATCGCGCACATGGGCAATCCATGGCTTATGGATTGCGCCGCAGTGATTGCTAAAAATAAAAATGTCTATATGGATTGCTCCGGATATTTTAAGGAATTTCATCCAATAGAGCCGGATGAAGTAAGTATGTTTTGTGAGCAATTAAAACTGTTTAGAATTTTTGTCGGTGATTTTAAAAAGATGCTGTTTGGAACCGATTGGCCGATTTATTCTCAGAAAGAATATCTAAAAGCGGTAAAATCTGTTAAGATGACTAAAGAAGAGCGTGATTTGGTATTTTTCGAAAACGCGCAGAACCTTTTTCACTTAAACATTTAATTTACTTTGTCATCCTGAACTTGTTTCAGGATCTGTATAATAAAGATGCTGAAATAAATTCAGCATGACAGCTAAACATAATTATATGCAAGACGACGAACAAAAAGACAATTTAGAAGAAGAAGTACACGAGTTATTGGTAATTCATACTTCATAATTCATAATTCTTAATTCACGCAAGGTATGCCAGATAAATTCACGGCTACATGGGTTTCGCATTCTTCTATTGGCGATTTTTTGCGTTGTCCGCGCGCGTATTTTTTGAAAAATGTTTATCGCGACCCAAAGACGCGCCACAAAATAAAACTGGTCAGTCCGGCTTTGTCGTTGGGTTCGGCTGTGCATGAGGTCTTGGAATCATTGTCCGTTCTGCCAAAACACTCCCGTTTTTCCGAGTCTCTTATAGCCAAGTTTGAAAAATCGTGGGCAAAAGTTTCCGGTAAAAATGGGGGTTTTTTAGGTTCTGATTCGGAACATAAATATAAAACTCGCGGGCAAGATATGTTGCGCCGAGTGATGAATAATTCCGCTCCGCTTTCCGGACTAGCGGTAAAAATTCAAATGGATTTGCCTCAATTTTGGTTGTCCGAAGAAGATAATATTATTTTGTGCGGAAAAGTTGACTGGCTGGAGTATTTGCCGGAAACAGACAGTGTGCACATAATTGATTTCAAAACCGGCAAGGCCGAAGAAGATCCTGATTCATTGCAATTACCGATTTATCATCTGTTGGTGCATAATTGTCAGAAATATAAAGTGAGCAAGGCCAGTTATTGGTATTTGGATAGTAGTGATACGTTGACGTCAAAAGAATTACCGGATTTGGAAACGGCGCGTAAAAATATTTTGGATGTAGCTCGGCAAGTTAAGTTGGCGCGACAATTGGAACGATTCAAGTGTTCGGCTGGTAGTGATGGATGCAGTTCTTGTCGTCCTATGGAAGCGATTTTGCAGCATAAAGCCGAATTTGTGGGTAATGATGAATACAAGGCGGATGTTTATGTGCTCAATTATACAAAAGAAGAAAACAGAGACGGAATACTTTTGTAGTAAATTATGTTTTACACTCTCAAACATAGCGCCCGCGCCAGACGCATGCGTATTACTGTACGCTGTGATGCAAGTGTGGTGGTAACCGTACCTCATTTTTTCTCACAAAATAGAATGGAAAAGTTTTTGTCGGAAAAAGCAGGTTGGATATTAAAAAAAATAGAGCATTTTAAAAAAATGGACGGGGATAAATTGATTATTCCGAGAAGGGGTGGGCGAATCGAATATAAAAAATTTAAACAACAGGCGCATATTTTTGTAAGAGAAAAAATTACATTTTTAAATCAGTCGTACAACTTTTCTTTTAACCGCGTCTGTATAAAAAATCACAAAAGCCGGTGGGGGAGTTGTTCCAAAAAAGGCAACCTCAATTTTAATTACAAAATTATTCATCTGCCGGTAGAATTGGCCGAATATATAGTTGTTCACGAGTTGTGCCATTTAAAAGAGTTAAATCACTCTTCGAGATTTTGGGCGCTGGTAGCGCATGCCGTGCCGGATTATAAAGAAAGACGAAAAAAGCTTAAGGCGGTGTTTGTGTAGCTGTTTTAATTTGTGGTATACTTTAAGGAGTAGGTTGTGGGGAGTAGGGAGTAAATTGTAAACGAAAAACAATTCTCCGGCCTACTCCTTACTCACTACGCCTTACCCCCTAATCTTGTATGATAAAAATAACCGGTGTTACCAAAATTTATCCAACCGGCACTCCCGCTTTACGCCATCTGAATCTGCATATTGGTGCGGGGGAATTTGTGTCTATTGTCGGTCAGAGTGGAACCGGCAAAACAACTTTAGTCAAAATGCTTATTGCCGAGGAGCGCCCCAACAAAGGCACGATAGAAATCGGCGGTTGGGATATTTCCAAAATTAACACCAACGATATTCCGTATTTGCGTCGGCAAATTGGAGTTGTTTTTCAGGATTTTAAATTATTGCCTAAAAGAACGGTTTACGAAAATATCGCTTTTGCGCTGGAAGTATCCGGTGAACAAAAACATCGTATTCATCAGGTGGTGCCGCAGGTTTTGGAAATTGTAAATTTGGCGCATAAAGCCGACAGTTATCCATTTCAATTATCAGGCGGAGAACAACAGCGCACCGCCATTGCCAGATCATTAGTTCATCGTCCAAAAATTATCGTAGCCGACGAGCCGACAGGGAATTTAGACTCCATAAATGCCGCGGAAATTGTTTCCATTTTAAAAAAGATAAATGAATTTGGCACTACTATTATTTTGGTAACACACAATCGCGAGATTGTTAATCATTTGCGCCGACGGGTTATTACTCTGCACGGCGGAGAAATAATCAGCGACGAAAATGAAGGAAAATACAAGCTATAGATTTAGAAATTAGTAATTAGAAATTTTCAAGATATGCTTTCTTTTTTAAGAATAATAAAATTTGCTTTTCAGGATTTGGGAAGGAACTTCAGCCTGTCTTTCATGACGGTTTTTATTTTGGTTTTGATGCTGTTGTCGGTAAATACTTTGTGGTCGCTGGATGTCCTTACCAAAGCGGCCGTAGAAGCGGTAAAAAAACAAATTGACATCAGTATTTATTTCGTCCCGCAGGCGACAGACAAAAATGTAAACGAAATTAAAACTTATGTGGAAATGTTTCCTGAAGTAACTGATATTAAACTGCAATCCAAAGAAGAAGTGCTGGCTTCTTTCCGCGCTCAGCATCTGGCTCAAAAAGAAGCGCTGGATGCTTTGGATGAGCTTGGCTCAAACCCGTTTGGTCCGACCATGATTATAAAAACAAAAGAGCCGCAAGATTATAAGAAAATAATAGACGCCTTAAATGTTCCAGAGTACGAAAATCTGATAGAAGCAAAAAGTTTTGATAATCACGAAGATGCTATCGAAAGACTGCAAAACATCACCAATCGTATCGAAAAAATTGGTTTCGGCCTTACCGTCTTGTTTGCCCTCATTTCTTTCCTGATTATTTTCAATACTATCCGCGTGGCCATCAACACTCAGCGTATGGAAATAAATATAAAAAGGTTGGTGGGAGCAAGCAATTGGTTTATTCGCGGGCCGTATTTTGTTGAATCCTTAGTGTTTACAATGCTTAGTATTGCCTTTACTATGGTCATTGTTTTTCTAGGTCTAAAATGGATTGATCCGTATTTGGCTGTCGTTTTGCCAAATGGTTTTTCCTTGACAAATTACTTCCAATCCAATATGCTGATGCTGTTCGGGGCGCAAGCTCTGGCAGTATTACTTCTCACCGTTGTGTCCAGTGGTTTAGCTATGCGCAAGCAATTGCGAGCGTAAAAGTGTATCAAGTATAAAGTATCATGTATTATGTATCGACAAATAATCGGTGCTTAATACTTAATACCTGATACATAATACTCAAAACACATACTCCGAGGTCGTCTAAAGGTAGGACAAGAGCCTTTGAAGCTCTATATCTTGGTTCGATTCCAAGCCTCGGAACGAATAATTTTTTTGACATTTTGAATACAGTAAGCTGTCATTTTTTTATTGTATTTTTTTGTTATTTATACTAAAATACAGCTATGCAGAAAGCCATTCTAAAATTAAACCATCACAACTGGCATGCCTACCTGCGCGATGAGGCGGATCAGAGTGTTTTTAATGAAATTTTTAAATTGCGGGAATATCGGGTAGCCGAAGAGGTTATCAAAAATGCCAAAAATGCGGTAGTAGATGTCGGCGCGCATGCCGGATTTTTTAGTATGTATTGTCATTCCTTAAATGAAAAAGTAAAAATCTACGCTGTGGAGCCGGAACCTGCCAATTTAAAATTACTTAAACAGCATTTGGATGAGAATAAGATTTCGGGAGTGGAGGTTGTGGCCGTGGCTTTAGCTTCGGAAAGCGGAGAAAGACAATTATTTTTATCCGCCGACAGCCACAATCACTCTTTGACCCCACCCAACCCTCCCCTTAAAAAGGGAGGGATCAATGAACCCCCGCTTTTTAAGGCGGGGGCAGGGGGAGGTCAATTAGTAGTTCAAGCTTTTTCATTTGCAGATTTTTGCAAGAAAAACAAAATCAATAAAATTTCTTTATTAAAAATGGATATTGAAGGAGGGGAATACGAAGTGTTTGAAAGCATGTCTGCGAATGATTTTGCAATGGTAAATTATGTAATTTTGGAGTATCATACCAGTAATAAGTTTTATAACCTGCCTGCCGGCAGGCAGGGCAGATTAAGCAGTAAGCATATTGAAGAAAAATTAAGAGCCAATGGTTTTGGTGTCCGGATTTTTCCATCACGTTTTGATAAGACAATGGGCTTCATATTTGCCAATAATAAAAGAGCAAACATTAATAAATCAAAATTTAAAAATCAAAATGCAAAATGACAATTTAAAATTAAAAATTATCGCGAAGCGATACCAAAATTTTACATTTTGATATTTACATTTTACATTTTCTATGGACGATCAAGCTTGGGTAGTGGCGGTAGATATGGGGTATGGCCATCAACGCGCCGCCTATCCTTTGCGCCACCTTTCTCCCACCGGCAAAGTTATTATTGCGAATAATTATCAGGGAATCCCTAAAAAAGATTACCAAATTTGGCATGATTCAAAAGTTTTTTATGAGTATGTTTCCCGGCTGATAAATTTTCCTCTTATCGGCAAATATTTATTTAATTTATACGACAAACTCCAGGCGATTAAAGATTTCTATCCTCGCCGTGATTTATCCCGCCCAAATTTACCATTGCGGGAAATGTATTCTCTGATTAAAAATGGTTGGGGCGAGGATTTTATAAATTTTCTTAACACCAAAGACATACCGCTCATAACAACTTTTTTTGCGGTTGCTTTTATGGCGGAGGAGCATAAATTTAAAAATGATATTTATTTAATTTTGTGTGATGCGGATATTAGCCGTTCTTGGGTTGCCTTTAATCCGCAAAAGAGTCGTATAAAATATTTGGCGCCTTGCCGGCGGGTGGTAGACCGGCTTAAGCTTTATGGTGTAAAAAGTGAAAATATTTTTCTTACAGGATTTCCTTTGCCTGAAGAAAATTTGGGTGGCGCTGAATTAAAAGTTTTAAAATCGGATTTGGTCGCCAGAATTCATAATTTAGACCCGCTCAAAAGGTATAGGCAAAAGTATTCCGATACAGTGGCCCGCTTTTTAAAAAGCGACGGTGAAAAAATAAGTATTTTGCACCCGCTTACCCTTACCTTTGCCGTGGGCGGAGCCGGAGCGCAAAAAATGATGGCCAAAGATATTTTGTTTAGCCTTAAAAAGCGCCTTTTGAATGATGAATTGCGGCTAAATTTGGTGGCCGGCACACGCAATGATGTTTATCTATATTTTCAGGAACAAATTAATGAATGCGGCCTTAAAAAATTATTAGACAAAAATATAAAAATAATTTTTGCTTTGGAAAAAGAAGAATATTTTGCGCAGTTTAATGAATGCCTGAAAACAACCGACATGCTTTGGACCAAGCCGAGTGAGTTGGTATTTTATACCGCGCTCGGCATTCCGCTGGTTACCGCCCCTTCGCTTGGCGCGCAAGAAGTGTATAATCGAACGTGGTTAAAAACTATCGGCGCCGGTATTTCGCAAAACAATCCCAAGTATGTTCATGAGTGGCTGTTTGACTGGGTGGATAGCGGTTGGCTGGCCGAAGCGGCTATGGCCGGTTTTTTAGATGGACGTCAGTTTGGCGTGTCCAATATCAAAGATGTTGTTTTCCGCGGAGTAAAAGAACCTACTAAAAGTTATCAGTTAATGTAGCATTGACCTGCCTGCCGGCAGGCAGGTTACACGGATTTGATGCTGATTTAAACGGATTTAAAATTGTTTATGTAAGAGGAGGATATAAAAGAGATTAAAAATTTATTGGATAATATTCTTGTTTTTGAAACAAAATTCAAAGAAGAAATTTTGGCAAAGGCAAAAAATATGAGCGACGCCAAAATAAATGAATTAAAAAGCATTCTTTCAAATGTAACCGGTTGGCAGAAAAAAGTTTTGGAGAAAAAAATTCAGGAGGATCCCAATTTCTATAATAAAATTTTTAATGCCAGAAAAAAACTAGATCAGGAAATAATGGAGTTATATAAACAAAAATTAAACGAACAAGACAGGAGAAAAATGGACATTATTTTAAATAAGATGAAGACCATATGAGCGATATTACAGATGTGAATTTTGACGATGAAATTACGAAGGTGCAAGAGCAGCCGCTTCCTAAGGGGGACAAAAAACCAAGTTTTGAAACCCTTTTGCAATTAACAGAAACCTCGCCCTATATCAAAAAAGTATTAGGGGAGTTAGATGATCAAAATCTTGATATAATGAGACGTTTAGAGAGACTTGGCGACATGTTTGCAACCGAGTTGAAACCGTTTGGCGCTGAAGGTAAAGTGTTGACGCCGGAAGAAAATGAATATAAAAGAACCTTGCAGGAATTTAAGAAAAGCATAGAGTTGCTTTATATAGAAGAGGCCGGTAAAGAAATGATGATTACCAGCGAGATGATTGATCGAGCCGACAGAGAATATGATTTGGGAAAAGAGGCTGATACTTTAGAAAAAGGCGGCGAGCTAGAGAACCCCAAAGCCATTGCCGGTGTTTTGGAAAGGCAGAACTGGGGGAAAATATTCACCAATTTAAAAGAAGGAGATAGGGTTTTAAATTTTATGGTGCCGGGCGCAGATTTTTTATCAATTAAATATTTAAACGACGTGGTGATGGGTCCGCAAAATACAAATAAAATAATCAGAATGAAACGAGATGTGATCAAAAAAGAAATGATGGATAGGTTTCATGGAAACGCAGAACTTATTCAAAATGATTATAAATTAGAAATATATAAGATTCCAGACGATATAGCATTAACAGATAAGCAGATAAATAAGCAATTAGAATTGGCGGCCAAGGCTGTGGATGCGATTATGACCGCGTTTGTCTCTAAGCTTGCCGGTGATTTAATCAGGCAGGAGCGAGAAGAATTGAAACCGTTTATAATAAAAAGATCCGAACATCAATTTAAAAATAATGAAGAAAAAATAAAAAATGATGAAGATATAAAAAAGCATGAAGAAAAAATAAATATATTGGATCAGTTTAACAATGATTTGCATGGCAGGTCAGATGTGAGCAGAGGAAAAAAAGGTTTTCAGATGAATTATGGCTTGTCCGAGGAAATTGAAGGGTCTGAACCCAAAGATAAGATATTGGGCCTG
>Ga0209211_10012404_pt1 | contig 10724 bp, 10 predicted proteins | sample RifGroA2_FD_183992 | JGI IMG/M metagenome (GOLD analysis project Ga0209211, IMG submission 183992) | Groundwater microbial communities from Rifle, Colorado, USA - Groundwater A2 (SPAdes) (version 2) | ecosystem: Environmental > Aquatic > Deep subsurface > Groundwater | place: Rifle, Colorado...
TATTTCTCCAGAAACGCCGAGCTTATGAAAGGCCTCAACAACATTTTCTACTGCGTTAGAAATGTTGTCTTGCTCATTTAAAGCCGGCATTATAACACTGATTTTGTATTTCATAGTTTTTAAGAAAAATAGTTCACACAGAGACCACAGAGGGCACAGAGGAAATTCAGGATAAATATATTTTAACCTCTGTGTTCTCCGTGTACTCTGTGTGAACTATTAATCAAACCCGTTTATGATTCTCTCAATCCCATTTTTTAAGACAGGAACATTAAAATTCACAAGCAATCCTACTCTGATATTTGTCAGACGCAAATAAGTAAGTAGTTGCTTGCTATGGACAGGCATTAGCTTTTCAACTGATTTTATCTCCACGATGACTGAATTTTGAACGATAATATCTGCTCTAAATCCTTGCTCTAAATCAATCTCTTTGTATTTTATCGGTACCATTTGCTGGCGCTGGAAATTAATATTTATGCTGGATAATTCCCAGCATAATGCTTCTTCATAAGCTGATTCAAGGAGACCAGGTCCCAGACATTTATGAACCTCTATACAGCAACCAATAATAATTCCAGTCAACTCGTTAGTTTCCATTTTAACCTCCTGTGAGATTTTATTTCACACAGAGAACACAGAGTGACGAGTTGAATAAAAACAATTAAACTTTGCGGCTTCTGCCTCTATGCCTAAGTAGTTGCCTCTTTTATATAAAATTAACATGCATCGGCGGCTCGCCTTCTCCTTTTTTCACCACTGCATTATTCGTCTTCAAATCCCATAAAAATTCATTAACCTTATGCTGAAGGCACAAGGAACCGCACATGGTACGGGCATCAAACTTTTCTGAGGCAATGAGATTAATAACTTCCCAATACCGGTCGCTCTGCCATATCTTTTTGAATGAGGTGTCAACAATGTTGCCTATATGGTATCGCTTATACCTATCATGAAAAAGCATCCCACATGGGGCTACAAGCCCGGAACCGGAGAACTGCATAATGAAAGGAGGTCCGTAACAACGACTGTAGGTGCGTTTCCCACCGCTTAAGATTTTAGACCATTTTGCCTTAACTAAATATCCATTGTCAGAATATGCCTCGGCTTTTTTTAACATGTCAACCATATCATGATATTTTGAATAATCAACGCCAAGGCTCCCACTTTCGTCATCACTGCAGTGTTTGATAACCAGGTAATCAACACCGAGTTCTTTTCCCAACTTTGATAAGGGTAAAATCTGGTCTGCAAATTCAGGCAGCAACACCATTTGCAGTCCAATGGTTACCTGAAGATTCTTCTCGCGCTTTATTTTTACACAAGCATTTATGACATCAATAACTTTACAATAACTTTCTTTTTCACAACCATGAATTGCCGCGTATCTGTCGCCATCAGCAGCGGAAATGTTAAACCTCATGTAGGTTAAGGCAGGCAGGACGTCCTCGAGTTTATCCTCTTTTAATAAATATCCATTTGTCCCTACAGCCATGTCTAAACCATTCTGCTTGCCTCTTAAAATCGCGTCGTACAAATGTGGAGAACACGTGCTTTCCCCATCGCTGACAAAGCTGATCGCCTTTACCCCAATTTCAGCGGCATCGTCAAGGAACCTGAATATAACCTCTCTGGTCATTTTCTTTATGTCGTTCGCCTGAAGCATACCGTAACAGTACGTGCATCGGTACGTACACGCCCTTGTTAATGCGCAGTCAATGGTTATAGGGGCAATCCTTTCTCCCCTCAGCCACGCGTCAACACGGTCTTGGTGCCAGGCAAGTTTATGTCCATCAAGGACAATTTCAGCCATTTATTCCACCCATTCTTTCACTTTAAAATACCATTTATCCACAGATTTCACAGATTAAATGCCGACCACAAGGGAGAGACGCTACATTTCAAACCACTTTTTGATGGTTGTGTTCATACCCTGAAGTACCCGGGTTTTTTATCTGTAATCCACTCTTGTACCATGTTATCAAAGTCAACATTTTCTGTTTCATAGGGATCGAAAATCCTCATATTTATCAACTGCATAATTTTTTTATCATCTTCGTCACAGCAATGCGACATTCCAAGGAACCTAAAATAATTATTTACTCCGGTTGCAATAAATTTAACATTCAAGTTTTGCATTACCACGTCATTTCGTATCTGTTCTATAGCGCGAAAAACAAGAAAATTTACGATCGAATACACAACCGGTAACAGACCTGTCATAGCCATCCCGGATGCAATGCCAACTGTTCCCTGTTCCATCACCCCCATATTAAAAATTCTGTCAGGAAACTCTTTTTTAAAATTATCCGTGACTCCAAATCCCATATCGCAGACGAGCAGGACGATTCTCTTATCCCTTTTTGCATAAGGGATGAGACTATCCACTATATCTTTTCTGTAGTTTGTTGGATTACTATTAGCCATATCTATTCCCCATCTTTAATTCATCTTCTGTAGGGATACGGAAATGAAATTTGGGAACGTTTTCCATGCATATTAATCCATACCCTTTAATCGTATTCGCTATTAATACTTGAGGTTTGCGGACGTTCTGCTGGTTTTTTAACCATGTTTCAATAATGGAAGTAATATTTTTAATACCATGTCCATTGCAGGCCTTTACTTCGCATCCGAAGGCCTTCATCTTTGCGTGCAAGTCGTTTTTTCTTCCCTTCGGGGTAAGCACGTCTTCCAGAAAATCCATAGCTTGCAAGGTATTATGATCGATGATTAACGTTAAATTTGACAATTCATATTTTACTGCAAATTGGATAGCTTCCCAATTTGACCCCTCCTGCATCTCTCCGTCACCAACGATACAATAAACTCTATACGTTTTATTCTGTAATTTTGCCCCAAAAGCAATACCAACGGACATGGGAAGGCCATGTCCAAGCGAACCGCAGCTTGCTTCTAAACCATGCTCTATACTTCGTTCCAAACATCCTGACAGGAAACTCCCCCTGTAGAAACTTTCCCAATCTTTCCGGTTAATGTATCCTCTGTCTGCAAGGACTGCATAGAGACCATAGCAGCCATGTGCCTTGGAAAATATCAACCTGTCCCTTTCCTCCCATTGCGACGAATCAGGAAGATTCATTATCCTGTAATAAAGCGCCGTCAAAATATCGATACATGAGAGCGAGGGGGCAATGTGTCCCGCTCCATTTTTAATGGCAATCTCTACCACATCCTTGCGTATTTGATTCGCTTTTTTCCGTAACTGTTCGTATGACATCGTCGTTTACGAAATGCAACCGAAGAGTAACTATTCAGCCACAGACTATCACTGACTAATATATTCTTCTCTTGAATTCTAATTCTTCACCAAAATTTACTAATAATCCTACTCTTATCCCTGTTGCCTTAAGATAGTTTATAAGCTGTGCTTCATGCTGAGTACTTAATTTAGATACAGCTTTGATTTCAATTATTACCTTGTCTTCAACTATAATGTCCGTTTTAAAATCTCCTACTAACTGATCTTTGTAATACACATTTAAGCTTTTTTGATCAATAGCTTTTAGGCCAATGTTTTTCAATTCTATCATTAAGGATCTTTCATATACAGATTCCAAAAATCCAGTCCCCAATTCGTCATAAACCTTGTAAAAACATTTAATAATTTTCTCCGTTAATTCTTCATATAAGAATTCTTTGCTCATGTATCCTATCTATTGAGTCTGTGTTAGTCAGTGGCCGAATAGTCACCTCAAAGATTAAATAAAATTTACATGTTCTGGAGGATGTTTTAAATCCCAGAGATACCTGTTTATCTCGTCCATCCTGCAATTTACCCTGCATTGCTGAGCGTCCATTTCCTTCTCCACCCAGTCAAGAGATTCTCTCCTTTTCCTCCCCGACCAAATTTGTTCAAAGGAATTTTCATATATGTTGCCGTAGAGGAATCTGTCATCACTCAGATAAGCGCTGCAACCCCAGACATTTCCTCCTGTATCCAGGTACGACCAAAAGGGAAGCGCAAGACAGCGGGCATAGTTTCTCGTAGTCTCATCCCATTTCTTCATCGTGTTTAGTCTCAATATAACACTAAATGACTGTGTGTTCATTTTTGACAATGCATCTGAAATATCCACGTAGTCGCTGTATTTTATATCCCCGTATTTCCTGGTCTTACTTAAGAGATGTTGAGAATAGGGTTTCACTACCAGATAATCCATGCCGATATCCCTTGCTATTTCTGCTAAAAGAACAACTTCATGTTTATTTTCCGGCAGTAATAATATTTGCATACCAAGCGTGCATTTATATCCTCTTTCGCGCTTTATTTTTGCCGCATGTGAAAGATTCTTAATTGCGCTATCAAAATCGGCAGCCTTTGTTCTGTGAATCTTTGCATAGGTATCTCGTGTGCCAGCGCTGATACTTACCTTTATCCATTCCAGATATGCGAGAATTTGTTCCGAAAGAGACTCTTTTAACAATACCGCGTTTGTGGTAAGCGCTATATCGATTCCCGATTTCTTTGTGTGGCATATTATCTCCGCAATCTGCTCATGCAGCAAGGGTTCTCCCTCGCCTCCATACATGACGCTCCTCAGTCCAAGCCGACCCATTTCCGTGAGCCTTTCCTTGAGAATGGCAGTATCAAGATACCTCTTCTGATAACCCATAAAATCGAGTGCGCAAAATGTACACCGGTGGTTGCATGCCCCGGAAGGGCTTATTTCCATGTATATTGGATAAATTATTTTTCCTTGAAGCCAGTCATTTACTCTCGACACATGATATAAAAGCTTGTGGCTGTCTATTCTGTATTTATCCATTTTTCTTCATCAAAATTGTGTCAAGAATACAGTGACATATGGAGTGATGAATTACTTCGACGTGCCCGTACGATTTGGAGGGGACATAAAAATTACATTCTCCCTGGGAAGAAAGGGGGTTGTTTTCATCAAAACCTGAAAGCGTTATGACACTACATCCTTTTAATTGCGCTGCCTTAACACCGAGCAGTATATTCTCAGACTTTCCTGAACTGCTGATAGCTACCAGGATATCACCAGGGTCAGCGAACATTCCTATCGGTTTTTCAAACACGTATTTATACCCATAATCATTGCCAATGCACGTCAAGAGGGGTCCATCGTTGAAAGAAATAGCCCTCATACCGCCGTTTTTCCAAAAATCAATAGCCATATGGCTTGCTATGGCCGCACTCCCGCCGTTTCCAATAAAAATCATTTTATGCCCGGCATCTATCTGCAATCGGACAAGCTTACATGCGCTTTCAACTCCCTGAGAAAATGAAAATTTCTCATCATTTTTATTTGAAACCTTAATAGAGTTTACCAGATCAAAAAGTTCATTATAATAATTTTGTGCAAATTCTGCCATTCAATTTTCCTATTTTAATATAGCGTGGATAAATTCCAGGAGTTCATACTTTTCCACAGGCTTCTTATTTCCAACGATCTGTACCGCCAAAGCCCCCACAGCATTTCCAATGAATGAAACCAGATCGAGGGGCATATCGCGAACGAAACATGGCGCTGTAAAGGCGAAAAAGGCGTCTCCCGCCCCTACGGTATCAACCACCTTAGTAGAAAATATAGGAGTTCTATGTATTTCGTTCTCCTTGTTTAGCCCAATCGATCCCCTCTTCCCTAATGTTACAATAAGGTAATCAACGTTCAACTCACCTTTAATATTTTTTGCAATATCCTCAATATTTGTATATCTCTCCTGCGCAGCCAGCCTTATCTCAGGCTCATCCAGGCAAACAAAGTAAGGATTCTTATATTTGGTAATCAAATTATAGCCGGAGTTGGCCGCATTCGTCTGCGTATTAACTGCGTGCTTTTTCGAGAACTCTTCGATTACTTTTTTAATATTGCGGGTAATGAACCCGTGCCCAAAATCAGAGACAAGCACAAGGTCGTAATCTGGTATTTCTGACTTGAGAAACCTAATTACATTTGCCTCGCAATCACCATAAATATAACTGTCGTTGAGATAATTTACTTCAAAAATTTTTTGATTCAAATATTGATCGACGTATCTTTTTTTTACAATAGTAGGGCCATCATCCCTATAAAAAAACTTAGCATTAATATTCTGCTTAAGATTTCTCAAAATAAAATCTTCCCGCGAATGGTTACCCCCAAGCAGAGTTACCAGTTGAACTCTATCACACAAACCAGCAAGATGATTTGCTATCGCGAAGGCTCCCCCTGCAAAAATCTCATGGGTTATATATTTACTCACAACAAGATGAGATTTCGCAGATTTACTTAAAGCGGTGCAGTAATGATATTCGTCAATGATGCCGTCACCAATAAGCAAAACTCTTAAATCTTTGATTTTATTTAACTGTTCTACAATATCATCAAAAAAGTACTTTTTAGAAAAATTTTTAAGATAATTCCGGGTTTCTTCCGGATAAATATCCAAAAAGTTATTTACTATATGGGATGAACTGAATGAAAATCCATCTGTTTCATAAATCTTGCTTTTCCCAAAATACAGGTCTCTTTCTTCCGCAAATATCTTGTCATGGATTTTCTTATCCCTCTTGTTATACGATTGACCTTTTGCAAAGATGTCTGGTTTAACGATTTTCACGCATTCAAACGGGATTTCATCGTCTACAAGGCAGGCGTAGTCCACTTGTTCTAACGAAACAACATTTTCCAGCCTCAGATGGTCGGGAAAGACAGGTCGGCCCGGCCCCCTACGCACATCCTTATCTTTAATAACGGTAACAACAAGGACGTCTCCCTGTTTTTTTGCGGAATTGAGATGCGCTATTATGCCGGGATGAATAAGATCAAAAACCCCATGAGTCTGAACAACAACTTTTCCTGCTTGTTTAAGTTCTTCAACCTTCTTTACAAGATCATCTAACAATAATATTTTATTCTCAGATTTCATAGATTCTATCCACAGATTTCACGGATTTCCACAGATTCTAACACTCAATTAACAAATCTTTTGTATTCTAACGACTTGGAACCAAAATTTATGAGAAGGCCAACTTTCATGCCTGAAGCTTTTAGATAATTAATTATTTGAGATTCTTCTGTTCCAGACAACTGATTTTATAGGTTCTTTCATCTTTTATTATTTTGTTATCTGTGCTATTCAGTGTAATCTGTGGATTAAAATATTGATTAAGTAACTTGGTCGAAGAAAACACTATTTCATGTGTAAACCTCATTTCAGCCCCAATTTCTTGTAATACTTTATATTCCTTTTGAATCTTTCCTGTTTTATCATCCAGATTTTCAAATTCCTGCCCCTTAACATATATGTCCGGCCGTAATAATCTTATCGTTTCTTCAGCGGTTGGCCATTTGTTAATAGCAACATAATTGACACACTCTAACGCAGCAATGGATTCCACCCTCAAATTTTCATTAAATACAGGCCTACCATGCCCTTTATCAACGTAGATATCGGGAGTAACCGTGACAAAAAGAATGTCTCCCATCTTCCTGGCTGCTTGAAAATATTTAATGTGTCCTGGATGCATGAAATCGAAACATCCATGACACAACACCACCTTTTTCCCTTCAGATTTCAATTTCTGTACTATACGGGAGAGTTCTTCAAGGGATATAATTTTCACATTAAAAAGCCTTTTCTAAGAATAGATATTTTACAAATAAAATTCTTGATTGAGAAGAAAAACTACCACCATGGTAAATTTTAAAGAAAAGTAAGATCAAATATCTTGTGTCAACGATTTCTTTCTTCAGTCCAATTTATTGCAGACCAAAGGCTGGGAATAGTCTCTGAGTGCCTTCCCCGCACATAAAAACTCTCTCCACCGTCGGCAACCGTTCTAACCAGCATGGTCTTCCACGGTCTAAAGTAATAGCCTGGACTGCCTTTATCCGGCTCTTTACTAAAATCATCGGGAAGTTCGTGAAGGTCGCAAACCAGCGTGGTAAATTTTTTAATAATTTTATTGTGATTATTTGCAACATTCCTTGCCATACTAAGCGCCTTCAAGAAAACCTCCGGACCCATTACTGCACTGCCAAAATTCATTACTATTCCACCATCAAGATTCTCTATAATTTTAGCAAGACGCAAGAAGTCACGATATGATGTTTCCCCTGTTGCGGCTCCATCGCAATTCGGATGCTCATGAATTATATCATAGCCTATACCAACATGAATGGTAACAGGAACTTTCAACCGAAAACCAGTAGCCAGCAAGCTGATATTTTTGTAAGGAAAATCTCCTTTAAATATTGCCTCTCCAACTGCTATGCCCATTCCCAAACCATTTTTATATCCCTGATTGATAATATCGTTTATCTGTCCCGTCTCTTCCCACAAGCCAAACTGGCCTTCTTTTATATATCGCGCAACACTTTCTGTTGTTGCACCGATAAGGGCAAATTCAAAGTCATGAATCATTCCCGACCCATTCATCGCCAGACAGGATATATAGTCCCTTTCCATCAAGTCGATTATGTATTTTTGAACACCTGCCCGTATAACATGCCCACCTAAAATCAAAATTATTCCTTTCCCCTTTTCCTTAGCCAACACCATTTGTCGGGCAACATTTTTCATAGATTCATGATAGGACTTCACATTCTCAAGAGGCATAATAATTCCGATATCAATATCATGAATTCTCTCTTTTAGTGGTTTTATCTTTAATTGTGTCCTGTCAAAAAATATCATGTTATATTTAGTTGCTAAAGTACTACTACCTTCGTTATTCGTTTCTACAGACTATAGTGAACGCTATAAATAAGTTTACATAAGTTGAGATAGTCGCGGGCTTCAGCCTGCGTAAAATGCGCAACCTAAAGGTTGCGGCTACCAGTGCAATGCTTTAAAATTTGTGTCGCTTACTATAATTATAGAAATCGTTCAACTTGTTAATTAGCCGCGTTTTCTATTATATTTATTGCTTGTAACAAATCCTTTGCGGGCTGATCATTAAACGATAACTGCAAAATTTTTTCAAGTGTTTTTTTGGCGTCATCGTATTTCTTCATTACATAATAGGCTGTTGCAATGTTCTGATAGGCATCAATATCATCGGATTTTGCCGAAATAATTTGTTCGGATTCTCTTACTACATCCTCCCACTGCCCCCTTTTACCATAAATGAGTATCTTGAGTTTTCTCAAGTAATTATCTTCTAGGTGTGGCATCGACTGAATTTCGCTTAACAGTGATTCGGCATTGTTTAACTGTTCCTGGGCAATTAGGTTTTTAATGTATGGTTTGTATGCATTGGTAAGCTTTTCGGCTATCCGTGGGTAATCGGATTTCATATGAAATATTTCTTTATAAACCGGAATGGCTTTTTCGTAAAAACCTTTTTTCACATAATAAGTACCAAGACAGTCATAATAGGTTAGTTTATACGGATTAATCGCGATTGCCCTTTCGCAGGCTGGGATGATTTTATCGCTATAATCTTTCTTTGTATTGTACTCTAACAAATCGTATGCATTCGCCAGATAGGTAAATGCAATATCCTCATTTGGGTCAAGCCTGATAATTTCTTCGGCTTCTTTTATCGTCTGTTTGATAAGGTCTATATTATTTAAATCTTTTCTCAACATAAAAAGGTAGGCATCACATAATTGATAGCGGTAAATGGTTTGTCTGAGGTTGTATAAAATACCAATCTTATAATATTCCAACCCCTTTTGCCAATATGGATTTTTATTAAGTTCAATTCCTGATTCCTGATGTGTTGTAGCATAGGTTAAATAATCAGAACCTTTTTTGTGTATTACATCTGCCTTATATATATTGATTAAATAGCAAAGACCATATACCAAAATCCCGCCGATAGGCAGATAACATAAATAGAAGAGGGGGGCAGGGAGAGTGTGTTTGCTTGTTTCTGCATGAGGCTTTTTTTGAGACATTTGTTCTTTTATTGCTCTCCTAGCAGATGAATTTTTTTCTTCAATAGGATTCAATAATGCTATACTTGCCGCCAAAAAGATCCATAAGTGCAATGTAATAGTGTATTCAATTACATTGCACTGCTGCTGGACAAGATATCCTACAAGGCATGCCAACAAGCCGGAAAGGATTAATCTATCATTCCCCTGGTCAATACTTACAGATAACAGTTCAGCGCCACCGCCTGGACTCTCGCCTCCCCCTTTCTCCCCCTCAGCGAGGGGGACAGGGGGAGGAAACGTTTTTCCCCTGCCCCTGGCGGGAGGGGGGCAAACTGATACGCTCACGGTGGTATGCTTTTCGCTATGGTGGAAATGTCGTTTTACGCATGTTATAAATGCGCCAAAAATCCACAAATAAGTTCCTAATCCAATAACTCCACACGTAGTTGCCTTATCGAGGATGTCATTGTGAATGCCCAGGACATTTTCAAATTCAGGGGTGGATGGTGATTGTTTGTAATGATGAAAGGCATATCGCGGCAGCAAGGAGCCGAGTAAATCAGGTCCAATGCCTGTCAGAGGATAGTCGCAAATCATGTCTAAGGCTGATTTATATTGAATGATGCGATAAAATATCGATTGCCCCCCACGGGTATTTATAAAATAGGTGCGACCAATTGGGTCGCCTTCATTTGCATCCGTCAAGGCTACAGCAATGTCCCCTTTTTGTTTTAAGAGATACAGCAATTGATTTATAGGGTGTTTATACTTACAACCCACTAATACCCCAAAAATCACAATAAAACAGCCCGCTGAAACAATGAATTTGATTTTTGGGGTATTAGTGGGTTGTAAGTATAAACACCC